>ERZ779876.2050-NODE-2050-length-15477-cov-37.282972_pt1 | contig 15477 bp, 10 predicted proteins | sample MGYA00511068_ERZ779876 | MGnify/ENA primary metagenome ERZ779876 (study PRJEB29588, sample SAMEA1970858) | human gut metagenome | biome: human gut; feature: human-associated habitat; material: faeces | place: Denmark | collected 2008/2010 ...
GGAACCAGCTTTGCAGATCCGTGTCCAACATCTGGCGGGTAATCGTCACCTCAATGGATGAACAGGAGCCGTTCCGCTTCTCGTGGGATTGGCTTGCGCCCTCCGGCCTCTCCGTCAAGGACTTCATCGCGCCCAGCTCTTTCGAGTTCAGAACTGGCAGCAGCTTTGCCGTTGGAAAGAAATACGGCCGCGCATCGTTCTTGCAGATACTCGCTCCAGAACTGAATGACCGCATGTTGGCAGACTTTCTCGATATGGAAAGCTCCGTGATCGTGTCCATGCACATTCAGTCCGTGGATCAGGTCAAGGCCATCAAGACCATCAAACGCAAAATTACCGACCTTGATAAAATGAAGATTGAAGAACAGAAAAAAGCTATCCGCGCCGGGTATGATATGGATATCATACCGTCCGACCTTGCCACCTACGGCAATGAGGCGAAAAAGCTCTTGCAGGAGCTTCAGAGCCGGAACGAGCGTATGTTTCTTCTGACCTTCATCATTCTGAACACCGCAGGTTCCATGCAGCAGCTCAAAAACAATGTGTTTCAGGCCAATTCCATTGCGCAGAAATACAACTGCCAGTTGACGACATTGGACTTCCGGCAGGAAGAAGGGCTGATGAGCAGCCTCCCGCTGGGGCTGAATGAGATCACCATCCAGCGCGGGCTTACAACCTCCAGTGTTGCCATTTTTGTTCCGTTTACCACCCAGGAATTGTTTCAGACTGGCAAAGAGGCGCTGTACTGCGGCATCAATGCCCTGAGCAATAACCTCATCATGGTAGACAGGAAACTCCTGAAGAATCCAAACGGTCTGATTTTGGGCACGCCCGGTTCCGGCAAGAGCTTTTCTGCCAAGCGCGAGATCGCAAACGTCTTTTTGGTGACGGACGACGATATCATCATCTGCGACCCGGAAGCGGAATATGGCCCGCTGGTGGAGCACCTGCACGGGCAGGTCATTAAAATCTCGCCCACCTCCACGGACTATATCAACCCCATGGACTTGAACCTCAACTATTCGGACGATGAAAATCCACTGTCGCTGAAATCCGATTTCATTCTCAGCTTGTGTGAGCTAATTGTGGGCGGCAAGGACGGCCTTATGCCGGTAGAAAAGACAATCATCGACCGCTGTGTGCGGCTGGTCTATCGGAACTATCTCAATGACCCGCGCCCGGAGAACATGCCCATCCTCGGCGATCTCTATGAGGAACTGCGGAAGCAGGATGAAAAGGAAGCGCAGTACATCGCAACGGCGCTGGAAATCTACGTCACCGGCTCACTCAATGTCTTCAACCATCAGACCAACGTAGATGTTCACAGCCGTGTGGTGGCGTATGACATCAAGGAGTTGGGCAAGCAGCTCAAGAAAATCGGCATGTTGATCGTCCAGGATCAGGTATGGAACAGGGTGACGGTCAACCGCGAGGCGCACAAATCCACACGCTACTACATCGATGAGATGCACCTTTTGCTCAAAGAAGAGCAGACGGCAAGCTATACCATCGAAATTTGGAAGAGATTCAGGAAATGGGGCGGGATGCCGACCGGTATCACCCAAAACGTCAAAGACCTGCTTTCCTCCCGTGAGGTGGAGAACATCTTTGAAAATTCGGACTACATTTATATGTTGAACCAGGCCAGCGGAGACCGGCAGATTCTTGCAAAGCAGCTCAATATCTCCCCGCACCAGCTCTCGTATGTCACCCATTCCGGTGAAGGCGAGGGTCTTTTGTTTTACGGGAATATCATCCTGCCCTTTGTAGACCGCTTCCCCAAGGACACGGAGCTGTATCGGGTGCTCACGACAAAGCCGCAGGAAGTATCTTCCTGACCGCAGCAAGGAGGACAACGGAAATATGGACAACAAACTGATGACCTTTGAAAACGCGGTCTTTGGCAAAATCCGAACGCTTACCATCGACGGCGAACCGTGGTTTGTGGCAGTCGATGTGTGCAGGGCGTTGGAGATTGGAAATCCTACCGACGCTATGCGCCGTCTGGATGCTGACGAGCGCACCCTCGTTTCAATCGAGGGTGCCAGCAACGGGCTTCCGGTAAACGCCGTGAACGAACCCGGCCTCTATACCCTGATCCTCGGCTCCCGCAAGCCGGAGGCAAAGGCGTTCAAGCGCTGGATCACCCATGAGGTCATTCCGGCCATCCGCAAGTACGGCGGGTATATGACGAAATCCCTGTTGGAGCAGGTGTTGGAGAATCCCAACCTGATCTATGAGTTTGCACGCCGGATGCTGGCTGAACAGCAGAAAAATGAGCGGTTGCGGCAGGAGCTTGACCGTGCCAAGCCTAAGGCGGATTACTACGATGCGTTCATCCACCCGGAAAGCTGCACCAATATCCGCGCCACGGCAAAAGAGTTGAAGGTGCCGGAAAAGATGTTCACCGCTTTCCTTATCCGCAAGCGCTACCTTTACCGCGCCCCTTCCGGTAGTCTCATGCCCTACGCCAAGGCTGCGGACGACGGCCTGTTTTTCGTAAAAGATTACATCGCCGTCAATGGGCATCAGGGGGTGTACACACTGGTGACGCCCAAGGGCAAAGCACTGTTTCTTTCCATGCTGGGCGAGATCGCATAAAAAAATTTATTTTCCATGAGAGCGAGGTGATGTTCTATGGCAAAACGCGCACCCAGGCTGCAATTTACCGAGGAAGAGCGTGCTTCCCCGGAGCTTGCGCCTACTATCCAGAAAGCAGACAAGAGGCTCAAGAAGCTGGAAAAGGCCGAGGCGAAGATTCCAAAGAAAGAGGTAAAACAGCGTGTTGTGGATTCTGATGGGAAGATCACAACACGCCTTTCTTTTGAGGAAAAGAAGCCGCCCTCCAAACTCAGCCACGTGGCGAAGGTTTCCGGCGACGCCGTGCTGCATGGCGTTCACCGGGAAGTGCGGCAGAGCAATGACGGCGATAACGCCGGTGTGGACGCCGCCAATACGCTGACGGAAGATGTCGAGAGCGCCTATCAGGTGGGACGTGAGATTCATCACGCCCACGAGCTTCAGCCATACCGCAAGGCGCATCGGGCAGAGAAAAAGGCAGACAAGGCCAATGTGAAAGCGCTGAATCAGGAGTTTTCACAGCAGAACGGCGGCTTTTCCTCCAATCCGTATTCCCGCTGGCAGCAAAAACGCGCGATCAAGCGGGAGTACGCCGCCGCAAAAGCCGGGCGTGGCACAGCGAATACGGTCAAGGCATCGGAGGTAGCAAAAAAGGCGGCAGAGAAAAGCACGGAGGTCGGAAAGAAAGTCGGAGAGTTTGTTGCCAGACACAAGAAAGGCTTTCTCATCGTCGGCCTGATCGCGGCGGTTTTCCTGCTGTTTACCAACCTGTTTTCCTCCTGCTCCCTGATGTTCCAGGGCGCAAGCTCTTCCATTGCCGCTTCCACCTATCCGTCTCAGGATGAGGATATGCTGGCGGCAGAAGCACAGTATTGTGCTATGGAAGCAGAATTGCAGGCGAGGCTGGACAACTACGAAGCCGAGCACGATTACGACGAATACCACTATGAGCTTGATGACATCGAACACGATCCCTATGTCCTGATTTCCGCGATCACCGCGCTGATGGGCAGAGAATGGACGATCAGCGAGGTCGGCGGGATTTTGGATATGCTGTTTGAAAAGCAGTATATCCTTACGGAGACCGTGGAGACGGAAACCAGATACCGCACGGAGACCAGAACCGGCAGCTACACCTATTATGACTACGAGTTGGAGGATTGGGTCACGGAGGAATACGAATACGAGGTAGAGGTACCGTACACCTACTATATCTGCACCGTGAAGCTGGAAAACTTCAACCTCAGTCATGTTCCGGTCTATATCATGTCGCAGGAGCAGCTTTCCCTCTATGCCATGTATATGGGCACGCTGGGCAACCGGCCAGACCTGTTCGGAGGCTCGTCCTATGTCGGCAGGTATTACGGCAGCGAGTATCCAAAGTATGAGATCCCACCGGAAGCATTGGAGGACGAACAGTTTGCTGCCATCATCAAGGAAGCGAAAAAGTATCTTGGATTCCCGTATGTCTGGGGCGGCAGCTCACCGTCTACATCCTTTGACTGTTCTGGCTTCGTTTCATATGTCTACAACAACTGCGGCCTCGGCTGGAATTTTGGCCGTCTGGGCGCGGAGGGGCTGCGGCAGATATGCACCTATGTTTCCCCAGCAAACGCAAGGCCCGGAGACCTGATCTTTTTTCAAGGGACGTATGACACCACCGGCGCGTCCCACGTCGGCATTTATGTGGGAAATAATACCATGCTTCACTGCGGCGACCCCATTCAGTACAGCGACATTACTTCATCTTACTGGCAGCAGCATTTCTATCAATTTGGCCGTCTGCCATCACCATAAGGAGGAACTATGAACCCGAAAATCAGCAAACTCAAAGCGGAACGAGCGAAGAATGACGGGAAAATCGCCATGCTCCAGTCCCGCAACCGTGAGATCGACGAGGATATCATTAAGCTGGAAAATGAGGATATCGTCGGCCTTGCCCGTGCCACCGGCATGACGATGGAAGAGCTGGCGCAGTACCTCATGCATATCAAAAAGGGCGGTTCGCCGTTTTGCAGCACACAGAAGGAGGATATGGAAAATGCACCTGAAGAAAACTAAGAAAACCCCGCGTATGTTCCGCATGATTGCGCTGATGCTCAGCCTTGTGCTGGTGTTTTTCACCATGACCGGCATGGCTCTTGCGGAGGAAGGCACAGACGTGCCCGATGCTGCGCCTGACAGCACCCTTGAAATTGCAGAGGCAGAATTGGAGTTAGAACCCGGCCCCACAGAAGAACCTCCTGCCGAGACTCCCGGTGCAGAGGAAACGCCGGAACCCACGCCGGAGCCGGAAGAACCCTCTATCCCACCGGAAACCACGGACGCCCCTGCGCTGGAACCGGATTATGAGCTGGACGCGGAAATCCCGACTGGCTGGCACAATGCGCCGGTTACGATCACTGTCCGGCTGATTGACAAAAATGAGACCGGCTGGGTCAAAATCGAGACCGCGTTCAGTAGCGAGGACGACGCCGACCGCTTTGATGTGACGGAAGAATGGAATGAATACGGGTATTTGGAACGCACGATGCCGGATAATGGCACCGTGTATTTCTTTGTCACCGATCCGCTGGGCGTCGAGCATGAGCTGTTTCTGGACGTGTACTGCATGGACTTTGAAGCACCGGTGATTCGAGCTGGTATCAACGGTACGCTCCTGCGTGTGGAAGCCAGCGATGCGCTTTCCGGCATTGCTGCGGTCTTCGTCAATGACGAGCTTTACACGACCCTCGAAAATGGTGAGCTGAACGTCCGCATTGATAACCTGACGGACAACGCCTATCTCTACATCGACGCGCTGGACAATGCCGGGAACTGGACGGACTATGTTGTACTTGCCAATCCGTTCTACGAAGAAGAACCGGAACCGACGCCCACACCCACGCCGGACACCGGCGATGATGAGCACGACGAGCATTGCCCCGCAGACTGCGACTGCCGCAAGAATAATACGTCCGGCAGCAGCTCCGGCGGCTCGTTCGGTGGCGGCAGCGGTGGCGTATCTTCCGGCAGCAGCGGCAGCAAAAATGCAGGCTCGTCTGCACAGACTCCGACATCTTCCGAGACTCCGGCTCCCACCACGGAACCCATCACAAAAGAGGACGGCACCGGCTTTACGCAGAACGGCAATTCCGTCACGCGCGATCTGCTTTACGACAAATACAGCAACAAGCAGTTTATTACCGTTGAGACCCGCAACGGCGAGACCTTCTATCTGGTGATCGACTACGATAAGCCACTGGATGAGGATGGAGAGCGTTACGAGACCTATTTCCTGAATCTTGTGGATGAGGCCGACCTGCTGGCTTTGGTGGAGGGAGACAAACAGACACCGGTCTGCTCCTGCACGACAAAATGTGAGGCCGGAGCCGTCAACACTTCCTGCGAAGTCTGCAAAACGAACATGACAGAGTGTACCGGCAAGGAGAAGGTCGTGGAAAAAGTACCGGACACCACACCGGAGCCGGAGGTTGAACCGGAGCCTGAAAAGAAATCCAGCGGCGGTGCTGTAGCACTCCTACTCCTGCTGGTTCTGGGTGGCGGCGGTGCGCTCTATTGGTTCAAACTCCGCAAGAAAAAGCCGGATGCCAAGGGGCCGGTCGATCTGGACGATTATGACTACGGTGAAGAGGACGACGGCGAGGAATATGAGACGGAGCCGGATGAAGGCGAGAGTGCAGATGCGGCGCAGGATGAAGAATAAGAGGTAATGATTATGGAAAAAGCGTACAAGTTGGTAATTTCGGAGAAGCCCTCTGTTGGAAAATCCATCGCCGCCGTTCTTGGTGCCAATGAGCGCAAGGACGGCTATTTTATGGGCAGCGGCTATATCGTGTCCTGGTGTTTTGGGCACCTGGCCGAACTGGCCGAAGCCGCTGCCTACGATGAAAAGTACGCCAAATGGCGCTACAACGATCTGCCCATCCTGCCGGAGAGCTGGCAGTATTCCGTTGCCAGAGACAAAGCCAAGCAGCTTGCCCTGCTCAACACGCTCATGCACCGGGAGAACGTGAGCGAGGTCGTCAATGCTTGCGATGCCGGGCGCGAGGGCGAATCCATCTTCCGCACGGTCTATATGCTCAACAAATGCGACAAGCCCATGAAGCGCCTGTGGATCTCGTCTATGGAAGATACGGCGATCCGCAAGGGCTTTGAAACACTCAAAGACGGCAGCGCATACGATAATCTCTATGCGTCGGCGCTCTGCCGCAGCAAGGCCGACTGGCTGGTAGGCATCAACGCCACACGGCTTTTCTCCGTTCTTTATCACCGCACGCTGAATGTTGGCCGTGTGGTGTCTCCCACGCTGGCGCTGATCGTGCAGCGGGAAGCGGAAATCGACGCTTTCAAGCCGGAGCCGTTCTATACGGTCACGCTGGGGCTTCCGGGGTTTGATGCTGGCAGCGAACGCATGAAGAATAAGCCGGAGGCCGAATCCTTGCAGAAAGCCTGCGGCAGTCAGATGGCAGTGGTAAAGGCGGTCGAGTGCAAGGACAAAGCTGAAAAGCCGCCTGCCTTTTACGACCTCACCACCTTGCAGCGCGACGCCAACCGGATTCTTGGCTTCACCGCCCAGCAGACGCTGGACTACCTCCAGAGCCTTTATGAAAAGAAGCTCTGCACCTATCCCCGCACCGACAGCCGGTATCTGACCTCGGATATGGCAGACGGCTTGCCTGCACTCGTAAGCAATGTGGCTGCGGCTATGCCGAAGGTGGAGGGCGTCCCAATTCGTGTGAACGCTACGCAGGTCATCAATGATAAAAAGGTCTCCGATCACCATGCGGTCATTCCCACTGCCAATTTCAAAGAAGCTGCGCTCACCGGCCTGCCTGCCGGAGAGCGTGCTGTTCTGGAATTGGTCGCTCTGCGCTTGCTCTGTGCCGTCTCACAGCCCCATGAATACACGGAAACGGCGGTAACGCTGGAATGTGCCGGGAACAGCTTCAGCGCGAAAGGCCGCACGGTCATGAATCCCGGCTGGCGGGCGCTGATGGAAGCGCATTACTCCGGCAAAGGTGAGAACGAAACTTCGGATGCGGCAAAGACACTGCCGCCCGTGGATGAAGGGCAGACCTTTACGGTTCATTCTGCCGCCGTCAAAGAGGGCAAGACGACACCGCCCAAACACTATACCGAGGATACGCTGCTTTCTGCAATGGAGGTCGCCGGTGCGAAAGAAATGCCCGAAGATGCTGAACGCAAAGGGCTTGGGACGCCTGCCACCCGCGCGGCCATTCTGGAAAAGCTGGTGGCCACCGGCTTTGTGGAGCGCAAAAAGAGCAAAAAGACGGTGAGCCTGCTCCCGACTCACGCCGGGATTTCCCTGATTACCGTGCTGCCGGAACAGCTTCAATCGCCCCTGATGACCGCTGAGTGGGAACACCGGCTCAAGGAGATCGAGCGCGGCGAAGAATCCCCGGAAACCTTTATGCAGGGCATCCGCAGTATGGTCTGCGAGCTGGTCAAGACCTATAAAACGGTGCTGGGAGCCGACGTGCTGTTTCCGTCCGGAAGAGCGGTCGTCGGAAAATGCCCGCGCTGCGGCAGTGATGTTACAGAGAGCAAAAAGGGCTATTTCTGTGAGCGGAATGACTGTCATTTCGGCCTTTGGCGCGATAACCGTTTTCTTGCCGCGAAGAAAATCAATCTGACAAAGAAGATGGCAGAGACGCTGTTGAAAGACGGAAAAACCTATGCCAGCGGCATCTTCTCCGAGAAAACCGGCAAGACCTACGACGCTTATATCGTTCTGGAGGACGACGGCACAAAGACAGCTTACCGGCTGGAATTTGAAAGAGGGAAAACAAATGGAAAACAGTATTCATAAAATGCGTGCGGCGCACCTGATCCTGTCAGCAATTCTCACCATGCAGGGAGAGGACGCTCCCGCTTTCAGCACCCATTGCGACACCATCGACAACCTGTGCGAAACCGTTATGTCCATCTTTGAAAAGCTGGGGTATCGGGATCGGACGGTTTTGGGTATGCGTCTGGGTTTCGATCCCCATAAAGGATTTGCGCCCACGAAAGTGTGCAAATATCTGGAGATTGCGACTGCCTTTGAAATGACCCTTGCCTCGTCGGCCAGCCGCCTTTTTCACAGAATCTGCCGCCGGTTTGCCGCATCCATGCTGGAGGCAGGCCGATGAGACTGGAACCTTCGGAGCGTGAGACCATTATCCTGTTCTCGGATGCGGATGATACCGCCAGCGTTTACACCTTCGATAAAAAACTCAAAGCGCGGCTCAAGGAGCTGCATCGACGTCAGCCGGATAAAATCTATCCGGATAACAAGGGACGCTCCGGCTCTGTCTGCTTCATCGTACCGAAAAACTGCATCTCTATCCGGGAGCCGTATAGCGAAGAACGCCGCCGCGCCGCCAGTGAGCGTGCCAAGCAGGCCGGGTACAAGCCTCCGGTCAGGGGCACCGTCCCCAAATCCGAATAAGCCTCATGCCCCTGCGAGGATTTCCACATCTCCGCAGGGGCTGATCGCATGCAGGGATTGTAATCCCGGAAAGGAGCGTATATGGCAGAAAAGCAGTCTAACAAGGACAGGCTCAAAGAGATCACCGACAGCATTGAAAATGGTATTAAAGAGCTGTTTGAAAGCGAAAAGTACAAGAATTATCTTCGCACCATGAGCCGGTTCCACAAGTACAGCGTCAATAATACCATGCTCATCTATATGCAGAAGCCGGACGCCACCGTCGTTGCCGGTTTCAACAAATGGCGAGACCAGTTTGGCCGCAATGTACTCAAGGGCGAAAAAGGCATCAAGATCATTGCCCCGACGCCGTACAAGAAGAAAATCGAAGAAGTAAAGCTCGACCCGGACACCAAGCTCCCCATGCTGGATGCTGACGGTAAGGCCATCATGGAAGAAAAGGAAATTAAGATTCCGATGTACAAACCGGTCACAGTTTTTGATGTGAGCCAGACGGAGGGCAAGCCTTTGCCGCAGCTTGCCGCCGATCTTACCGGCAGCGTGCAGAATTATGAGGTCTTCATGGAGGCTGTGAAGCGCAGCGCGCCGGTTCCGGTCTTTATGGAGAATATGACCGGCATGGACGGGTATTACGACGACGAGAATCGGCGCATTGCCGTCCGCACCGGCATGAGCGAGGTACAGACGGTATGTGCGGCGATCCATGAGATTGCACATTCCCTTCTGCACAGTCATTCCAAAGAGACCAATGAGCTGACACCCAGTTGGAAAGTAGTTATGGTCAGCGAAGGTGGCACAAAGCGCGATTTCAGCTCCGGCTTCAAAACCGAGGCAGAAGCGAAACATTTTGCCGAAGCGGAAAACTGGCGTTATCTGGACGAAAATCGGTTTGAATGGCGTTTGGAAGTTGAAGAAGACTTGAGTGCTGTAAAGACCGCAGCACTCTCCCGCAATACAGAGGAAGTGCAGGCAGAGAGCATTTCCTACGCCGTCTGCGCCTATTTCGGCATTGAGACCGGCGAGAACAGCTTCGGCTATATCGCTACATGGTCTAAGGGCAAGGAATTGCCGGAGCTAAAAGCATCGCTGGAAACCATCAACCACACGGCATCCGGTCTGATTACGGACATCGACCGGAACTATAAGGCGCTGATAAAGGAGCGCGGACTGGATAAGGAGTCGGAGAGCCTTGCTGCCGAACCCGTGCAGGAGATCACGGTGCAGGAGCCAGAACCGGTCAGCGCACCGGACAACGCCTGCATCCCTGACCCCGCCATCTCTGTTGAGAGCATGAACGCCTACGGCTACACCGATGCCAATATGCTGCCGCTGACAAAGGAGCGTGCGCTGGAGCTTATGGAGCGTGACGTGACCGTGTATATGCTTCACACGGACAACACCGAGGCCATGGCGTTCGATGCCGACGAGATTCGCAGCTTTGACGGAATCTTCGGCGTGGAGGCTTCCGAATGGGAGACGGTCAAAGACCGCTTCGTGCCGCAGGACTATGAGAAAGCGTTCCTTGATAACCCTGCCGACAGCTTTGCCATCTATCAGCTTCGGGATAATGACGACACGGTGCAGCTCCACTATATGAACTCCGAGTATCTGGAGAAGAAAGGACTATCCATCCAAAAGGAGAACTACGCCGCCGTCTATGCAGGAGACCTCGACCGCAGGGGTGATACGCAGGATAAATTGAATGAGCTGTATGAGACCTTCAATATCCGCCGTCCGGAGGATTTTCGCGGCCACAGCCTATCCGTCAGCGACATCGTAGCGCTGAAGCAGAATGGCGTGGTATCCTGTCATTACGTCGATTCCTGGGGCTTCAAGGAGCTGCCGGGCTTTCTCAAGCCGGAAAACTATCTGAAAAATGCCGAGATGGCGATGGAGGATGATTACGGCATGATCGACGGTATCATCAACAACGGGCCGCGCAAAACAGTTGCGGAGCTGGAGGAACAGTCCAAGACCGGCACGCCCATTTCTCTTCTGGAGCTGGCGCAGGCCGTCCAGCGCGAAGACGCGGAAAAGCGCCGTACCCAGCAGCCGGTGCGCAGAGAAAAATCCGGTGAAAAGCCCTCCATCCTTGCAAAGCTGAAAGCATTGCCCGTAGCCGATACCACATCTTTGAAGAGTGCGCCGAAGCGGAGCGCGGAAAGGGAGCTGTGACATGAGTAACTTTACCTTTGACGAGATCAACCTGATGTGCATCTACAATACCGGCACCCGCGCCGGTCTGATGCAGGCGCTGACCGACATGCGCAAGCATCTGGAGCCTGACGAAACCGAACTGCGGGAACTGACCGACAGTACCCTGCACAAGCTGGGCTGCATCACCGATGAGCAGTTTGCGGAGCTGGAGCTGGTGCCGGACTTTGACTGAACAGCAAATGCAGAGAGACGGTTCCATTCGGAGCCGTCTCTCTGCTGGCTCTATCGGTGTTGCAGCGAACCTAAAGGAAAATGCAAGGATTCAGGCAGCAAAATATTGGACATTTTTTCGCATCTTTCAAAATCCCCTTGCGTTCGTACTTGACCGTTGCTATAATATACTTGCACAACTCCCACGGAGTTTCGCTGGTATGAAGATACAACTCCGTGGAAATGCTACCTGTACGGAGGTGTTTGTATGGCAATCGTAAGCGATGAGCAGGTCATCAAGGTGCTGCGGCAGTACAATCCCTGGTGGCGCAATCCGCTGACAATCAAAGAGGAAAACAAGCCGCAGAAAAGGCTTGCCTACTACGAAGCATTGAGAATGATTTTGCATAAGACGATTCGGCGGTTTGCCGTTTTGTCCGGCGCAAGGCGTGTCGGCAAGACGACGATCATGTATCAGATGATGAACAGCCTGATCGATGAGGGCGTGAATCCAAAAAACATCCTGTATGTATCCTTCGACAATCCGATTGTAAAACTCGTCAATGTGGAGACTGTCCTTTCCATCTACGAATCCCTTTATCCCATAGAGGGAACAAGATATATCTTCCTCGATGAAATTCAATATACGGAGCATTGGGAACTTTGGATGAAGGTCATCTACGACAGCAGGAAGGACATTCGCCTTACAGCGACCGGCTCGGCCAGCCCAATATTGGAAAAAGGCTCGACCGACAGCGGGACGGGACGATGGAGCATCCTGAAGATACCTACCATGTCGTTTTATGAATATTGTCGTCTGCTGCAAATTGAAGAGCCGATTCTCCCAGACAATCTGCGGCTCACAAGGCTCGTAAAAATGAGCAAAGCGGAGCTTGGCGATTTGATGGATCGGTTTGCGCCGCTGGAAGTGCATTTCAACCGCTACCTTATGATTGGCGGCTTTCCTGAGCTTGTATTATCCGACGATGATATGTATGCACAGCGGATGCTGCGGGAAGATGTGGTGGATAAGGTTATCAAGCGTGATGTTCTGACACTTTTTAATATCCGAAGCCCGCTTCTGATGGAAAAACTGTTTTTGTATCTCTGTATGAACTCAACGGAAATTTTCAGCGTGACCACGGCGGCAAAGGAATTGGAAAATACCTCTGCCGCTACAATAGACAGCTATATCGAGGCGCTTGAAATGTCTAACCTGATTTATCTGTCGAAGCCGATGGATGTGGGCAGCAAGGGTGCTTTGAAGGGCAAACCGAAGATATACATTGCCGACGCCGCCATACGCAACGCCGTTCTAATGATAGACGACGTTCTTTCGGATGAGCGAGAGCTTGGGGCGATGGTGGAAACGACGGTATATAAGCATATCGTATCCTTCTATCAGGGCAGCACGGCGCAGCTCGGCTACTTCAGAAAGGCAAAGGATAATCAGAAAGAGGTCGATGTAGTCATTGAGCTGCCCCGTGAAAAGATTCTCTGTGAGGTAAAATACCGCAACAACTCCCATATACCTGCTACGGACGCCATCGTCGAACTCTGCAAGGATGAAAGTGCAAAGGTCACAAGCGCATTTCTCATCACGAAGCAACTGGACGATTTCGGCATTGCAAAGCACGAAACCCAGGTGCCGATTCTGCGTGTGCCCGCCATTGCGTTTCTGTATCTGCTGGGGAAAGCGGAGGCCGACGGACAAAACGGAAAAATGTAACACCTATGGCACAATGCCCGCTTGTCACAACAGGCGGGCGTTCTTCTGTCAGCTTGATTGACGAGTGGCAGTCGCTGCACTTGAAATTTTGTGCTTATAGCGGCAAGCTTCACGCGGAAACATATTAAGAGCCTGTCATCTCTCATACATAGAGTGCCCAATTCCGGGTGCTCTAATTTTTTACCCGAAGGAGGTAGCCCTATGCCGAGTAAATATCAGGCGTACAGGCAGATGGCAGACACAGCGGAGCAGCAGCTCACAAGCAGCTACAAAAGCTGGACGCAGTTCCTGCGCACAGCGGCACGGCTCTACAAGTATCCGTATAACGAGCAGGTCATGATCCACGCCCAGAGGCCGGATGCGACCGCCTGCGCCGAGTACGATTTCTGGAACAAAAAGATGGGGCGCTTTATCCGGCGCGGCTCCACCGGCATTGCCCTTATAGACACAAGCGGCCAGAAGCCGCAACTGCGCTATGTCTTTGACGTGGCCGACACCGGAGAACGGGAGCACTCCCGGCCCGTGCATCTCTGGCGGTTCCGCGCGGAGCACGAGGACATTGTTGCTGCCACGCTGGAGCGGAGCTACGATGTGTCCGTCAGCGACGGCATTGTCGAGCAGATGGAGTCAGCAGCTACCCAGCTTGCAAAGGAATATTGGGCGGATCACAAGCGGGACATTCTCCACAACATTGACGATTCCTATCTTGATGGGTATGATGAGTTCAACACCGAGGTGCAGTTCCGGAACGCCGCAAAAGTCAGCATTACCTACATGCTGATGAGCCGGTGCAGACTGGAGCCGGAAGCCTATCTTGAACCGGAAGATTTTATGCCCGTGTTCGACTTCAACACCCCGGCTGCGGTTGCGGCGCTGGGCACGGCGGTCAGCGAGATCAGCCAGCAGGTACTCAGACAGATAGAAGTTGCCATCCGAAATTATGAGCGCGAAAGGAGCCAGAATCATGACCGAATTGACTTACACGAAGAACGGAGATTACCGGATTCCCAACCTGAAGCTGAGCGAGGAACCGGAGAGCAAGCCCTTGGGCAAGTACGGGATGCTGCGGAAGACTTACCTTCAGGAGCATCGCCCCATCCTTTGGAATCAGATGATCCTGTCCGAGACGCTGTTCCCGCACCTGCGGGAGATCGACGAGACGGCGCGGCAGAGACTGGAGCGGATGATGCCGGAGCTGATGAAGTCGGCGGGCGTGACGGAAGCGCTGAAAGCCAGCGACCCATTGACGTGGGTGGGGCTGATGAACAGCCTGAAAGCACAGGCGGAAGAGATCATTCTGAACGAGCTGGTGTACAACTGACCAATGACGCGCCGGAAGCAGAACCGACGCAGCCCACAGCGGCATATCAGATGAGCCTGTTTCCTACGGAAGCGGAACAAATTGCATATATCGACACAGCGGAGAGCGCCAATGATGCGCCCTCCGCTATTTCTGCGTTCATTTCGCAGGACGATATTGACCGCATTCTGCGCACAGGCGGCAATGCGGATGAAGCACGCATGAAAATTGCCGCTGAGTTCTCCAAGCAAAAGCCCATAGCGGATCGCGCGGCATTTCTCAAAAATCTCTACTATGGCGGCAATGGTCTGATTACGGAAAACGGCAGGTTTTCCGCATGGTATGGCGACGACGGTATCCACATCGCAAAGGGAGATGCCGCACAGCATCTCCGCTCTGCCCAGCTCATCCGTTGGACGGATGCAGCAGAGCGCATTGATGAGCTTCTGGACAGCAGCACATTTGCCACCAACCTTGAAGTTACGGAAGCCCCTCGCTATGAGCGGCTGAGTATCGCCGTGGCGGTCTGGAACCTTTATCACGATTTTTCGGACGAGGCAAAGTCGCTGGGGTACCTGTCCTGCCTGGGCAATATCCACAGCACCAACTTCCCGGAGGAAACGGAGCGTCTGACGGATGATCTGCTGAATCCGGAGTTCCGGGAGCAGTTTCTGACAGAGCACAAAATATTCCTCGATGCCTACCGGGAGAACCGGGAGCTTTTACGATTCCATTTCCACCGCCCGCAGGCGCTTCTTACACGCATGAAAGATCTGTCATTGCCGCGCAAGGAGTATCACTCCGATATGGCAGCTGTTCCGAAGACAGGCCGGTTTATCACCGAAGATGAAATTGCGGCTTCTCTTGCAAATGGAAGCGGCTTTGAAGGCGGGAAAGCCCGCATCTATGAATTTTTCCAGACGCCGCATACGCCCAAGGAGAGTGCCGATTTTCTGAAAAAGGAGTACGGCATCGGCGGGCATACCCACGCCGTATCCAGAGAAAGCGGCAGCTATGAAGATCACGGCAGCAAAGGCATTGTGCTGA
>ERZ779876.2052-NODE-2052-length-15471-cov-18.383368_pt1 | contig 15471 bp, 11 predicted proteins | sample MGYA00511068_ERZ779876 | MGnify/ENA primary metagenome ERZ779876 (study PRJEB29588, sample SAMEA1970858) | human gut metagenome | biome: human gut; feature: human-associated habitat; material: faeces | place: Denmark | collected 2008/2010 ...
AGGCACACGCATATGTAATTGAAAGACTCGGAACATATCATGTAACTTGGTCAACTGGTTTGCATGTAAAAATTCCGTTTATCGACAAAATCTCAAAGAAAGTTTCATTAAAAGAGCAAGTGATCGACTTCCCTCCACAGCATGGAGTGAATAAAACGATACCTTCTTACAAATCTTAAAAAGTAAGTGTATATCAGAAAATTGAAGATAATCAATAACAATTACTTATTTAATATTTTTAACATCTGAGCCATAGGGCTCTTTTTTTATGCCTAAAATTTCTGTGAACTTACTCCAAAGACAAAAAAGAGAATACGAGCGTTTGACAGAAATCTATGGTAATTGCCCAAAATATGTTCTCACAGCAGATGAGTTCTCAGGAGTAACCTACGATGGTATAAAGACGGTGCACATAGCAGACTTACCATGGTCGGCTGTGGTTCAGTGGCAGAATCAATATGTGCAGCCACCTTAGTATTGTTGCCATAATTGATCGCAGTTACACATAGGGACTCTATAAAAGCCATTATTACGACGGTGATTGCAAACAGACTTATCTTAATTGAGCCGAACAGACTTATTTTTTCACTGCCGCTTGTAATTTTGAAACTTGAAATTTTGTGATTATTGCCGTCAAAATTACCCTTGTAGTCGTAAGACTTTACAATTATCGAAGAAAGTTTTATACAGATATAATAATGAAACCAAAAATATCGGAATAAAAATAAGCCTCCCGCAACGAGTTAAATCCGGTGCAGGAGGTCTTGCTATGCAAATATTTATATGGTTTTAATGTCAATAGTTGAGTCAAACCGAAAAAGAATAAAATAAAAAATCATGTGATAGTATACTGCCTAAAGCAGAAAATTGAATTTTAAGCAACAAGTTGATTTTGCTTTTTAGCACAATCAGTTTTCTCGAAACCGCAAGGCAATAATGGAAACAGATAATTTAAAGCTTAAGAGGAAGTTTTTCAATGACAAAAGCAGAGACAGTAATAATGAGAAAATGTAAAATCAAAGTTCCTAGTTATAGGAACGGCGGATACGAATCATAGATAATCAGCAAATACAACAGCAATGCAAATTTTATCGAGGAGAAATTTATGCCCAATGTAACTGTACGACAAAATCAATCTCAGAATCAATAGATGTTATATACATGTTTTTCGCACATCTTCCCGAGGTTCTTAAGATAATATATAAAACGAATATTATCAAGTGTTTGAAGCACTATTTTTCTCAGTTGATTTTAAAATATTCTGTCAGTTCAACAGGGGAGTCAACGGTGTCAAATCTTGAATTGGTTTTGTCGCCTTTTTTGATACCAAAACCGTAGGTGACGCCAAGAAAATCAACTCCGGCAATTTCTGCACCGTTTTTGTCATACACAGAATCTCCGACAAGCACAGCATTTTTTGCAAGACATTTTTGTTCAAACAATACTTTGGTAACGGTGTATGCTTTGGTGCATTTTTCTGTACCGTTCCAACCGTGAATTATATCAAAATATTTTGCAAGCCCTGCATTTTTTAGCATGGATTTTGCATATTCTTCAAGCTTGAGCGTTGCCACTCCAAGCTGATAACCGTCTGATTTCAACTCGCTTAACGAAGTATCAATCCCATTATAAGCACTGAATTTTGTAATGCCCTCGTTTGCATACAGTTTTCTGTATGTGTCAATTGCCTTTGCAAGAGTTTCTTCATCGGGTATATCATAAAGTGTTCTGAATCCGTCGGAGAGCGGACCGCCGATTACAATGCTGTCGTTCTCAACTGAATTTTTCTTTAAATTAAGCATGCTTGCAGTTTTGTGATAGCAATGCAAAATTCCGTCCGAAGTATCGAGCAATGTGCCGTCAAGGTCAAATATAATTAGCTTTCTTGTATTTTTCACAGTACAATACCCCTTGCCTCAAGCCTTGCGTCAACAGCTTTTTTGTTTTCAATATATCCGTTGAGCCGCTTTTCCGTTGCTTCAAGAACACCCTCAAGCATTTTAACTTTTTCGCTTTCACTTTTTGAAATTGAATGTAAATCAATCGTTACTCCTGTATATTTAAGCTCTTTTGTCAAACTGAAATTTTCAGCATTTTCAAGAGCTTTTTTATTTTCTGAATACAAATAAATCACTTCCTGATGAGTTTTCTCCGTTCCTTTGATCTCAATGAAAATCGGTCTGATTTTTGAAAATACTTCCTTGTTCATACCGTCAAAATATATGTGTAACTGTTCTTCATTAAGAAAAATTATCCAACCTCTGTTCTGCTTTGATGAAATTAAAGCTGAGATATCCTCAATTTTTCTGTTTTCACACAGCCTGTCCGAAACAATGGCATATCCGTCAAAATCCGATATTTCATTGCTGAATCTGAATTCAGTCTGTAAATCGTCATTTTTGGCAAGTTCTTCAAGCAGAAGTTCATTTCCGTTTGTAACAATACTGTCGTTTTTGCCAAGATATTTTGCAAGTTTAACCGCCGCATAGTATCTGTGGATATGTCTGAAATCGTCCATAATGCGGTTGTCAAAGCAAATCATTCTGTCACAGAAATTGCCGAGATTCTTGACTGCTGTTGAATATGCCGCAATTGCGGTTTTAACCCGTCCGTCAAAAACATAGGGGAGAAGCTCCGACGGCATTGTAAAAGGCAGCACAGTACAACTGTTGCCGAAAATGTCCTTGTATCTGCCGGCAATATCATCGGGATGTGGCTTTATTGCAATGTGTGTGTTTTCAAGAAAATAATCTGCAAAAAGTTCATACAGCCTGTGCTGGTCGCAAAGCGGCATAATTCCCAAATTTGCCATATGCTGAGTGAGTATCAGACTTGTATTTCTGTTTGCCTTGATTGTTTCTTTAATTCCAAAGAACGAAAGAACCTTGTCAAGCGTGTGTTCATCAAGATTTTCAAGAATTCTTTTTACTGAAAAATCGGTCATTTTAGGGTGAGTGAAACCCTCTGCTTGTGCCTGAGCGTCTGCAAGTATTTCAACACAGCTGTCATTTTCTCCAAAATATCCGAGCGTGTTCATCAAGACGGTCTGTGTTTTGTTGCGGCTCATATTCGACATCATAAACCTGTTGTCGGAAAGCACACCGCAGCCTTCTTCAAAGCAATGATATTTAATCTTGTTTTTGATAACATACCAGCCAAAAGGAAAGTGGTCGGGACAAAGATACAGTTCATCTGCCAAATTTGGGGTTATCGGAAGAACCCTTTTTATTTCTGCGCAGGCTGATTTTAAAATCGAATTTTTAGAGCGGTGTTTTTGCTCATTTTTCTTGATATTTGCGTTTACTTCCGATTCTTTAAGTAAAAGTACATCGTCAAATATGCCTGAATTTTTGTATCTGTCTAAAAATGCAACCGAATTTTTGTGAATGTCAGAGAGCAATAATACGGCGGTATCGTCTTTTTTGCGTGTAAGTCGATGAAGTACACAGCATTGTATGTGATAAGTGGTAAGTGCGTAGTATAAAATCATAGTTTATCTCACTTTACAAATTCGTTTTCAATCAGTTTACCAAGACTGCCGGTTTCAAACGATGCAGAACCTACGGCTCTGTTTACGGGGTAGTCGGCAAAAAGATTGCTGAAATATTCGGGACAGGAAATAACCTGTCTGCAAACGGCATATGCGTCACTTCCGCAAATGTTCATCATACACGGATATTTGGCAAAATGTTTTGTGTAGTCATTTACAAAATCGTGAATACCGTCCTGAATTTCATTTATCATACTGTATCCCTCAACCTCGGGATAATCAAATTCATACTTTATTCTTCCGTCATCGTCAAAATCAAAGCTTATGAATGACGGTGCGGGAGCGCTGAGCATAATTTCGGTAAAAGCTCCGTACATACGCTTTACATCGTGATCACGGCGGATTTCACGGTTGATTCTCTGCGAAAACATATATGATGTGATTATGTCGTTTGTCATCTGCGGTTCGATTATATCCATATCGTGAAGATAGGTTGAGCCTGCAACAAGTCCTCTGACCTTGCAGTCAAGCTTCCATTCATCCTCAATAAGGTACCTAAGAGCGGAAAATCCGCTTGCCGCCCAGCCTATATCAACTATAACGGCACTTTTGCTGTTTCCGACAGCCGCTTTATAGTAGGCTTTTGCGGCGTTGTTACTGTGCCTGTAATGCTCTGTAACAATATCCCAGTGTATGGTAAACACCTTGACAATGTCCTCGTAGTTTTCTTTTGTAAGCAAGGTGTCTGCAGTAAGCTCCGCCTCGTCAAGAAACGGCTGCATTTCTTCAAGGTCCATAGCCTTCAAAATCTTTGCAATTGTCATCTTGCGAGGAATTTTGTACTTTATATATCGCAGTAAAAGTTCATTTTTGAATCTGTTTACGGTAAGCTTTGTTGCGGCAGAGCGTGACCAGTATACATATTCCGTGTTGCTGTCGGGATAAAGTCGGTCATACACGGACTTTAAAATGTATCCGTCACGGGAGAGAAAAAGGATTTTATCAATCCAATGATTTTTGCAGTAATCATTTATGAATTTGCAATATCCGAGTACAAGAAAGCCTGCATAAGTGTAACCGAATTCGTAATACTGCGAATACTGCTTATCACCGTTTTGCAGTTTTGCGTTGACAATTCCACGGTATGCCGAGCCGATAAGTGATGTCATATCGAACGCTCTGTGCGCATTTCCTCTCGGATTTACACCCTTATACCATACGGGTTCAATATCGCATTTTCGTGCCGAACGATTGTCCGAAACAATGTTATCGCCGATATGAATATACTTTTTCTCAACTCCGTATTGCTCCTTTATATATTCATAAAGCAAAAGCGAACGCTTGCTTGCATTGTATTCGTTTGAAACAATGATATTGTCAAAGCCTTCATATCCGCATTTTTTAAGCATTTTTTCAATAACATCTTTTGAAAGATACATATCCGAAACGGCAATAATTGTCTTTCCGAGATTTTTTGCTTGCAAGAAAATTTCTTTCATATACGGGTTTGCAAAGCACAAATCAAGCTCTGTTTCAATTTCATACTGCATAGCCTTGTCAATATCAAGCAATACAAATCGTGACAGCTTTTCATAGATATCACGCAAAGTCACCTCATAAGTGCCGTTCTTTTCAAAAGCCTCCTGCCTTGCAAGCTTTTCTGCAAGTTCACGGTAACGCTTGAATCCGGGACATTTATTCTTTTCGCCCAAAAGGAAGAACAGCGACTTTGGATCATCAAACGGGCGTAAAATCAGTGTGTCAAAAATATCAAAGGATATAATATCGTTTACAAGAAACTTTTTTGCCATAAGTGTGGGGGACGGTCTTTTGGCAAAGCTTGACTCCGGAGCGCTCACGCAAGGCTTTATTGTATATTTTTTTCTTTCATATACTCTCGACTTTGCTCCCAAAACACCTCCGAGCCTGCTCGATAAATGCAGAGATGTGAGATAAAGCATTCTTCTGAAACGGCTTTTGTCGGTATCGCCGTATTTGTAAAAACCCTCAAGTACAAAGCGGTTTTTCATTACAGCCTTCAGTTTGAACTTTTTTGCTTTTCGTTTCAGCTTTCGCTTGGTATTCTGAATCGTACTCATCACGATTTTTTATCGCTCCTTGCTTTTTCTGTATCATAAATTGATGTTGTGACAAACTTTATTTTCATTTTCTCTCCAAGTTTTTTAAGCTCCTTTGATATTGCAAGGTTTTTTTCTTTTAAAAGAATCGGATCGTAAACACCGCACATATTCTTGTTTATGTAATTTGAAAGCGGATTTTTGGTGAATCCGTCATATCCTGCAAGTGCAACCGACTTTACCGACGCTTTTTTCAAAAGTTTAAGTACCATAAGACCTGAACTGTCCGAAGCGTCATCTGTTGCATTTATAAGTTCCGAATAGTTTATGCAGACTGCTTTTTTCGGAAGATTTTTTATGTTAGATGTGAACACGGTCTTTTTTAGATTAAGCCTGTCCTCAAGCTCGGAATATCTGACTGAATTTCCGACAAAAACAATATTCGGTTTTATGTAGTCCGGAATAAAATTAACCGAGATTACAAAGGGCTTTTTCTTTGAAATATATTTCAAAATCGAACCCTTTTCACTTTTTACCGTAGAGCCAGGGGAGATAACAAGCACATTTCTTCCGTCAAGCTTTTTACGCAGTCTGTCAAGAATTTCAATATCATCAACTGCATTGCTCTGGTATTCCTGATAAATTTTTTCAATAAGCGCTTTGTTGAAAAATCGCTTTTCTTTTTGCGGAATCTGCTTGAGTATACTTCCGATTGCAGGCATTGAAAGCGAATGCTTTGCCATGAGATATGACGAATAATTCGGATGACAATTGTTTGCGGCTGAAAGAAAATAAGCCGAATTATAGCCCCACGGATTGCTGAGTGAAATCGGAATAAGGTAACGGTCAACAATTTCAAGAACAGGCAATACATCATAGTTCTTTGAAAATGTTCGGTTGAGGTAATCCATAAATAATTCATTGCAAAGATTACCTGCACCTCGTCCCATTCCGTTTGCACTGCAGTCAATGATTATATTTCGCTTTGTATTGTACTGTGAAAGCGCCTGTGCATTTGAAAATGCAAGCTGAAAATTATTGTGCGAGTGATAACCAAGGCTGATTGACGGTTTCAGATTGTTGTCAACGAGAAACACCTGACGGATAAGGTCTTTTTCATACATCACACCGAGAGTATCTACAATATAAAACGCATACGGTTCAAGTTTATTTATTCTTTCAAGCAAATCAAGAAACTGTTTATCGGTATAATTTGTAGTTCCTACAGGCTGCATAAACAGCTTGTAGCCTTTACTTTTTATAATTTCAGCCCATTCAAAGGCGAGATCAATTTCATTTGGATGAAATGTAAGTCTGATTCCGTCAAGTACAGTTGAATCTGCCTCTGAAAGTAGCACGGGATTGATTTCACGCTCACCGATTGCAATCATCGCAACATACATCGTGTTCATACTGCTGTCTGAACTTACAAGCTCATTGAGCTGTTCAACACTGTTGTAGAGTGAATAGTCGGGATCATAAGGCTTGTTTGTCAGAAAACCGCATTCTACTATATCTGTGTTTGATTTTGAAAAGTTAAAAAGCATTGTTTCAATTGCTTTTCTGCCAAAATGCCAGTTGTTTACATACCCTCCGTCACGAAGAGTACAGTCAAGAATTTTTATATTACTCATTGTTACCGTTATTATCGCTTTCTGTATTATTCTTAATGTAATAATCAAAAATTACCTGTGCAAGGTCAAAGTCAATCGGATTATTAATGTCTGTTGCCTCTATAAAATTCACCGTAACGCCGTAAGGATTACTGCCGATTCGTCTGCCGTCTTTGATAAGCTTTTTGGTGTAAACATAAAGTCCCGTTGTTTCTGCAAACACATTTTGAATATCCTGCGTCCTCGGAATTTTATTTGTGTTGTAGCAAGCCGCACCGTCCATCCACAAAAATTCCTGAATCGGCTTTACGGTAAAGGCAGAATCATATTCATCATTTTTAACTTTATCAATTGCTGTTTCAATGGTTTTCGCTTTAATAAATGGTGCTGTTACGTGTGCAAGCACATAAATATCTGCGTCAACATCTTCTGCAAATGCCTTCAGTACATCAATAATCAAAGTGCTTGATGTGTCAAGGCTTTCGCTTCTTTTAAGAAATTTAATGCCGTTAGGAAGATACTTTTTAACTTCCTCATTACTGCAATAAACATATGTTTCGTCAACACCTTCAACTTTTGTAAGTGTGTCAAGAATGTAGGTGAGAAGAGGTTTTCCTCCTTTAAATGCCTTTGTGTTCTTACCGGGTAATCTTTCATTGTTTAATTTCATCGGCACGAATGCCACAACTTTTTTCTTGTTTTCCATTTTTATTTCTCCCATTCAATATCTCTTGCAAGTTTTGCTTTTAACCGTTCAATACTTTCGCTGTCAGCTTTTTTGCAGCGAACAGCAATGTCTGCCTGCGTATATCTAAGCTGTTTGCGAATAATGAGCGATTCAAGCTTGTTTTGAATTTCTTTATCATTTGTATATGCAAATATCATCAGCTGTTTTTCTCTCATAAGACTTGAGTCTTTCGGAGTGAAGTCAGCGGTGACAATATATAAACCGTCAGTCGGTATGTTAGGATTGAAATTTATTATGTTGCCAAGGTTTAGTAACAGCGAAAGTCTGTAATCATAAACATCAAGATTATCGACTTTCTCCATATCGCCGTCAATCAAAGTATCACCGTTATCTAAAGCAATGCCGTAGCGATTCAGAAAGTTCGTAATCTGAGTTTCATTTATATTGCGTATTGAACTTACATTGCGAATACCAAGTTCTTTTAATAACAAAGTTGCGATAAACATATCGTCAATTCTTTCACGGCTTGTTTCAATGTCGGTTGTGAAGTAGTAGGAATGAACTGCAAACTTGTCAACGCCCCTGATTGATGTTGAACTAGCCGTTAAAGCCATATCAACCTCACGGTCGATGACAAACGGTAAAAGTTCCGACGGCTCAGACTTTTCAAGCAGAATACAGTCAGAAAAAATTCTTCTGTAATTTTGCCACCTGTCCTTTGGGTGAGGTTTTACAACAAGCACATACTCATCATTGCACATATAATCGACAAGCGTTGTCATCATTAATTCCTGTAGGTCAAGGTCTTTGATTTTGAGTGTGTTCAAATCCTGAGTAAGATAAAGGCAAATCTTTTTGTCGCCTCTGATTTTGTGAGGTATATCGCCAAAGAAGTTTAGAATATCCTGTACTCTGTCGGGAATTTTGTATTTTAAAATATCGTAAATACAGAAATCTTCCGCCTTTTCATCATTAAAGCCTTTCTGCTGATGACGAAGGTCGCACAGTTTTGACTTGACGCAACTGTTTCGTCCCATACAACCAAGATATTCATTGATTATATGATTGGTCATATTGTTGCTTTTGGTAATTGAAAGATATCTTGACTGTTCCGAAAGCATTCCGCTTGCATCTTCAAAATAATGATAGGGAATACTTTTGCTTGTAAGATAAATACCGAGTGAATGTTGGTCTGATGCAACATAGATTTCCTCAAATTTTGTTATGTCCTCATCAAGCCAATTTTCAAATGTTTTAGAAATATTTTCAATTACGGATTTAATTTCTTTTTCACTGCTTGTATTATCAAGTGCATTGCCTTTTTTTAGCTTGAATTTTTGTTCGGGAACATATCTTGCCGTTGCGAAAAATCCCGAATCAATCACCTGCTTTAAAAATGATTTTCTGTTCTTATCGGGCTTTATGTATTCAAGTATCAGAAGTTCTGCGTCATCATCGGGATAATAAGCAAGCTTATGTACTATACAGCACAGAAGATGATACATTGTAGATGCATGGTATAGAATCAATATAATCACTCCTGAGTAATATTTTTTAAGCGTTCAATTCCGCTCAAATAAAGTGAAAGTGCGTCCTCACCGCTAATCTTGCATTTGCAATCGGTAATTTTTGAGTATTTCACAAAGTCATTTGCAAAGTCACATACGGCGGTGTATATTTCTTTGAGGATTGCCGTGCCAATTTTCTTTGAATAAACCCAATGCTTTTCAGATTTGTCAATTTTCCAAAGCAGTGGCTTGTTGCCTTGAATGATTTCGGAAAGAGCTAAAATATTGTTATCATCGGCACAAAGATAATTGTTCATGCTTATTCCGTTGTAAACAATGCTTTTATCAATCCGATAAATCGTCTTTGCAAATTCTTCGCTTGCACATTTTTCGGGTAACGGATCAACAGTCACAACAATACGACTGCCGTTGATAACGGCCTGTACCGTATTTTCAACACCGTCACTATCCTTATCAATCCATGCGGTTGCCATAATTTTTGCAAGCTCGTCATCGCTGATTTTTCCGTCAATTTCAGAAAGCGGATACCTCATCAGCTTGTCAAGAACACCAAGCTTTGCATATTTGAAAACAGGCATTTCGGGAATTATTTTTCGCCATTCTTCAACGGTTCTGTATTTATCCGTTGCAAAAGCAGACCATGGAAAAAACATCGGTTTATCGGTGCTTTCGCTTAACATTTTGACGGTCTGAGCAAATATTGAGTTTTCGTCACAAAAGAAAATCATTTTTTCTGCATTGTGTAATCTTTCAACGCATTCCGATGCAAAACCTACAATTGCGGGAGCAATGCACATATATCCAAGCTCGTATTCATTGCTCATTCTTCTTATTCCACTGAAAAGATTCATACCGCATATCGTGTTGTACAGCATTTTGAATTTTTCATCTTTAATAGGATTGTCAATGTGTTCCATAAGAACGGTAGGACAGCGGTAATACATTTGCCTGCAACCCATTTTTGCATATTTCTTAATGAAATCATAATTATTGCTCATAACGCAGGTGTGACTTTTGTCATCTGTTTCAATAACATTATTATTTCCGTTTGTCACAATAAGTTCGTCATAACCTATTTGGTGGCTGTCAAGCAGATGCTTTATAAATTCTTTCGGGTATATCGACCTTATCACAACTGAAACCTTCATATTATTACATTGTGCAATGTCAATCATACGCACAATGTATCGGTTCTCAAAAAACGAATTTTCAACCAATGAAAGCTCTAATTTATAGTCAATCAGTGTTTTAAGCTCCGCATTTATTTTTTTATAAATCCGAGAAATTGTAAGACCTTGCTTTCCGTATTTTTTTCTCAGTAGAGCAAAACCTTTTACGCCCGTGACATTTTCAATTTCTGTAAAAATTTTGTCATCATCTTTAATTTGATTCAAAGCGGAGCCGAATATATCGGTGACAAGGTGTGAATTGTCGAGCATACCCGATGCAAGTTCACAAATTGACGGTCTTACGAATATTTGCGAGAGATAATCCTTGCCGACAGTCTTTGTGAAAATCCGTTTGTTGCAGAACGGAAGTCTGCACAAAATATTGATTTTTATAAGTTCGAGTCCGAATTTGACAGGATTGTTTGTTGCCGCCTCACGATTTTGATTTTGCAGACACATACAATAAAAATTCACATCGTCATTTCCCGTGGTGAGTATATTGTAAATCTTTCTGACAAAATCAAGTGATAGTTTTTCTATCATTTTATTTCTACCCCGATATTTGATTGAAACTGAAAATACCGATTTAATCAGCACTTTTTCAAATTTCGTTCAAATTATATTCCTTGATTTTATCTTGGTCAATAATAATAACTAACTATTTACAGTAAAAATACAATGGCTTTACATTCTGCAATAATTTGTAAAACAACCTATATTTACTTTACAAAATCGTGGGTGAATACTGCTAAAAACGAACTGTAATATTTGTCATGTTTTCCAAAAATAATGACAAGACAATATCCTATGTTGCATTTGCGTTTGTTTATGGTTATAATGAAAATGAAATGACGGTTACCAACGCTGAACTGAATATTTTAGCAATGGGGTATGTGACTAAACAATCTGAAGATTCAAAAGATGATTCTTCAGTCAGTGCAGGCAACGATTCAGACGATGATACAGAGGTTGACAATTATGTTGATTATGAAGTATTGTCCGAATCTGTTGACAAAACAAAACCGTTTATGCAGACAAGTTCTGAATATGACAGCACAGGCAATTATGTAACTTCCAAAACCAATGAACAGGGAAGTACAACACATTATGTTTATGATATCAACGGCAATGTAACTTCGATTACTGACGCTGATGAAAATGTGACAAGCTACACATATGATTCATCAGGTAATCTTACATCTGTTAAAAACGGTGATTCTGAAAACTCATATACATACAGCGGTTTAGGCTCTGTATCAAAAATTACACACAATGGTTTTGACTATTCCTTTAACTACGATGTTTTCTACAATCTTGTGTCAACAAGAATAGGCAATGTTGCAATTACAAGCAATACCTATGATAGTAACGGTAATCTTACAAAGACTGCTTATGCAAACGGTGATTATCTTGAATATGCTTACGATAACTATGGCAATATTTCGGTAATCACAGGTGAAACAGGCAAAATTGCCGAGATGATTTACAACAAGCAAGGTCTTGTTGCAAAGGCGGTTGACTATTCAAGCGGGTGAAACCTCATATTACTACTACACATTCGACGGTTCGCTTGAAAGCGAATATCGTACATCATCTGACGGCAGTCTTACTCATTATATTGTTACCGATTCAGACGGCAATACAGTTGAAAAAACATCTGTAAATGGTCAGACAAAGACCATTACAACAGGCACAGATAAAGACGGAAAGTCATTTGTAAGCAATGACGGTGTAACTAACGAAACATCAACCGATGATTTCGGAAGAGTGTCAACTGTAACAACAAAACAGAACAAGAGCGATACCGTATTTACAAAGCAGTATTCTTATTACCACGGTAGCGAAAGCAATGCTACAACCAATATGGTTGGCGGAATCAGCTATAAGTTGAGTTCTGATAAGGTGCTTGGCTACAGTTATAATTACAACGATACAGGTAATGTAGAGAATGTGTATGAAAACGGTAAAAAGGTAGCCGTATATACATACGATGAACTAAATCAGCTTGTATGGTATGCAGATACCCGAACAGGTCGCTATATCAGAATAGTTTATGATAACTACGGTAACATTCAAAAAAGGGAATCGTATTCACTCGGAACTAACTGGGCACCTGTAAAATTACTTGAAACAAGAACCTATTCGTATGATGATACTAACTGGAAAGATAAACTCACCGAGTTTGACGGCGACAGTATTACATATGATAAGAACGGCAATCCATTGACATACCGTGATGATATGACTTTTGAGTGGGAGAACGGAAGAATTCTCAAGAATATAAACACTTCCGATAAAGCTATTCAAATGAGCTATGACTCAAACGGAATGAGAACGCAGAAGTCTGTTGACGGAGTGAAAACTAATTATTATTACGACAGCAGTAATAACCTTTTCGCACTCACTCAGGGCAGTGATACGCTGTTCTTCTATTACGATAATTCGGGTGAAGTAATGTCAGTTTCCTGCAATGGTACTATGTATTACTACATCAAAGACCTGCAGGGCGATATTACCGAAATTGTTGATAAGGACGGCAAAGCAGTCGCAGAGTATGCCTACGATGCGTGGGGCAATATGCTCACCGAAGACAACGGCACACTCACAGTCGGCAAACTGAATCCGTTCCGCTATCGCAGTTATGTTTATGATGAAGAAACAGGCTTGTACTATCTCCAAAGCCGTTATTATGACCCACTCACAGGCAGATTTGTTAATGCGGATGTGTATGCTGACACTCAATCAGGCACACCGCTAAGCACAAATATGTTTGCTTATTGTGAGAATAATGCGATAAATAAATCTGATGATGAAGGAAAAGATGCTTGGTGGATACAGTCGCCAAATAGTGTTCCACTTATTTTAGGGAATGCTGGGCATACATCACTTTTATTGAAAGAAAAATCAGGGTATTGGTGGTATTTCTATTGGGGAGATAGAAGTGTTCAGTTGTTATTTATAGAAACTTCTTCCCTAAGGGAAATTACAGGTAAAGTAAGAGATCAGATCAATTATTATAACAGGAACTATTCTAATAAATTTGGTAAGTTGTACTATTACGAAAATTATACGCAAGCTATACAATTTTCTGGGCATTTTGAAAATAGTATTAAAGAAATTAAAAAATTTATCAGTAATAATCAGTATTCATATAGCTTTGGCATTAAAAGAAAGATTTATGTTAGGTTTAGATATCCATCAAAAAAATATAAAGGTAAAGACCGACCATTTTCTCATATATTAACTAAAAATGACTTTTACGATACATTGTTTAATAATTGTTTGCAAGCCAGTGCTTATTATTTAAAGTATGGTAGTTTAAATAATAACGATGTGCAATTCAAGTTACAACTGATGCATGTGGGTACTGTTCCAAAATTTGCCATAAACAAATTTAAAAAATTTGGAAAATGGGTAACATATTCACATAGTTCACGAAGGTTTTAAGAAAGGTTTTTAAAATGAAAAGGAAAAAATCATTAAAAGTCATTACTATTGCTTTGATATTTTGTTTCTTTGCAGTTGCAGGAGTGGTGTATTTTTCACTTACCAGCGTTCCGCAACATAATGTTAAGATTGAAAATGAGTCGGATAACAATAGTTATATGAATACTTGCGCAAATGTAATGTGTAATTTGGCAAGAGTTGGTGACAAACTATATTACAATGCGGCAAACGACTTTTTTAAATACGGAACATATGAAATCACTTCGGACTATACCAAGCGAATTTATTGGAAAGGTCCTGCAATTACAAGTGAATGCCTTGATTTAAACCGTGTTTCCAGTGAGAATATTTTTTCTCCTTATATACACAATGACATTGTTCAGTATTATGATTTGAATCAAAAACATTATGAGGAATATTTGAAACTGCCTGATACTAATAGTGATAACGCTTCGCTCGAAGAATTGTTTGTTGTAGGTGATGAACTCTATTTCAGCTATTCTGAATTATACAGTGGCAATGTTATAGGCGATACTATGGTAGTTTACGGTTTCTACAACCTTTACCGACAAGATGAAAATGATACAAAGTTAATATTGTCGGTGGATAACCTTGATTTTGACTATATTTCAGATCTTCGATTTTATGATGAATATATTTATTTTGTTGCAGGAAAGAGAACAAGCGATAAAGAAGACGCTTCTACAAACCTGTTCCTTTGTAAATATAATCCAAATAACGGAAAGTTAGTTTACAAAATTCCTTATACTCCAAGCAGTGACTTTGTCAAAATTACCTGCTTATCTGCCGTAAATGATAAGATATACGGCATGATAGTTAATCAATCTGATAACGGATATGAAACAGTTTATTGTGCGGATTTAAAAAACGGTACTATAAATACATTGTTTAAATCAAATGCAGGTATGGTTATCAACAGCTACAAAGATAAGGTGTTTTTATCAGTTGAAAAACGGTAAAGACAAGGGAATATATTCAATTGATACTTCAACTGACAAAACTACTAAAATATTTAATGATGGTATCGAGTTGAATGGTCTTTATATCGTAGATTCAAAATACCTATATTTCACAGATAATGCATATTTTAACCTTTACAGAATAACTCAAGACGGCAAAAATCTTGAAAAAGTGTTTGGCTGATTTCATTATCATGTTAAATGGAGCTATAAAAGTATATAAGCAATAATTTAGGGGGCTCATTCGAGCATCCTAATATTAGATGTATTCTTCACAAGTATTTTTTACATTTATCTGTTTTTTGAAAGCGAATATCGCACATCATCAGACTACAGCCCCTTATGATAATTTTTTTATTATCATAAGGGGTGATTTTATTGTACATTTTTAGCGATTAGGCAAATGAATTTATCTAACAGAAAACGCATAAAATAGCAATAAAATAGTTTGACTAATATATAATATTGTGTTAAAAT
>ERZ779876.2075-NODE-2075-length-15364-cov-3.703181_pt1 | contig 15364 bp, 12 predicted proteins | sample MGYA00511068_ERZ779876 | MGnify/ENA primary metagenome ERZ779876 (study PRJEB29588, sample SAMEA1970858) | human gut metagenome | biome: human gut; feature: human-associated habitat; material: faeces | place: Denmark | collected 2008/2010 ...
TACCTCGCCAGCGGCTGGACCCGGGCGGAGCCCCATTCTGAGGCAAATTTCTGATTCCATATCGCAATTTTTATTGACTACATTACAGATTGTATGAAGGATGGTCCCATTGGACACTGTGGAGGAACTGAATCTGGTGGAGGGCTGCGTGGATGCGGTCATCTATCAGAACGAGGAAAACGGATATACCGTGCTGCGCATCGACGCCGGAGACCAGGGCGGCATCACGGTGGTGGGCTGCATCCCCTGCGTGGCCCCCGGCGAGCATCTCACGGTGTCCGGCGTGTGGGAGAACCATCCCCAGCACGGGGAACAGCTGCGGGCGGTAGAACTGGAGCGGACGCTGCCGGAGGAGGAAGAGGATATCTTCGCCTACCTGTCCTCCGGCGTCTGCAAGGGCGTGGGACCCACCACCGCCCGGCGGATCGTGGACCGCTTCGGCGTGGAGACGCTGGACATCCTGGAGCGGGAGCCGGAGCGGCTGAACCTCATCAAGGGCATCTGGAACGGCATCGGGAATCCGGTGTATCCGCCGGCGAAGGCGGAGCTGGCGAGGCATGGGATCTCCTGTGAGGGGAAGCGGGCCCGGCAGGTGACGAGAGCGGATTATGCGGAATATGATTATCTGATTGGTATGGATGGTGCGAATATCCGCAACATGCTGCGGATATTCGGGGGAGATCCGGAGGGGAAAGTAGCGAAGCTGCTTTCCTACGCGGGATCGGAACGGGATATTTCGGATCCATGGTATACGGGAGATTTTGGAACGACCTACGATGACGTTCTGGAAGGCTGTACCGCGTTCCTTGAATATTTACAACAAAACAGCAAAATCGACACATGATCTGACACTGCCAACACTGTACATATGACAAATGTGTCATGCGTGAAAAGTTCACAGAATCACCACATTTTTCTCACAATTCCTTCGCAGATGTCCTTTATCATAAGAGACAGATAAGGGGAAAGAAATGTTCACAAGATTTTTAATGGAACAGGAGGAATGAGAATATGAGAAGATGGAATTTACCCCAGGTGAATACAAAAGTAATGTGTGCAGTGTTGACAGCTGCTATGGTGATGACAGAATTTACAGCCTGTGGCGGATCGACCACCGCAAGTGCAGCAAGCACGGAAGCATCGGAAAATAAAGAGACGATCGCACCGGAGAGTACGACGGAGAGCACGGAGAGCGGTGAAGAGAAGGTGGAATCTTATCTCGGCCAGATCACTGCCATTGATGGCAATGTGATCTCCATCGCACTGGCAGAGAAGCCGGAAGCACCCAATGGTGAAGCTCCTACCGGTGAGGCACCCAGCGGAGAAAAGCCGGATGGCCAGGCTCCTGACGGCAACGGTGGCGCTCCCAATGGTGAAGCCCCTACCGGCGAAGCTCCCAGCGGAGAAAAGCCGAACGGCCAGACTCCTGATGGCAATGGCAGCGCGCCCAACGGAGAAGCACCGAACGGTCAGAAACCTGAGAAAGACATGCTGGATGAGATGACCTTAACTCTCAGCGGAGATACTATGACTATCACAGTCAATGACGATACGATCATTACGATTGACGGAGAAGATGCCACTCTGGACGAACTTCAGGTAGGTGATACTGTATCCTTTTTCCTGGATGGTGAGACAGTGACTTCATTGAGCGTAGGTATGCCGGAGCCGACACAGCCTATGCAGGCCCCGGAGCAAAATTAAGCTGACGTAAAAGCATGGTACCGAGAATCTCTGCCATTTCTTCCGGGGACTGGGGATCGGATTCTTTCAGCCAGGTCTCCACGACACCGACACAGCCGGTGATAATGAAGGAGCAGAGATATTCATAATTAGCATCGGATTGCGCACTTTCCAGAACCTGGAGAGTGCGCTTTTCAATCTGATCTTTCAGGCGATTGACGAAAGCCAGATCCCCATGAGGGCCGATCATGACCTTGGCCAGATCCCTGTTTCGGTCCAGAAAATGGAAGAATTCCAACAACGGCCCCTGAGAGGCCAGAGAATTGGTAACGACCGGTTTCTGCTCCATGATTTCATTAAATTCCAGGAACATTTCATCCTCGATTTTATGGAGCATATCGTAGATATCATCATAATGCAGATAAAAGGTTCCGCGGTTGATATCTACCAGTTCAGTCAGCTCCTTGACGGAGATATCCTGAATATCATGGGTTTCTAACATTTTTACCAGCCCCTGTAATAAGAGAGCTCTTGTCTTGCGCACACGGCGATCCATTTTTTCCATAAGACAATCCACCAGCCTTTCCGGGAAAAGAAGAAATCATTTCCTATATGTAATACAAATCTGAATTTTTTCTAAAATAATAGACGAACATCGCGAAAATGTCTAAAAATAAACAATCACAAAAAATCTGTAGCTTGCTTTTTCTTCCCCATTATTATATTTTGCATGTGGCAGAAAATCAACACAAGTTCATTAAATGACATTAATACAATTTCTCATCTTTGTAGTAAGTCTTTACAGATGTTCAAAAACATTTTAAACTAGAGGTGTATAAAATCAAATACATAAATAAGGGTACAAAGAGAGAAAAAGCAGGAGGGAACTATGGCAGACAACGCAGAAAAAGACAAAAAAGATAATTCCTTTATGATGAAACTTGCCACGCTCATTGTAGACAAACGAAAAGGATTTTATCTGATCTTTATTGTTTTATGCATATTTTGCGTATTATCCATGAACAGAGTCAAGGTCAATAACGATCTGACCACTTATTTGCCGGACACAACAGAGACCAGAAGGGGACTGGATCTGATGGATTCGGAATTTACCACGTATGGCTCCGCCCGGATCCTGATCTGTAACGTGACGTTTGACGAGGCACAGAAACTGGCAGATCAGGTGGAGGAGATGGACGGTGTCAGTATGTTGGATTTCGATGACACCGAGGATCATTATCATGACATGGAGGCTTTATTGTCTGTCACTTTTGATGAGGAAGCAGACACGGAAGCTACACAGCAGCATCTGGATGAGGTATTGGATGCATTGTCCGATTATGATGTTTACTATTCTTCCGATATCGGTCAGGAAGAGCGTGACGCGGATGACTTGAATAATGATATGATCGTCATTCTGTTGTTGGCAGCAGTGGTTATCATAGCCGTATTGTTATTTACCTCTACGACTTATGCGGAAATTCCGGTTTATCTGACCACGTTTATCGTGGCAGCTATTTTGAATAAAGGTACGAACTACTGGTTCGGAACCATCAGTTTTGTAACGAACTCTATTGCGGTGGTACTGCAGTTAGGTCTGGCAGTAGACTATGCTATCATTCTTGCTCACCGTTTTATGGAAGAACATGAGGACAAGGATGCCAGAGAGGCTGTGATTGTTGCTTTGAGTAAGGCAATCCCGGAGATTTCCTCCAGTTCCCTGACCACCATCTCCGGTATGGTAGCCATGATGTTCATGCAGTTTAGAATTGGTTATGATATGGGTATCATTCTGGCAAAATCCATTATTTTCAGTATGGTAGCCGTATTCTTCCTGATGCCCGGACTGTTGTTGACCTTTTCCAAGGCCATCGACAACACCCATCACAAGAGCTTCGTTCCGAAGATCACAGCAGTCGGTAAGTTTTGTGTGGCTACCCGCTACATCATACCGCCTATTCTGATCGTAGGTGTTATTATAGCATTTTTCCTGTCCAATAAGGCAAACTACGTGTACGATACCAACACTCTGGAATCCAGTACTATGAGTGATAATAAATTTTCCGTCAGCATGGTAAATAAGGAATTCGGTATGGTGAACCAGTTGGCGGTCATTGTGCCGAACGGTGATTATGAAAAAGAGGCACAGACACTGAAAGCTCTGGAAAAGCTGGATGTGGTGAAATCCTGTCAGGGACTTGGCAATATCGAGGCCATGGACGGCTATATGCTGACGGATAAGCTGACCCCCAGGCAGTTTGCGGAACTGATCGATCTGGATATTGAAGTGGCGGATATGTTGTATTCGGCATATGCACTGGATCAGAGCAATTATGGTGCGCTGGTCAGTGGCGTCAGTGAATACGAAGTTCCGTTTATTGATATGTTCCTGTTCATTTATGATCAGAAAGAAAGCGGCAACATCACACTGGACGATGATCTGGAAGAAACTCTGACGGATGCTTATTCCCAGATCTGTATTGCGAAAGATCAGCTGCTGGGCGAAGACAATTCCCGATTTGTTCTGGAATTGAATGTTCCTTATGAGGGAGAAGAGACCACAGCAGCACTGGATCAGATCCGTAATACCGTGGCAAAGTTTTATAATATAGATGACATTCTGCTAGTCGGTAACGCCACCAGTGATAAGGATCTTGGCGATTCCTTCGCAACGGATAATACGATCATCACGGTGCTGACAGCATTGTTCGTTATGATCATCCTGCTGTTCACCTTCCAGTCCGCCGGTCTGCCGGTACTGTTGGTTGTAACGATTCAGGGTAGTATCTGGATGAACTTCTCATTGCCGTATCTGTTGAATGAAAATGTATATTTCCTGGGATATCTGGTAGTATCTGCGATCCAGATGGGTGCAACGATCGACTACGCTATCGTTATCACCAGCCGTTACATGGATCTGAAGACATATATGCCAATCAAGGAAGCCGCCATCGAAGCACTGAACCAGGCGTTCCCTACCATTGTTACCAGCGGATCCATGCTGGTATCTGCGGGATTTATTATCAGCTATGTATCTTCCAATGCAGCGGTAGCGGCCATCGGACTGGCTCTTGGTCGTGGTACTCTGACATCTATTTTGTTGGTACTGCTGGCATTGCCGCAGACACTGCTGATCGGAGATATCATTATTCAGAAGACAGCATTTACACTGAAACGGGATCTGGCAAAGCCCTTGCCCTCCGCCGGAAGAATCCGTATGAACGGTCACATCAAGGGTTATGTCAATGGTGTGTTGGAGGGTGATTTCATCGGTGTCATTGATGGTGAGATGGGTGCGGTGGTGCGTCCCAAGGATACCGTGACGATGGAGGAGCGGGACGATGCCCCGGAAGAAAACTATCCCAGACTGGAAGCCCAGGAGCTGCCGGAGGATGAGACAGCCGGACAGAAAGCAACCGGAGCAGATACAGAAGCTGCGGATAAGAAAGCTTCGGATAAAGAAAAAACAGCAGAAAGCGAGGGAACAGAAGATGAACAGTAAGAGATTATTATGTTTCCTGCTGGGAGCAGCATTGATCCTGCAGACACCGGCCACCGCCTATGCAGCAGAAACTTTGACCTATGAGCAGTACAGAGGCGGCAGCGGTTATAGCAGCACGATAAAGGAGCAGGATTATGCAGTCATAGAGATCAGCACGGAGGAGGATCTGCGGAAACTGGTGGAGAACTGTGTACTGGACAGTTGGTCCAGAGATAAAAAAGTAGTGCTGCAGAACGACATTGTTCTGAGCATGACAGGTGAACTCAGTATTCCTACGTTTGCAGGAATCTTTGACGGCAGCGGTTTTACTATTTCCAATGTGAAACTGACCGGAGACGGTTCGGCAGTGGGATTGTTCCGCTATGTGCAGGAGGGAGCAAAAGTCCGCAACCTTACGGTCACGGGGGAAGTATCTCCCTCTGGAAGTCAGGATCAGGTCGGCGGTATCGTCGGTGTGAACTATGGCAGCATTGAAAATTGTAAATTTACCGGAAATGTGGTCGGTGATACGGATGTCGGCGGTATTGCCGGAGTCAATGCCGAGAGCGGAGAGATCCGTCGGTGTGAATCCTCCGGAAATGTGATCGGCAATCATTCCGCAGGCGGTATTGTGGGCAACAACCACGGTATTCTGAATAACTGCAGCAACAATGGCAATATCAATACGTACAGCACGGAAGTGACTTATGATCTGGAAGATATCACCATGGACAATCTGGAGCAGATCAACAGTACCTCCAATGTGGCAGCTCATACGGACACCGGCGGTATCGCAGGTATTTCGGATGGTAAGATTTATTATTGCTCCAATTCCGGGGCCATCGGCTACCAGCACGTAGGCTACAATACCGGAGGTATCGTAGGCAGACTGCATCAGGGCTATCTGCAGAACTGCACCAACACCGGATATGTGCAGGGCAGAAAAGATGTGGGCGGTATCGTGGGTCAGATGGAGCCGTTCCTGGAAATCCAGTATCTCAGTGACAAGCTGAAGGAACTGGATACGGAGACAGACAAATTCCTGGATATGTTGGATGCCACCCAGAAAGATGTGAGCAGCTATAGCAAACAGGCATCCAGTATTGCCAAGAGTATCAGTTCGAACCTGAAGGATGCCAACAATGCGGGAAGTTCTCTGACCGGGACCGCTCATGATCTGTGGTATATTTACAATCAGGAGTTGAACGGCGTCAGCAACGATCTGAAAGTCCTGAATGACGATCTGAACAAGCAGGCGGATAATGACAAGAATAACGGCAACAGTCATGACGTTACCATCAGTGGAAATGACATTTGGAATGGTAACTGGGGTGGCGATGGCGATCATGACGTCAGTGGCGGAAACATTACCATCACCGTACCGGACGATACGGAGAGCTATAAATCGGCACTGAAAAAATTCGGAGAGAATGCCACCAAGCATCTGGATAACATGACGAATGCTTCCACGGATCGCAGTGGCGGTATCAAAGGTAATCTGGATACACTGAATGACAGGCTCGAGAAGGCTTTTGACCAGTTGGGTCAGTTGGGGGATGTACTGGAAGCCGGGACAGACAGCACCAGCGCCCACATGGATGAGCTGATGGATCAGGCCAGAGTTCTGCGGAATCTGGTCAGCGAAATCCGGGATGATCTCTTCCGGTATGAAGGAATTTCTGTAGAAGATACTTCGGATGAGTCCGCCAGCAAGGAAGAGGTGAACCCCGGAGATCCCGATGCGGAGGATGACACCGCAGAACCGGAAGGAACCGAAGAAGCGCGCTATGATACATCCAGCTTCCAGAAGGGAAAGGTCACCTTATGTGTGAACCGCGGTACGGTGGAAGCCGATACGAATGTGGGCGGTATCGTTGGACAGGTGGCAACGGAATACGATTTTGACCCTGAGGACGATATCACTTTAACCGGAACGGAGAGTTTCGATGTGGAGCAGACGGTCAAGGCAGTCATCAGAGACAGCCGCAACCTTGGAGACGTGACCGGTAAAAAAGACTATGTCGGCGGTGTGGTCGGTAAAGCAGAATATGGCGCAGTCATTTCCTGTGAGTCTTATGCACCCGTAGAGAGTACCGGAGGCAGCTATGTGGGAGGAATTGCCGGATCTGCCAGCTATGCGATCCGCAGCTGTTACAGCATGGGCAGGATCACCGGTAAAAATAATATCGGAGGTATTGCCGGAGAAGGCTGTGATATTTTCTACAGCTATGCGTACAATGATCTGGATATGTCCGGCGAAGGCCAGGGCAGCATTGCCGGAAAAGTCAGTGATGATGGAACTCTGTATGGCAACTATTATGTGGAAGGCGGAGCCGGTGGCGTAGACGGCATTGGTTATCAGGGCGGTGCTACCCCGTTGTCCTACCAGGAATTCTGCAGCAAAGACGTTCCGGACGCTTTCTCACAGTTTACCATTACCTTCCAGGCGGATGGTGTAGAAGTGGCTTCCTATAAATGCGGTTACGGGGATTATCTGTCGGCAGACCAGATTCCGGAAGTACCGGAGAAGGATGGCTATTACGGTGTATGGCCGGATTATGATTTCAGTTATATTACCGGTAATAAAGTGCTGGAAGCAGAGTATGAGGAATGGACCGCATCCATTGCTTCCGCAGAGAAAAACGATAACAATAAGGCGCTGGTTATGGCAGAAGGCAACTTCTATCCCAATGCAGCATTGCATCTGCAGGTAGAGGGAAATACTTATACAGTATCCATGACCAATTCCATGGAAGAGGATGCACCGGACTATACCGGAGAAGCAGCCTTGCGTGTCTACTGTGAGGATGCGGATAACACTGTCATAGAGGTAGCACAGGATGGAGAGTACACGGAAGTGGAATCCACTGTGATCGGCAGCTATAGACAGTTTACCATGGAAGTGCCCGGCAGCTTCCGCACGGTAGAGGCCGAGGGCAGTCATACACTGCTGATCGTACTTTGCATCGTCGGTGGTGCAGTCGTGATCCTGTTGATCGTATTGTTGGGGAAAAAAGCGGCAAAACGCCGGAAGACGCGCAAGGCGGCAAAACGTGACCGGAAAGCCGGAAAAGCTGACGAGGACCAGAGCGGCAAAACAGACACGACAGAAGATGCCGGACAGACGGCTGACGCAGAGGAATAACAATGATTCAGGCAGTTTTATTTGACATGGACGGTACGCTGATCGATACCGAAAAATATTACCGTATTTTCTGGCCGAAGGCACTGGCAGCCTGTGGGTATACCATGACAGATGAGCAGGCACTTACGATGCGCAGTCTGGGACGCCCCTTTGCCCCCAGACAGCTCAAGGACTGGTACGGTGAAGATTTTGACTATTATGTGGTGCGTGACAAACGAAAAGAGATGATGGAAGAAACACTGGACCGGGATGGCATCAAATGCAAGCCCGGTGCCGTGGAGCTTCTGGAAGATCTGAAAAAAAGGCATATCACCGCAGCGGTTGCCACAGCGACGGATCTGGAGCGGACGGAAAAATATCTGGCGATGGCAGGACTTCGGCCGTATTTTGAGAAACTGATTTCGGCCACTATGGTAGCAGAAGGTAAGCCGTCCCCGGATATTTATCTCTATGCCTGCAAGCAGCTGGGACTGGCACCGGAAGAGTGCATGGCCGTGGAGGATTCTCCCAACGGAGTCATGAGTGCTTACCGCGCCGGCTGTAAGGTCGTGATGGTGCCGGATCAGACACAGCCAGATGAAAAATTAAAAAAATGTCTGTACGCCTGCGTACCGACCCTGGCAGATATCAGCCACCTCATTTAGAGGTGGCTATATTTGTCATAGTAGCTTGATTTTTGTATTCCGGTGTGTTATTATTTTAACGATTAGAGTGACTATTCGGAAGACAATGAAATCAAGCGGGACTGCTTTGTCATGCTTGCATGTAAAAAGCAGTTTTGCTTGATTTTAGGTGACTCGAATAGAGTCACCGCCACACATATGAGCAAAAATAGCTGCGCAGCAGCGAAAGCACGATTTATCGTGCGATTTTGCGAATAATGTGTGGAATGTATTCATACTTGGAGCCCACGAGGGGCGGAAAGGAATGGAAGAAAATGAATTTTGATGACATCGTAGCAAAAGTAAAAGAGTGTGGGAAGAAGACCGTCGCAGTCTCCGTTGCACAGGACAGTGCAGTACTGGAAGCTGTACATGAGGCCAAGAGACTGGGCATTGCAGATGCAATCCTGGTAGGTGATGAGGCAAAGATCCGTGAGATTGCAGCCGGACTGAATATGGACCTCTCCGATTATGAGATCATCAATGAGCCGGATATGATCGAAGCTTCCCTGAAAGCTGTAAAGCTGGCACATGACGGCCGTGCAGATATGTATATGAAGGGTCTGATCGACTCCAAGAACTTCTTAAAGAGCGTACTGAACAAAGAAGTAGGCCTTCGTACCGGTGGAACCCTGTCTCATGTATGTGTATTTGAGATTCCCGGCATTGACAGACTTCTGTTCCTGACCGATGTTGCATTCATGACCTATCCTACACTGGAGGAGAAGGTTCAGATCATCAAGAACACCATTCCGGTATGTAATGCCTGCGGCGTTGCAGAGCCTAAGGTAGCACCTTTAGCAGCAGTTGAGGTTGTAAATCCCAAGATGCCCGTTACCGTAGATGCGGCAGAACTGACTAAGATGTGCGAAGAAGGACAGATCCCCGGCTGTATCGTAGACGGCCCGCTGTCTCTTGACCTGGCGATCGATCCCGAGGCAGCCAAGCATAAGGGAGCTACCGACCGTAAGATCCAGGGTGATGCAGATGTATTGCTGTTCCCGGATATCCATGCCGGCAACCTGGTATACAAAGCAATCGTACATATGGTAAAAGTAAAGAACGGATGCATCCTGACCGGTACCAAGGTACCCGTAGTCCTGACCAGCCGTTCCGATACCTTCGAGACTAAGGTATACTCCCTGGCACTGGCTGCAGTTGTAGCAGAAGAGATGCAAAAGAATCAGAAATAAGCTATGGATATCGTGATCGAAGCCGCTGTGGAAGCTGCGGGAGAACTGCTGTCGGCAGGTATAGATGCTGTAGTGGACAAAGCGGTAAAGCATAAGAGCGAATATAAGAGTGAATATAGGAGGAAACACACAATGGCAATCAAGAGTCTGATCATCAACCCCGGTTCCACCTCCACCAAGATCGGTGTATTTGAGGATGAGAACTTATTATTTGAAGAAACCCTGAGACATTCTACCGAGGAGATCTCCAAATACGATACTATTTTCGAACAGAAGGATTTCCGTAAGAAGATCATTACCGATCTGCTGGCAGAGAAGAACTGCGATCTGAAGAGCTTCAACGTGATCGTAGGACGTGGCGGTCTGTTAAAGCCCATCCCCAGTGGTACCTATGCGGTAACCGATGATCTGCTGGAGGATTTAAAAGTAGGTGTACAGGGTCAGCATGCTTCTAACTTAGGCGGTATTCTGGCAAGAGAGATCGGTGATGAGATCGGCGTTCCCTCTTACATCGTAGACCCCGTTGTAGTAGATGAGCTGATGCCCATCGCAAGATATTCCGGTCTGGAAGAGATCCCCAGAGGAAGTATCTTCCATGCCCTGAACCAGAAGGCAGTTGCCAAGAGATATGCAAAAGAGGCCGGCAAGCCTTATGAGTCCTTACGTCTGGTAGTCGTGCACATGGGCGGCGGCGTATCCGTAGGCGCACATGAGGACGGCAAGGTTGTAGACGTATTCAGTGCATTTGACGGTGATGGTGCATTCTCTCCGGAGCGTGCAGGCGGTGTGCCTTGTGCAGCACTGGTAAAAATGTGCTTCTCCGGAAAATATACCGAGAAGGAGATCAGTGCAAAGCTGATCGGCAAGGGCGGACTGAATTCTTACCTGGGTACCAACGATATGCGTGAAGTTACCAAGCGTGCCAATGAAGGCGATGCCAAGGCAGCGGAGGTGAAGCAGGCATTCCTGTTACAGGTAGCCAAAGACATCGGTGCTATGGCCTGTGTGCTGAACGGCAAGGTAGACCAGATCGTTATCACCGGAGGCATTGCATATGGTGAGGATGTAGTGGCTAAGCTGAAAGAGAGATGCGGCTGGATCGCTCCTGTGACCGTATATCCCGGTGAGGACGAGCTGTTAGCTCTGGCTCAGGGGGCTCTGCGTGTCATGAACGGCGAAGAACAGGTGAAGCAGTACTAATTTAGAAATTTAGAGTAAAAATATAGAACTCCCGGTGGAATGATTCCATCGGGAGTTTTTTACTTTAGGGAATAGACTTTCTGTCAGCATTATGATTTTAACTAAAAATCAGCTTTGACAGAATCCCCAGTACCAGCATGTGTACCGGATAAAAGGCATAGCAGGCAAGCTGGATCTTGCGGTTATGCGCGCCCTGGCGTCCATGGTAGCACCACAGAAGCGGCAGACACAACAGCGCCAGTCCCTGTTCTGAAATCTCGAAGGCATGACCGAAAAGCTGTAATGGAATCTGCATTCCTGCCAACAGCATGACATTGATCCAGTAGAGCCCGGCAAACTGTCCGGCAAGCTGCCACCAATTTTTCCCATGGAAGAGATAGAATACGATAACAGTCAGAACGCCTTCTCCGTAATAGTCGAACATGAGGAGGGTTGCCAGCACGTAGCCCACTGCAGATAGCAGCAGGATCGACGGAATCCACAGCCAGACCGGACATTTTTTCCGTAGGGTATCTATTGCCCAGATACACAGGAAGCCTGTGAGCAGTGTCCAGATCACGTTCTGATGAAACGGGTAGAATAACAGCCCACTGTACATCAGATTGATGGGAAGCTCAGAAAGAATGGCCAGAAGAAGCAGGCGCATACAATATTTTTTCCTATCATGGGTATGGAAGAAGCCTTCCACCAGGAAAAAGGCGAACATGGGAAATGCCAGTCTGCCGATGCCGGTCAGCCACCAGGCATCTCCGGCGAGGGTAGCCCACAGATGATCACAGAACATGAACGCCATAGCGAGGATATGCAGCGTCAGAGCACTGAGATCCGGTGGGAAAATAGAACAATGGGATACTTTGTTTTGCAAAATAAAACTCCTTTCAAAATTCCTTACGGAAGGATATAGTTGCATTATATCTTGTTTATGCGCTATAGTAAATATATCTGTGAAAGAGTATATGAAATTCCAATGATGGCTTACCCGGCATTTATATGCCGCAAAGCCTGTCGGGCGCACAGATATTGACAGAAAAACAAAATGCAGCACAGGAGGAATACAATGCGTCGTAACGATCGTGAGATTACAGAATTTTCGGAAATGACAGATGTCATGAAGAGGTGTGATGTGTGCAGACTTGCACTGAATGATGAGGAAGGCTATCCGTATCTTCTGCCGTTGAATTTCGGAATGGAAGAGACGGACGGCAGAGTGACACTCTATTTTCACGGGGCAAAAGAAGGAAAAAAATATGACTTGATCCGTAAGGATGTCAGGGCAAGCTTCGAGATGGATTGCTCCCACAGACTGGTGCTGTCGGAGAAGGAAGACGGCTGTCAGTGCACCATGGAATACGAGAGCGTGATCGGTCAGGGAACTATAGAGATCCTGTCGGATGTGGAAAAACAGAAAGCATTGAATCTTCTGATGAAGCAGTACTATCCTGACAGAACGGAGAATTTCGTATTCCGACCGGAAGTCGTAGACATGACGGAGATATTCTGCCTGAAAGTGGAGCATATGACGGGGAAGAAACGTTTCAAAATGTCGTAGAAGATATCTTCTATTGATATCCCTACGGGATAGGGCAGCAGGAAAATAGAGATAAAATAGAGAGGATGAGGGACAATTATGTATACAGACGGACAGATCTATATGGGCCTGGCAGATGGTCAGCGTGTGAATATGCCGCTGAATATGAGTAACCGCCATGGACTGATCGCAGGAGCCAGCGGCACCGGCAAGACGATCACTATGAAGGCTATGGCAGAATCTTTTTCAGATGCGGGAGTGCCGGTATTTTTGTGTGATGTGAAGGGGGATGTCTCCGGAATTGCCACAGCCGGTGTGGCTTCGGAATCCATGGACAGGAGGATTGATAAATTCGGTATCCGCAACAGTTTTTCCTATAAGGCTTATCCGGTCTGCTTCTGGGACATCTATCAGGAGGGCGGCCATCCGGTGAGAGCCACCATCTCCGATATGGGACCGGAGCTTTTATCTCGTATTCTGGGGCTCACCGCTGCGCAGGAAGGTGTATTGAATATTGTCTTCCGGATCGCGGATGACAAGGGACTTTTATTGATCGACTTAAAGGATCTGCGTATTCTGCTGAATTATGTGGCAGAACACAAGGATGACTATCTGACCACCTACGGAAGTATCTCCAAGCAGTCCGTGGGCGGTATTCTGCGGGCGCTACTGCCTCTGGAGAATCAGGGCGGAGATCTCTTTTTCGGAGAACCGGATCTGGATATTTATGACTGGATGCGTACGGATGTGTACGGCAAAGGTATTGTCAATGTGCTGAACTGCGTAAAACTGGTGCAGAATCCCACACTGTATGCCAGCTTCCTGTTATGGATGATGTCAGAATTATTCCAGAAGCTTCCCGAGGCGGGAGATCTGGAAAAGCCGAAGCTGGTATTTTTCTTCGATGAGGCACACCTGTTGTTTGCTGATGCACCGAAGATACTGGTGCAGAAGATCGAGCAGGTGGTAAAGCTGATCCGTTCCAAGGGCGTGGGTATCTATTTCGTGACTCAGAGCCCCAGTGATATTCCCGATTCCGTGCTGGCACAGTTAAGCAACCGGGTACAGCATGCCCTCCGGGCGTACACTCCGGCGGAGCAGAAAGCTGTCCGGGCAGCAGCACAGTCCCTGCGGGCCAATCCTGCCTTTAAGGCAGAAGAAGTCATCATGGAACTGGGCGTAGGTGAGGCACTGACTTCCTTTCTGGATGAGAACGGCGTGCCCGGCATTGCCCAGCGTACCTCCATCATCTGCCCCCAGAGCTTTATGGGACCTGTGGATGAGACGGAGCGCAGGAATCTGATGGCGAGAGACGGCATGGGACGCTACGATGAGGCGGTGGACAATATTTCTGCCTACGAAGTGTTGACAGATACCATGGAGCATGAGGCGAAGGCAGCGCAGCTGGCCGCAGAGCGGGCACAGCTGGAAAAAGATAAGGAAGCGCTGGCAAAGCAGCAGGCAAAACTGCAGGAATCCACCGTAAAGCAGAAGCAGAAGGAATGGGAAGCCGCACAGAAAAAGAAGGAAAAGGCAGCGGAACGCAGACAGGCCCAGATCGAGCGTCAGCTGATCAATACCGGTGCCCAGGTCATCAAGAGAGGAATTTTGAGTACACTGTTTGGAAAGTAATTAGGAATAAAATTCTTTTGATGCTTATTCTGCCATCGTCAGCGGACGGAAAGATTATGCAAAACGATGGAAAGGCTAGAATAACTGGAACCAGAGAAAGTGTCCGCCAAAGATCAGCCAGAGGACGGACAGAACCGACAGCAGGATACAGACGATGGTCTTCGCCGGCTGCCGGGGGCGTCTGCAAAGTAACGGCGGTAGAGCGATGGCAAGCAGAAGGATCGGAATCCCGTCCCGGAAAAGCATAAGCCCGATGGCAAAGGCACCCAAAGCCAGGGTGAAGAGTGCTTCGTCTAAATTTGCTTCATTTTGTATAAATAAGAACGCACCAGTAAAGAAGAGAAACGCAAGAAGGATCACGGAAAAAATACTAAGACAGAGGATGCGAAGCCATTTCGCGGCTCTGTCTTTTTTCTGTTGTCTTACCTCGGCGATGACATCGCTCAGGAGTGTATTGGTGTCAGCAGCGGGCAGGGCAATCCGCTCACCGCGACAAAGCTCTTCAACCGATACCGACAGCGCAGCCGCCAGATCGTCCAACAGAGAAATGTCGGGGTAAGCATTGCCGGTTTCCCAACGTGAGATTGCCTTGTTCGTAATATGTAACTGTTCGGCCAGCTGTTGCTGCGTCATTCCAAGAGCCATCCGCTGTTCCTTGATGAAAGTTCCCATTTTGGCCTTATCCATGTGCTTCACCAGCCCCCCTTTATAGTTTTAATATTTGATTTCAGTATAGAAGAATCCGGGGGAATTGGCAATCTACCGAAGCGAGAATGCCGGGAAATTAACTGGAAAGTTACGCGAGCAATGAGCCGCGCATAGGCATAGTGAAGACAGCGA
>ERZ779876.2098-NODE-2098-length-15206-cov-7.594614_pt1 | contig 15206 bp, 10 predicted proteins | sample MGYA00511068_ERZ779876 | MGnify/ENA primary metagenome ERZ779876 (study PRJEB29588, sample SAMEA1970858) | human gut metagenome | biome: human gut; feature: human-associated habitat; material: faeces | place: Denmark | collected 2008/2010 ...
GGCTGGCCGCCGCGGCGGCCGTAGCCCTGCGGAATGCCGAAGAATTCGAAGAAGGGGTCGTAGGCGCCTCCGCCGTAGCCCGACGAGACGTCGACCTGCTGGATCGCTTCGATGTTCACGACCGCTTTGACCGCATTCTCGGCCGCATAGGTCAGATCGGGATATTTATCGGCTTCGTAGGCCGTAAAGTGCGAACCGAGGGCGGGCGTACGTTCGACCTCGCGTTCGATATATTCGATTTTGTCGGTGTGCGAGCGGTCTACCGCCCACACCGTTACGCCGCTCGTGACGGCCGAAACTGCAATCATTCCTAAAAATAAAAGAGTCTTTTTCATCGCTTCTGAAAATTACGTTAAACTTTTAGGCGAATTCTATCATGGGCAAATTCCTTCGTTTCCAAATTCTGACATACTAACGTGCCTTGCCGTGAAATATTTTATCGCCGATTGAAAAAACGCGCATGGGATATGCAGGACCGGCCTCTGTCGGGAGGGACGGGATTGTCCGCGTCCGTGCGGGATGTTCCGGAAAGGGCGCCGTCCGGTGTGGCGATGCGGCCGACGCCGTGGTGCGGGAACGGTTTCCGGCGTCTGCTTTCGGGGGGGGCGTCACTCCCCCGGTGCGTGCGTGTACCCCTCCTCGTCGTAGACGGGACGGTCGTCTTCGCCGATTTCGCCGATTCCGTCGGGGATGCGGTCGTCCGCAGCGATTTCGGAGTCCCACAGATTTTGGTCGACCAGCGTCTCGTCGCGTTCCTTGCCGGCATAGCCGTTGTTGTCCGTGGAGAAAACGGTACGGTCGGTCGGCAGCTTGATTTTTCTCATGTCGTTGCTTGTTTAAGGTTCGTCGTTTCGCCGCAAGAATGGTACCATGCACCCTGTTTTCATGCTACTCCGCAAGGTTTGTCGGAATCATTCGTACGAAATGGAAAACGGGACGACGGCCGCAAAGCCGTCGTCCCGTTTTTACGCCTTCTGCGACGCAGGGTCAAAGTCCGAACTCCTTGCGGATCAGTTCTACGGCGTCGAGTTTCTCCCAGCCGAAATACTCGATCTCCCGTTCGACTTCGTGTCCGTCGCGCCAAAGCTTTTCGGTGCGGGTATACGGACGATTGCCGAAGTGGCCGTAGGAGGCCGTCGCCTCGAAGATCGGGTTCGTCAGGCCGAACCGTTTGACGATTGCCGCCGGACGCAGGTCGAACAGGCGCTCGATGCGGCGTGCGATCTCGCCGTCGGTCATGCCGTCGATCGCTGCGGGACGCTTCGACCGGTAGGTGTCGACATAGACCGACAACGGCCGGGCGATGCCGATCGCGTACGAAAGTTCGACGAGTACCTCGTCGGCTATGCCCGCAGCCACCATGTTTTTGGCGATGTGGCGGGCGGCGTAGGCCGCCGAACGGTCCACTTTCGAGGAGTCCTTGCCCGAGAAGGCACCGCCGCCGTGGGCACCGCGGCCGCCGTAGGTGTCGACGATGATCTTCCGTCCCGTGAGGCCCGTGTCGCCATGGGGGCCGCCGATGACGAATTTGCCCGTAGGGTTCACATGCAGGATGTAGTCGTCGCCGATGAGCGACGCCAGTTTGTCGCCGGCGCGTTCGAGACGTGCCTTGACGCGCGGAATGAGAATCGTGCGCACGTCCTCGCGGATACGCTCCTGCATCCGCCGCTCGGCCTCCTTTTCGTCGATGCCGTTGCCGGCGGCGATGAAGTCGTCGTGCTGTGTCGAGACGACGATCGTATGTACGCGCAGGGGACGGCCCGTCGCTTCGTCGTATTCGATCGTCACCTGCGATTTCGAGTCGGGGCGCAGATAGGTCATCGTTTCACCTTCGCGGCGAATGACGGCCAGCTCCTTGAGGATGACGTGCGAGAGGATGAGCGTCGCGGGCATGTACTCGCGCGTCTCGTTGCAGGCGTAACCGAACATGATGCCCTGGTCGCCCGCGCCCTGCTCCTCTTCGGCGGCGCGTACGACGCCCTGGTTGATGTCGGGCGACTGTTCGTGGATGGCCGAGAGCACGCCGCACGAATTGCCGTCGAACTGGTATTCGCTGCGGGTGTAGCCGATGCGGTTGATGACCCGGCGCGCCACGCCCTGTACGTCGACGTAGGCTTCCGAGCGCACTTCGCCCGCCACGACGACGAGTCCCGTCGTGCAGAGCGTTTCGCAGGCGACCTTGGCGCTTGCGTCGTGACGCAGGAATTCGTCCAGGATGGCGTCCGAAATCTGATCCGAGATTTTGTCGGGGTGTCCTTCCGACACCGATTCCGACGTGAATAGATAACCCATTTTCAATACAATTTAACGTGTGAGTCCGGCAAGATTTGTCAATTGTCGAGGGCCTCGACGCGGGACTTGCCGGACTCACTCCGTGGCCTGTCACATGCAGGCCGGTCCTTCGATCGGACAACCCTTTCGAGTCTTCCGTTGTGGGCGGAAGATCGTTCGCTGAGTTAAACGTATCGAAACGGGAAAAATTGGCTGTTGGGAATAAAAAACGAAGCTGTTTTAGCGATTTTTTATTGTGGTTTGCAATCAGTCAAATCTTTCCACATTCCATCGCCGCGCTCCCTTGCGGAATTGCGACGCGCAAAGATAGGAAAAGTCGGGCGCAAAAGCAAATTTATTCGCATTTTGCGTAAGGGTGTCCCTGCTTCGTGTTTCCGGCCCCCCCCCTTCCCATGCGGCGGACTGCGATCCGCTGCGGCTCGTGCTGTGTCTGCCGGCGGCGGCGAACCGCGCGGAGGTGCGTGACGGATTCAGGCCGAAAGTTTTTTCACCGCTTCGCCGCCCGAAGAGTTGGAATTCTCGTGCGGAGTTCCTATTTTTGCAAGATAGAGGGTGCGGGGCGTTTCCGCATCCGCAGTACGAAAAGGAGGAATCGATATGGCATATATAAAAGAGGTACGGGGGCATACGCCTCGTGTGGGTGAAGGGACGTTCGTGGCCGAAACGGCCGTGCTGATCGGCGACGTGACCGTCGGCCGCGACAGTTCGATCTGGTTCAACACCGTCCTGCGCGGCGACGTCAATTCGATCACTGTCGGCGACCGGACCAATATCCAGGACGGGACGGTGATCCATACGCTCTACGACGGTGCGCCCCACCCTTCGCAGACGCATATCGGCAACGACGTGTCGATCGGTCACAACGCCACGATCCACGGTGCGATCATCGAAGACAACTGCCTGATCGGCATGGGGGCCACGGTGCTCGACAACGCCGTCGTGGCGTCGGGCTGCATCGTGGCCGCAGGCGCGCTGGTGTTGTCGGGCGCGAAACTCGAACCCGATTCGGTCTATGCCGGCGTCCCGGCCCGCAAGGTCAAGGAGATTACGCCCGAACAACGCGAAGAGATCATCCTGCGCATCGCCCGCGACTACCGTATGTACGCTTCGTGGTACGAGGAGAGCAAATAGCTGTCCGATAGCGAATGTCCCGACCGTCGAAATACAGCGGAATCGTCGTCAACCTGTTGATCGCCGTGGCCATTTCACTGGTGGTCAATTTCTCCTACGTGCTGTTGCTCGTGGTCGAAAAGAGCGACGACCGGCATCCGCCTTTCAGCCGGGAGTTGCGGACGGATCGGGAGATTGTCCGCGTCGAAGGCGACGTGTGGATTTCGCCCGACGGGCACGGCTATCTGCTTTACGTTTCGCCGGAGAGGCTTTCGGACGGCGATGCCGCCGCTACGGGACTCGCGGAGGTCGCACCGGCGCGCGACAGCGTCTATATCCCCCGCAATTCGGCGCGCTTCCTGCGGTTGCGGTCGGGCGACCATCTGTTGGCCGACGCGCTCGAATCGCACCGTTCGGGCGGACGGCTCGTGCTGGGACAAGTGCTGGAACGCAACGGCGAGCCGTTCGATTACGGAGTGATCTTCGAACGTCCGCAGGAGGGGGTGATCTTCGCGTTGCAGCTCTTCTATTTCTTCGTGCTGGCTTTCCTGCTGCTTTCGCTCCTGCGGCTGGGCGACCGCGTGCGGCCGATGTCGGGATTTCTCAAACGCGGTCTGTTGTGTGCGGGGCTTGCCGTCGGGCTCTATTTCATCGCCCCTGTCGTGCGTTGGCGGACGCACGAGCTGACGATATTGGCGCTCAGCGGCAGCTGGCTCGACTATAACCTGATCATGAAGTGTTCGTTCACGCTGGTCGTCGTACTCCTGTACGGGCAGATCAGCCGGTTGCTTCGTCAGCGGCAGGCGATGGAGGTCGAGAACGAACAACTCAAAAGCGAGAACCTCACGACGCGCTACAACATGCTGGTGAGCCAGATCAACCCCCACTTCTTCTTCAATTCGCTCAATTCGCTGGCGATGCTCGTGCGCGAGGGCGACGAACAGAAGGCACTCACCTACATCGACCAGCTCTCCTTCTCGTTTCGCTATATCATCCGCAACGGCCAGAACATGCTGACGACGCTCGCGGAGGAGTTGCGTTTCGCCGAAGCCTACGGCTATCTGTTCAAGATACGCTATGCCGACAAGCTCTTTTTCGATGTCGATGTCGCCCCGAAATACTTGGATTACCGCCTGCCCGTGCTGACGTTGCAGGAGCTGCTGTCGAATGCCGTCAAGCACAACGCCATTACCAAACGCCGCCCGCTGCGTGTTTCGATCCGCGTCGAAAACGGCCAGCTGGTCGTGTCGAATCCCCTCTTGCCGAAGCTCGATGCCGAACCTTGTACGGGAATCGGCCTGCACAACCTCGACAGCCGTTGGCAGCTCATCACGGGCCACGGCATCCGCATCGACCGCAGCGAGGAGATCTTCTCGGTCTGCATGTCGCTTCTGAAACCCCGCACGAAATGAAAGCCGTAATCATCGAGGACGAAACCGCCGCTGCGGTCAACTTGCAGTCGATCCTGCACCGTGTGGCGCCGGCCGTGGAGATCACGGCGGTGCTCGAAGGGGTCGAGGAGAGCGTCGAGTGGTTCGGGACGCATCCGCAGCCCGATCTTGTGCTTATGGATATTCATCTGGCCGACGGCGAGGCGTTTCGGATTTTCGAACGGGTTTCGCTCACGGCTCCCGTCATTTTCACGACCGCCTACGACCGCTATGCGCTCGAAGCCTTCAAGGTCGACAGCATCGACTACCTGCTCAAACCGATCAAGGAGGAAGAGGTGCGCCGTGCGCTGGAGAAGTTGCGGCGGCTTTCGGGATTGGAACGCAGCCGTTACAGCGAGCGGGTCGAACGGCTGGCGGAGCGTGCCAACGAGCGACAGCAGGTTTTCCTGGTGCGCGTGCGCGACAAGTTCATTCCTCTGCAACGCGAGCGGATCGCCTATTGTTACACGAGCGACGAGCGGGTGACGGCCTGTACGCTCGACGGTGAGAAGTATCCGCTCGACAAGCCGCTCGAAACGTTGCAGACGTTGTTGCCGGCGAGCGATTTCTTCCGTGCCAACCGCCAGTTCATCGTCGCGCGGCAGGCCGTCGCCGAGATCGCGGTCTGGTTCGGCAGCCGGCTGGCGTTGCGTCTGAGCGTCGAAACACCCGAACGGATCGTCATCTCCAAGGCGCGGGTTCCCGAATTCAAGCGTTGGCTTACGTCGGTTCACCCTGCCGATTAGTCGGTTCACCCGCCGATTTTGCCCGTTGACCCCGCTTTCGGCACCGGAAAGCCGTTCGGGGCGTTATCTTTGTTTCGTATAAATCCGACGATGAGATCGATTGCCGACATAGCGTTTCGGGGACTGATGCCGTCTCTTGCGGCCGGAGGGGCCTCCTGTCCGATGGACGGAAGGAGATGCCGCTGCGGCGGAGTTGCGGCCGGACGGGCTCGTCGGAAGGAAACGATTCGGATGAAGCGCAGGGCCGCCGACGTACGTCGTAGAAGGTTGGAAAAAGTGGCTGTCGCCGAGAGGTCGGCTATGAAGCGTGTGTTAAACGACGTACACCGTCAACAATGGGAGAAGCAGCGGTCGGCGGACCCTGTGCATCATCTTCGCCGCGGCGTGCGGCGCAACGGACGGGGCGCATCCGGCGTCCTACCGTCGTTCGATAAACCACTTCACATTTTAATAGGGCTTCAGAATTGATTTGGTGAAAGGGGTGTCAAGTCTCTTGACACCCTGTTTTTTGGAAGGCCGGTCCGTGTGTTTCGGACGCCGGAGCGGACAAATATAGATGGGGTATTCGCGGCGGTTTGCCGGATTTTGGCTATCTTCGCGAAGATTTGCCGATCGGCGATCGGAACGATCCCGGGAGAAAGATAAAAGAGAAGATGAGACGAACGATTTTACTGTTTGTGACATTGTTCACCGCGATGGAAATTTATGCCCAGTCGGGTAGCGTGGCGGCGACCGTGATCGACGCCTCGACGCGCGAGGGCGTGCCGGGTGCCGTCGTGGAGTTTGCGCCGGCGGATCCTGCGGCGCAGAAACGTTACTTCACGACGGGGTACAAGGGGCGCGTCGAGGCGACGGTTCCCTACGGTATCTACAAGGTTTCCGTTTCGTTTCTGGGCTACGAAACGCTTGAAAAGGAGCTGAAACTGTCGGCCGCCAAAAAGTCGCTCGGGACGCTCGAGCTGGCGCCTTCGTCGACCGAGATCGAGGCCGTGGTCAAGGAGGTGAAGTCGATGCGTACGTCGCAGAAGGGCGATACGGTGAGCTACAATGCCGGAGCCTTCAAGGTGACGGCCGATGCCGATGTCGAAGGGCTGCTCAAGAAGATGCCCGGCATCACCATTACCGACGGCGAGGTCGAGGCACAGGGCGAGACCGTGAAGAAGGTCTTCGTCGACGGCAAGGAGTTCTTCGGCGAGGACGTAACTTCGGCGATCAAGTCGCTGCCCGCACAGGCGGTCGACAAGGTCGAGGTCTACGACAAGTTGAGCGATGCGGCCGAATTTTCGGGTATGGACGACGGCGAGGGGTACAAGGCGATCAATATCGTCACGAAACCCAACATGCGTCAGGGCCAGTTCGGCAAGCTCTATGCCGGTTACGGCTACCAGCCCGAAACAGAAGGAACGACGTCGAACCACAAGTACAACGTGGGCGGCAACGTCAATCTGTTCCACGGGTCGAGCCGCGTGTCGGTGATCGGGTTGTTCAACAACGTCAACCAGCAGAATTTTTCGTTCGAGGACATTCTGGGCGTGTCGGGAGGTTCGGGCGTCCGCGGTGGCGTGGGGGCGCTGATGGTGCGGCCGCAGAGCGGCGTGGCGTCGGTCAACTCGTTCGGCGTCAACTACTCCGACAGTTGGGGAAAGACCGGCCGGCAGGACAAGGTGACGTTGCAGGCCAGTTATTTCTTCAACCGTACGACGACCAAGAACTACTCGACGATAGACAAGTGGTACGAAACTCCGTCGCCGATCGATACGCTGCATACGGACGGCTATTCGAACAATACGAACGGTAACCACCGCCTCAATGCCCGTCTCGAATGGCGTATTTCGGAGAACCAGTCGCTCATGTCGCGCACGGGACTCAGTTTCCAGAGCTACGATCCTTACAGCACGACTTATGGCCACCAGTGGGGAGAGAGCGGTCTGCGCGTGGTGGACAATTTCAGCGACGGCGGCCGCACGGGAGTCAATCTGAACCAGTACCTCTCCTATCGCACGAAGCTGGGCAAGGACGGCCGCACGCTGACGCTCGACGGCAGCGTGCGCTATCGGAACAACAGAGGAGATACGGACAGCTATTCGAACCAGGCGCGGGGTATCGATCCCGATCTGATCGTCGTTCCTACGGATACCCTGCTGCTGCGTTACCAGCGTGCGCATTCGCCGTCGTTCAGCTACAACCTGCGCGGCGACGTGACCTATACCGAACCGGTTTCGCAGTATGCGCAGCTGAGCCTGCAATACCGTGTGGCCTATAACTATCAGGAGAGCGACAAGAAGGTCTACGTGACGCCGGACGACCGGTTCGAAACGGCTGGCGTCGAACCCGATCCGAGCCTGTCGCAATCGTCCAACACGGGCTATCTGACGCATCGTATCGGGCCGGGTTTCCGTATCGTGAAGGGCAAGAACCGTTTCGTGGCCAATGTCTCCTACCAGCGCGCCCAACTGACGGGCGAGGTGCTCTCGGCGACGAAGGTCATGGGGGCGGGCGACGATGCGAAGACGTCGCACGGATTCAACAACCTGACCTATTTCCTGATGGGACAGCTCAACATCAACAAGGAGAATTCGATCCGGCTGTTCATCAACTCCTCGACCGACAATCCCGGTATCGGCGAGTTGCAGAACGTCTACGATATCTCCAACGCGCAGAGCATCTCGAAAGGTAATCCCCATCTGCGCCCCTCCTACTCGAACAACGTGCGGTTCCATTACGTGAACTCCAACGTCGAGAAGGGACGTACGTTCATGTGGATGTTCTCGATGCAGAATACGTCGAACTACATCACGTCGAGCATGGCCTACGACGTGGAGGTGGAGGTCCCGACCGGCGAAGTCGACGGCGGCGGCGATCCCGTGACCGAAACCTACAATCCGCACACCTATTCCACCTATACCAACATGGACGGCTACTGGAACCTGCGCACGCATCTGAGCTACGGATTGCCCGTCTCGTTCCTGAAAAGCAACCTCAATGTGATGGCAGGCGTCAACTACACGCTTACGCCGACGCTGGTGGCGCGCAAGGCGACCGACGGAAGCGTCTATCTGAACAACGGCGAAATCGTCGGCGGCGAGCGCAACGACGCCAGCCGTCTGAGCTACGATTTCCGCGCCGTGCTGGGCAGCAACATCTCCGAGAACGTCGATTTCACCCTTTCGTGGCACGGTGCCTACAACATCGCGAAAAACTCGCTGGTCGTCAACGATTCCGATAACAAGAACCGCTATTTCAACCATGTGGCGACCGCGGCGATGAAGTTCGTCTTCCTGAAAAGCTTCACCTTCACGGGGAATGTTTCCTACCAGCAGAATATCGGCTTCACGAACGATTACGACAACTCCTACGTGCTGTGCAACGTCTATCTGGGCAAGAAGGTCTTCCGCAACCGTCGGGGCGAGGTGATGTTCGGCGTCAACGACCTGTTCGACCAGAATACGGCCTTCTCGCGCACGACCGGTTCGGGATATACCCAGAATTCGATCAACAGCGTGATCGGACGCTACTATACCGTGCAGTTCGTCTACAACCTGCGCAATTTCGGCAAGCGCGGTTCCAAGGACATCAAGGATTACGACGGCATGGGGGCGCTGGGCGGAAACCGCAGGGGTGTCGGCCGTCCGCCTATGGGGCCTCCTCCGGGCGGCAGAGGCCCGATGTTTTGATCCGGAACGTCGGTTGAAAAGTCCGCTCCCGAACACGGAAACCCCTGCTGCGGTTCGCGGCAGGGGTTCGTCGATTTTTCGGCGAGGTTTTATTGCCCGCCTTCGTCCTGCTTCTGGCGTGTCAGGATCACGTGGATGCCGATGCAGGCCAACCCTCCGTAGACGAAGACCTGCGCCCACAGAATCCTCAGTTCGGGCATCACGTCCCGCAGCGAAGCGCCCATCGTCCGGATTCGGATGAAGGCGTTGACGCCGCTGCTGCTCGGGAAGACCTGCCCCAGCGTGTAGAGCCATTCGGGGATGGCTTCGCGCGGGAACGAAGCGCCGCTGAGCAGCAGGATGGGAATCGATGTCCAGAAAAGCAGCAGCAGCGATTGTTCGCGGTAACGGAACAGCGTCGAAATGGCGATACCCAGCATGATGCAGGCCAGCAGATAGGGCACGAGCAGTCCGACGACGGCCTCCGTCGAGCCGTTGGAGGGATAGTGGAACAGTTTGTAATGCACCGTCATGATGTAGAGCAGCGTGACGGCGTAGATCGAGATGTAGACCAACGCCTTTCCCAGCACGATCGGAAGCGTGTACATGCGCTTGCAGTTGGCGGGGATCAGTTTCCGGTAGAGTCCGAATTCGCGCCATGTGCCGCCGATCATGCCGATGCCGATCAGGAGCGTCTGCTGGATGATGACGATGATGATCGCGGGCATGATGAACGATCCGTAACCCAGATAGGGAATGAAAAGGTTGTGCGACTGGTAGATGACCGGCTGCGTCGCGGCCGTCGCCTGCGGGATGTCGGCGCCTTTGGCGATGAGCCGCTGGAACTGTACCATGGCCCCCGTCTGTCCGATGCCCGTCACGAGCTCCTGGAACACCTGCCGGTACATGAGGAAGTAACTGGCGTCGACATAGAGCGATACGGCGGCCGACGAACCGCCCAGCAGTTGCTTCTCGTAGTCCTGCGGAATGTAGACCACGCCGTAGATCTTGCGGGCGAAGAAGAGCTCTTCGGCCTCCTCCATGCCGCTCGGTTCGTAGGCCACGTAGGTATTGGGGCCGGCATCGAAGGTGCGGATCAGTTCGCGGCTCGACGGGGTCTGGCTCTCGTCGATCACGCCGATCGGGACGTTGCGCAGCACTTCGGGAGCATAGGCCGACGCATAGAGCGTCGAGTAGATGAAGATGGCTAGCACCATGACCAGCAGTACGCCGCCGTCGGTGAAGACCGCCTTGTATTCGTTGCGGATGACCGAAGCCAGTTCGGTTCGGTAGGCTTGCAGTATCTCTTTGATTCGTCCCATCGTTACATCCTCCCCCAGTATTTTTCATCGGAACAGATCTTGCGCAGGCGCGGCAGGCAGAGCATCGGCAGTACGATGAAGAGTGCGATATACCCCATGTCCCACAGCGAATCGACGACCGGTGCGCCGCGAAGCGCCTGATCGATGAAGATGTCGGTATAGAACGTAAAGGGGAAGATCTTGCTGAACGCCTGCACCCACGGGTACATCGCCATCATCGGAAAGGTAAGTCCCGAAAAGGTGAAGGCCAGCACCGAATAGCCGCCGCCGATCGAGAGCGACAGGCGCAGGTTGCTCAGCAGCGTGACGATCAGTACGCCGATGGCCATGTAGGCCAGCACGAACAGCATGCAGCCGAAGAGCAGGGCCGTAAGGCTGCCGTTGAGCGGTACCCCTACGATTTTGAACAGGATCAGGAACATCGTCAGCGTCATGAGCAGCATCATCGTCACGAGCGGCAGCATCTTTCCGACAAGCGCTGCAAAGACCGACCCGCCCGCCGTGTCGAGCCACTCGCGCGCCGTGCCCGCTTTGAGTTCGGTGCCGATGGCGAAGATCGTGACGAGCATGGCGAAGATCATCAGCATCATGGGCATGAAGCTCGGCGATAGGTAATAGCTGTAATTGATGTAGGGATTGAACAGTACGTGCTTGACGAAACGCACGGGCATGATCTGCGCCATCGCCTGTTTCTCGGTCAACCCCTGCTTCATGAGCAGTTGCAGCTGCACGCCTGCCTGAAAGGTCGTGACGGCCGTTTGCAGGTCTTTCGACAGCAGTCCGTTGACGGTGATATTCGTGCCGCTCACCGAACATTCGATATGGGTCTGGCTGTTGCTGAGGATGTTCTTCTCGAAAAACGCCGGAATGTGGACGATGGCCGAGATACGTCCTTCGCGCATGAGCCGCTGGGCCTCCTCCATGCTCTGCACCTCGTAGGAGACCATCGCCGTCGGCGTGTCGTCGATCATCTGCGTCACCTTGCGCGACAGCGTCGTGTGGTCTTCGTCGAGTACGGCGATCGGGATGTTGCGCGCCACGCCCCGCTCGAAGATGACGGCGAAGAAGGCGAACGACACGACGGGAAGCACCACCATCAGCACCCAGTACATGGGCTGACGGACGATGCGCCGCAGTTCGCGCCGCACGACCTGATCGGTTTCTTTGAAGTAGTTGCGCATGGCTCCGATCGGCTACTCGATTGCGTCCCAGTCGACCAGAACGCTCATGCCGGGGCGCATCCCCTCTTCGGCGCCCAGCGGCTTGGCCTTGACGGCGAAGGTACGGATGTCGAATCCGCCCTGCGTGCGCGTCGCGGCCCATGTGGCGAAATCGGCCTGCGGAGCGATGTAGGTGATGTGGAAGTCGACATCGCGGTCGAGTGCGGGCACATAGCCGCGCAGGCGCTTGCCCATTCGGATCTTTGGCATCAGCGTCTCCTTGATGTTGAACGTCACCCACATGTCGCTCATGTCGAGGATGGCGACCACGGGATAACCGCTGCCCACCAGCTCGCCCTGCTCGGCGATGATCGTCGAGATTTCGCCCGTAACGGGCGAATAGACCATCGCGTCGCTCAGGTAGCTCTCCACCTCCGATACGACGCCTGCGGCCTGCCGCACCTGTGCCGCGGCGGCGGCTTTCTCCTCCTTCGAGGCGCCGTCGACCGCCAGGTCGTACTGCGCCTTGGCGGCCGAGGCGGGCGCGGTCATGGCGTTGTACTGCGCCTGCGCCTCGTCGAATTTCTGCGCCGGCACGACCCCTTGTTCGTAGAGCGCTTTCACGCGGTCGAAGGTCTTTTGGGCCAGTTCGCGTCCGGCCTGCGCCTGCTGCCACATGTTGAGCGCCGCTTCGATCTGCTGCACGCGGGCGCCGGAGAGCACTTTCTGGTCGATTGCCGACGCTGCGCTCCGCACCGCTTCGGCCTGTTGCAGTTTGGCGTCCAGTTCGGGCGTGGAGAGCGTGTATAACAGTTCGCCACGCTCGACGCGCTGCCCCTCCTCGACCTTCATGTCGACGATGCGGCCGGCGATTTTCGACGAAGCCTTGTAGGTCGTACATTCCGTCGTGCCTTGAAGGAGGATCGGCGTCCTGGCCTTCAAATAACGGCTCACCAATAGGACTGCCGCGATGATGACGACGACGGCGACGAGGACAGCGATGATGTTTTTCTTCTTCATATCTCTTTCGTTTTTACTATTTCTCGAATGTGATGCGGCGGGCGTCCTGCCGGCGCATGTAGGCGGTGAATTCGTCGCTGATGCCGGCGGCTTCGAGCAGTTGCGCCAACGACACGTCGTAGCGATAGGCGGCTTCGATGCGCTCGGTCTTTACCTTGGCCAGATTCAGTTCGGCGTCGATCAGGTCGGTCGACGAACTCATCCCTTCCAGAAACGCCGCGTTCTTGGTTTTGAGATACTCCTCGGCGAAGGCGAGCGAAGCCTCGATCGAGGCCATCTGCGTGCGGTAGTTCTCCATCTGGTTGTAGAGCTTCTCGACGAGCACCGAAATGTCGTTTCCGGCTTTGTCCTGCAACGCTTCGACACGCCGTACGGTCTGTTTGGCCGCCGAATATTTGTATTCGCGGTTCAGGCCGTCGAAGAGCTTGAAGTTCACGCCGACGCCGACCGCCCAGCGCGGCAGCACCTTGGATACCTGATAGTCGTAAAACGACATGCCGCCCATGGCCACCACCTGCGGCAGGAACGACGAACGCTGCGCGCGTACCCCTTCGTAGGCCAACCGGCGTTTCTGGTCGACCTGATCGAGCAGCGGGTTGCGTTCGGCGGCCAGTGTCCGGAAATGGTCGAGCGGTTCGATGCGTTCGAGTATGAACATCGCCGTGACGGGCTGGTAGTCGTCTGTCTGGCCTATGGTGCTGTTCAGCGCGGCGGCGATCGTCTCGACCTGCGACTGCGCGTTTTGCAGGTCGCGTTCGGCCTCCGACATCTTGAATTCGACGTAGAGCTTTTCGCTGCGAGAGATCATGCCCTGTGCTTCGAGAGCTGCGGCGTCTTCGAGGTGCTTGCGCACGCCGTCCACCACCTGCTGCCGTACGACGACGACCTGCCGCGCGAGCGCCAGCCCGTAGTAGCGTTCGACGAGTTCCGATACCAGTGCATTGCGCTGCTGGATTCCCTGCGATCGGGCCGTCTGTTCGTTGATCCGCGCCGCACGGTTGGCGGCGTTGATCTTGCCGCCCATCCACAGCGGAACCGTCACGTCGCCGCCGACGAATCCCAGGCTGCGGTCTTGCAGCGGCAGTGCCCAGCTGGCCGCCATCGCTCCGCTCAACATTTGCGAAATGGAGGGGATGTAGTCCGACGGGATCATGCCGCTTTGGAGAATCTGTCCCGCGAGATTCTGCACCGGCGTCTTCATATTGTTGAGATCGATTTCGATGTCCTTACCCAGATAGGCGTAACTGCCCGTGATGCCGATCTGCGGCATACGCAGACCGATGGCAGCGCGGCGCTCCTGTTGTGCGGCGCGGCGGTTGAACTCGGCGGCCCGAATGGCCGGATTGTCCGAAAGCGTCATTTCGAGTGCCTCTTCCAGCGACAGCGTCCGCCCCTGTTCCTGTGCGGGGAGCTGCATGACGGCCGTCAGGGCGAGCATAACCAGCGTGACTTTTTTCATATCTTTTATACTTATGATGTTGCGAAGATAGAGATTATCCGCTTCAAATGTGTTTTTGTAAGGACAAAAAGGACATTTTTAGTCCGTTTAGTCCACTTTTTCTCTATTCGTGGAGACCGAGGTGGCCGTTGATCGCGCGTACTTCGCCTGCCAACTGCGGATAGACGCGCACCTCGACGCCGCCCTTGCGCAGCCGCACCGCTCCTTCGCAGCATACGAAGCACGACGGTTCGTATAGAGCAAAAACCGTGCGCGAGAAGCCGTGGCGCAGAATCAGTTCCGAACAACTCTCCGGTTCGCTGCTGCGCGTCGAGCACGGCTCCATCGAGGAGTAGATACTCGCGCCGTGCAGATCGGCTCCGGCGGCCGTCGCTTTGAGGATCGCCTCCTGTTCGGCGTGGTGCGTGGGAGATGTTTCATGGGTATACCCCGTGAAACGGTCGCCCGAACGGGTCACGATGACCGCCCCCACGCGGTAGGAGGTGGCGCAGGGCGTACAGCGGCGGCTCAGGGCGATGGCCTGCCGCAGGTAATGCAGATCCTCCTCCGTGCGGTCGGGATGCAGCGTGTAGGTCGTCACCTCCATTCCTTCCAGCCGTCGGCGCTGCTGCGGGAAGCGTGCCGGATCGAAAGGCGGTTCGAAACGGGGGGCGTGCGGGTCGCCGACGCGGACGGCGGGATTGACGGCCATGCGGAGCGTGTCGACGAGCCCCTCCGCAAAAAAAAGGCCGAGTGTGCGCGGGCCTCCCTCGACGAGCAGCCGTTCGAAGCCCCGCTTTTCCAGTTCGGTGAGGATCCTCGCCGCCGAAAGGTCGGGGATACGGACGATTTCGGCCGCTGTTTCGAGCGGCGATGCGGCAGCGTTGTCGGTGAAGACGATCCGTGCACCCGAGCCTGCGGTGAAGAAGTTCGACGCGGGGGCGAGTCGCAGCGAACGGCTCAACGTGACCTTCGCGGGGTCGGCCGGCCGGTTTGCCGCAAGGCGCTCCCGGCGGAACGCTTCGTCGCGCACGG
>ERZ779876.2104-NODE-2104-length-15190-cov-3.744896_pt1 | contig 15190 bp, 9 predicted proteins | sample MGYA00511068_ERZ779876 | MGnify/ENA primary metagenome ERZ779876 (study PRJEB29588, sample SAMEA1970858) | human gut metagenome | biome: human gut; feature: human-associated habitat; material: faeces | place: Denmark | collected 2008/2010 ...
CCGCATCGTGGGCGAAAGCGCGGCGCTGCTCTATACGGCCGGCTTCGGCGTGGTGCTCAATGACTTTGTCACCGCGCTGCACTCGTCCTCCGCCACGCTTACGGTCGCGCTTTACGTCTACGCCAACGATCGTGGGCGCACGGACGTCGCCTTTTCCATCGCAAGCGTGCTGATGCTGCTCACGCTCGTCATCAATCTCACCGCGGCGCTCACCGGCCGCAAGCTCAAAAAGAACGGAGGGACACAGTAAAATGTCTGACGCTCCCATCATTGAAGCAAAGGGTCTGAACCTCTGGTACGGGCCGAACCATGCGCTCAAGGATATTTCCGTCGCCGTCCCCGCGCACGAGATCACGGCGTTCATCGGGCCGTCCGGCTGCGGCAAATCGACCTTCCTGCGCACACTCGACCGCATGAACGACCTCATTCCCAATGTGAAGATCACCGGCGAGGTGGACTTCAACGGCGAGAACATCTACGCGCCGAGCGTCGATGTGACCTGGCTGCGCAGCCGCATCGGCATGGTCTTTCAGAAGGCCAACCCCTTCCCCATGAGCATTTATGACAACATCGCCTACGGTCCCCGCACGCACGGCGTGCGCAATCGCGCGAAGCTCGACGAGATCGTGGAGCGCTCGCTGCGCTCCGCCGCCATCTGGGACGAGGTGAAGGACAGGCTCAAAAAGAGCGCGCTCGGCCTTTCCGGCGGACAGCAGCAGAGGCTCTGCATTGCCCGTGCGCTTGCCGTCGAGCCGGAGGTGCTGCTCATGGACGAGTCCACGAGCGCGCTCGACCCCATCTCGACGTCAAAGATCGAAGACCTCGCGTGCGAGCTCAAGGACCGCTACACCGTCGTCATGGTGACGCACAATATGCAGCAGGCGGCGCGCATTTCGGACAACACCGCCTTCTTCCTGCTCGGCGAGCTGGTGGAGTTCGGCAAGACGGAGCAGGTCTTTTCCACGCCCGCCGACAAGCGGACGGAGGACTACATCACAGGGAGGTTTGGCTGATGCGAAACAAATTTGACGAGCAGCTCTCGCAGCTCAATCACGAAATGATCGAAATGGGTGCGCTGTGCGAGGAGGTCATCGCGCTCGCCAGCCGTGCGCTGACCGAAAACGACAAGAGTCTTGCCGCGAGGGTCGCGCCGCTCGACAGCGAGATCGACCGGAAGGAGCGCGACATCGAAAACCTCTGCCTCAAGCTGCTGCTTCAGCAGCAGCCGGTCGCGCGCGACCTGCGCCAGATCTCCGCGGCGCTCAAGATGATCACGGACATGGAGCGCATCGGCGATCAGGCCGAGGACATCGCCGAGATCATCAGCTTTCTCCACGGCCATCAGGCCGAGGACAATGACCTCCTGCGCGAGATGGCGAAGGCTACCATCCGCATGGTGACGGAAAGCGTTGACGCGTATGTAAAATGTGATACAATGTTGGCAGAGCAGGTCATCGCGGAGGACGACACCGTGGACGGCTACTTCACGCAGGTCAAGGAGCGTCTGATCGGCAAGATCGCGCAGGACCCCGCGGACGGCGAATACGCGCTCGACCTGCTGATGATCGCAAAATATTTTGAACGCATCGGAGACCACGCGACGAACATCGCCGAGTGGGTCATTTTCTCCGTCACCGGCGTTCACAAGCACGACGGCGTGGAGTACGAATAAGGCCCAGTTTCGCGCAAAAAAGCCGCCCGGAAACCGGGCGGCTTGCATTTTGGAGAAATTACTTGAGCTGTACGCGCTCACGAATCGAATCGGTTACGGAAAGCTGTACGCTCTGTGCGGAGTAGCCGGTGCACGCCACCTGCGCCACATAGCTGCCGCGCTTGAGGCTGAACGACGCCGTGCCGTCCGTGCCGGTGGTGATGCTCTTGCCGCCGACCGTGACAACCGCACCGGACAGCGGTGCGCCGTACGCGTTGGTGACAACCAGCTGTACATTCTCGAGAATCTCGCCGGTCAGCTTGACCGTGCGGCCTGCAGAGATTTTGACCGTCTGCGTAACCGCCGCGGTAAAGCGCGAATGCGTTGCCGTTACAACGTACGAGCCGCGCTTGACATAAACGGTTGCCGAGCCGGTGGTCAGCGTCGGCGCTGCCGTGCCGCTCTCCGCGTCCGAAGGCGTGAAGGTGACGGACGCGCCCGAAATCGGCAGACCGAGATCATCGACCACGGAAGCCGTCAGCGCGTAAGTGGTAACGTAGTTGACACGCAGCGTCGGGCTTTGACCCTTGCTCATCACAAAAACGAAATCCGCGTAGGATGCGCCGCTCTTGCCGAATTCCGCAACCGCAGACTTGTTGATCGTGACCTTGCTGCCCTTGATCTTGTACTGCCAGTTCTCCTCGAGCGTCTTGCCGTTCGAGCGGATATTCTTGAGTGCTGCGCCGTCTACCATGTTAAGCGTTACCACCAGATCGGCGTAGCCGCCGGACGAGGTGTTCGCGTCAAAATCGACCGTGCCCGGAACCACTTCGTTCACCGGCGCGGTATCTACCACGCTCAGCGAGCAGGTAAAGGACGAACCCTGATTGGGTACGAATGTAACCGTATAAGTGCCCTTGCTCTTCTTGGCAAGCGTCTCCTTGAGCAGACGGATCGTGCCGTTGGTTGCATTATAGGTGTAATCCGTGCCGCGCTCGAGCACCGTACTGCCGATTTTGATGGAATCCAGACGCGTGCCCGCCGGAAGAACGACGTTTACCGTCTGATCGGCATAGTTTGCGGACTGCTCGTACTTATCAAAGGTAATCTGGCTCGGGCTGACTGCGCTCTGCGCCGAGTTGCTGACCGCCAGACCGATGGCTGCCTTGGAGCCGTCCTCAAAGGTCAGTTCTGCGGTGTAAGTGCCCGCCTTGAGCGTGGACAGATAGGTTTTGTACACGCGAATGCCGTTCTTGTCGCTCAGCAGGTTGTAATCCGTGCCCTGCTTGAGATTGGTGCCGTTGACCGAAACACGGGTCAGATCGTTCTTGTCCGCGTTGAAGGTGAATTCGTAGGAGAACGCGATCGCGTCCTTGTTGTTTACGTCGATGGACAGCGTGGACGGAGAAACCGAAACGCTGGTGGACGCCGCAACGTCCTTGCCGGCAATCTTCGCGGTGACGCCGCTCGCCAGCTCAACGCTGGTCGGCTGCATGGTCAGCTCACAGCCGTTGGAGTTGAGCACCGCCTTCTGGACCGAGCCGCCGCCGGTGACAGTGGTTCTTCCGTTCGCGGTAAGCGTGCTGATGGAGGTGCTGCCGGTCGTCAGGATGGTGCCGGTCTGCTCATTGGCAACGTCCCAGACAGCTGCATCCAGCGTCAGGCTGACACTGCTGCCGTTCATTTTAAGATCGGAGAAGCCGCCTGCAGTCGCTGCCAGATTGCTCTCGGTCAGCGTTGCAGAGGTTTTTACCTCGGTGGTGCCGATGTTGGTATTGCCGGTCGCAATAACCTGCGGGGTCAGTCCGGTCGGGTTGGAGACGACCATCTCGAGTGCGGAAACACCGTCCAGCGTTACATTGCCGCCGCTGACGATGATATCGCCCGCAACGGTGACATCCTCAAGCGTTACATTGCCCGCCAGAACGCCCTCGGTGATGTACAGATTGCCCTTGATATCCGCATCGGCCAGCGTACACGGTACGGAAATCGTAACGTTTTTGGTATCGCTCTTGAGCGTAGCCTGCGAGTACACGTTGCCGTTCTTATTCAGCGAGGTGCCCATATAGCCGTACAGCATTTTGGCGATTTCGCCTCGGCTGAGCGTGCCCTGCGGCTTAAAGGTACCGTTCGTGTAGCCGTTGATATAACCCTGCTTGACCGCTTCCGCAACGTAGGATTTGCTGTAATCGCTCAGCTTGGCCCGATCAGAGAACATATCCAACGCAGACAGGTCAGCCGTCGGCGTGTACTTGTGCAGTCGGCCGAGGATGGTTGCCGCCTGCTCACGGGTCAGCGTGCCCTCCGGCGCCATACGGTTGTTGCCGACACCGTTGATATAACCCTGCTTGACCGCAATCTGCACGGTTTCGTAGAAAACATCGCTCGAATTGACATCCGAGAAGCTGATATCCGCCTTTTCGGTAAAGCCGAACGCGCGGTTGATATAGCGCATGAACTCCCAGCGCGTTACCTTGTCATCCGGGCCGTAGTTGCCCGTGCTGGCAGACGGATTGATAATGCCGTTTTCATGCAGCTCAGTAATGTAGGACTTTGCCCAGTGGCCATCAATATCCGAAGCCGCAAAGGCAGCCGGCACGGTACTGACCAGCAGCGCCGCTGTCAGTACGGCGGAAAGGACTTTTTTCAAAGCTATCACCTCTTATTATGATTTACCTTTATTCTACCATTCTTTTGTTTATTTGTGTACTGTTATTTTTATCTCGAGACAGGGCTTTTGTCTAAATAGACGGCCTGCTGCCGGTTTTGGTTTCGCATTTTCGCAGAATTTTCCGGTATTCTCACAGAACGTACAATTTCTGCTCTGCTGTTTTGTATATCATTACTCCGCTTCATGGAATCTTTTCACAAATTCGCGCAAAACCCCTTGCATTGACAGCCGGATATTGTATAATTTAGATAGTGGCAATCCGTCGGTTGAAAGCGGCGATGCGCCAACTAACACGATGAGGTGATACCAATGGATTATATGTCGGAATACAAGCGTTGGCTGGACTGCTCTGCCCTCTCTGCGGACGAGCATGCCGAGCTGGCTGCTGTTGCAGATAATCAGGAAGAGATCGAAAGCCGTTTCTTTGCGCCGCTGTCGTTCGGCACGGCCGGTCTGCGCGGTGTACTGGGCGTCGGCCTCAACCGCATGAACCGCTTTACCGTCGGTCAGGCTGCACAGGGTCTGGCAAACCTGATCGTATCGAACGGTCAGGCCGCAATGGACCGCGGCGTTGCCATCGCATACGACTCCCGCCATTTCTCGGCCGAGTTCGCCAAGCAGTCTGCGTGCATCATGGCCGCAAACGGCATCCAGTCGCTGCTGTTCGATGAGCTGCGTCCGACCCCGGAGCTGTCCTTCGCTGTCCGTCACTACGGCTGCATCGCAGGCATCAACATCACGGCTTCCCACAACCCGAAGGAGTACAACGGCTACAAGGTTTACTGGGAGGACGGCGCACAGCTTCCTCCGGCCGAGGCAGACGTGGTTGCCAGCGAAATGGCAAAGACCGATATCTTCACCGGTGTAAAAACTGCAGACTACGATGAGTCCGTCAAAAACGGTCTGATCCGTATTCTGTCTAAGGAGACCGACGAGGCTTACCTCGGCGAAGTCATTAAGGTTGCGGTAAATCCGGACTGCGTAAAGCAGGTTGCCGATGAGTTCAAGCTGGTGTACACGCCGTTCCACGGTGCCGGCTACCGTCTGGTGCCCGAGATCCTGCGCCGTCTGGGCTACAAGCACATTATCTGTGAGCCGGAGCAGATGAAGATCGACGGCGACTTCCCGACCGTTAAAAACCCGAATCCGGAGTACAAGGAAGGCTTTACGCTCGCCATCGAGCTGGCAAAGCAGAACGATGTTGATCTGATCATCGGCACCGACCCGGACTCCGACCGTACCGGCATCGTCCTCAAGGACAAGTCCGGCGAGTATGTCACCCTGTCCGGCAATCAGGTCGGCGTGCTGCTCACCGATTACATCATCACCGCAAAGAAGCTGACGAACACCATGCCTGCACATCCGGCGGTGCTCAAATCCATCGTTACCACCGAGATGGCACGCGCGGCGGCTGAAAAGAACGGCGTTGAGTGCTTCGACACCTTCACCGGCTTCAAGTTTCTTGCCGAGAAGATCAAGCAGTTCGAGCAGGACGGCTCGCACGAGTACATTTTCGCATTCGAGGAGTCCTACGGCTACCTGTGCGGCGATTATGCCCGCGACAAGGATGCCGTTACCGCTTCCATGCTGATCGCCGAGATGGCAGCTTACTACCGCACCCAAGGCAAGACCCTGTACGACGCAATGGAAGAGATGTACGAAAAGTACGGCTGCTACTGCGAGCAGACCATTTCCATCGTTATGCCGGGCGTTTCCGGCCTGCAGCGCATGAAGGAGCTCATGCAGGAGCTGCGCGACAAGCCGCTGACCCAGATCGGCACCCACAAGATCGATTACACCCGCGACTACATGCCGGGCACCCGTACCTGCATGGCAGACGGCAAGTCCGAGCCGATGGAGCTTAAGGGTCAGAACGTGATGTACTACGAGCTCGAGGGCGGCACAACCTTTATCATCCGTCCGTCCGGCACCGAGCCGAAGGTCAAGGTTTACATCATGGCCAAGGGCGAGAACAAGGCCGAGGCCGCAGAAAAGGTCGAGGCTCTGACCGCTGCAGCGAAGGAAATCGTAAAGTAACTGAGGCAACACCGCAGTAAAAATCCAGCAACGCTGAATGCAGCCGAATTCCGGTTCGGCTGCATTTTTCCGGAATCACCTTGATTACCGAAATTATTATACCTTAATTATTTTAGGGGAACAAAAATATGATCAAACGCATTATTTCCTGTATTGTAAGCACGGTCATCGTGCTCGGTGCCACCATCGCGTATGACCGCACGCCTGCATGCCGCATTGCCGTGATGGAGCAGGTGCCGACACAGCTGGCTTCCGTTCTGCCGCGTGCTGCCTCCTATGAACTGGAGCTGCGTACGGAGGAAGGCAACCGCAGCTACACGGTCAACTGCCATGACAAGGACGGCAGCACCTTCCGCTCCTACACCATGCAGACCGTGGAAGGCGAGGAAGAACCGCTGAATTTCACCTACACGGACTACACCTACGACGAAAACGGCAACTGCACAGATGCTGTCACCACCGACAAGACCAACAACTCCACCTCGGAGTATCGCCGCAGCTATGACGACAAAAACCGCGTTCTGCGCACGGAAAACTACGAGGACGGCGAACTTTCGGTCTCCTCCGAGACGGTTTACACCGAGGTTGACAACGGTCAGTCCTCTGCCGTCAACACGGTTTACGACGCAGACGGCAACGAGCTGATGGTCGTCCGCATGGGCATGAACACCAACGGCGACGTGCTGTCCTCCCGCACCTACGAGGGCGAGGACAATATCACCTCCTCCACCGACAACCGCTACGACAGTCAGGGACGGCTCATCCAGTCGGTCACCGTAGACGAGAGCGGCGTCGTGTTCGAGGTGCTCACCGTGTACTCGGTGGACGGCAAAACGCAGACCACCCGCTCGACCATCGAAGGCGGCACCCTCTCGACCGATACCCGTACCTTTGATGATAACGGCAATCTGGTCTCCATGCATCAGACCGACAGCGACGGCTACGCAAGCGATACCACTTATACACAGTTTAAGTGACCTGTCGCGGAACTTTAATCCGCAGTGAAAACCACCCGTTCGGGTGGTTTTTCCTTTTTTTCGGGCATACTATTATCAGCTATACACCGACCATTTCTCCCTATTTGTCGGTTTTCCGCTAAACTCCTGCAAAATTCCTGTCTGGATATTGCTTTTTCTCGGTCAAACGGCTATAATCGCTATATGCGTATCAAGACTGTGTCAACAGAGCACAGCTATAGAGAAATAGATCGGAGGTGCGCTATGCGCATCATTATTGTAGGCTGCGGCAAAGTCGGCTCGGAGCTGGCAGGACAGCTCAGCGCGGCCGGACACGACCTGACACTGATTGACCTGTCCGAACGCCGTCTGGATGAACTGTCCAACACATACGACCTTGCTACAGTAAAGGGCAGCGGCACCAGCTATCACGTTCTGCGGGAAGCCGGCGTGCAGGATACCGACCTGCTCATCGCCGTTACCACCCATGACGAAATCAATCTGCTTTCCTGTCTGATCGCCCGCAAGGCATCCGGCTGCCACGCCATTGCGCGTGTGCGCGATCCGGAATATGTATCCGACCTCGGCTTTATCCGCGATGAGCTGGGTATTTCGATGGTCATCAACCCCGAGCTGTCCACCGCGCGTGTTGTTTCGCGTCTGATCCGCTTCCCGTCGGCCATCCGCGTCAGCACGTTTGCCCGCGGACGCATCGAGTTGCTCGACCTCAAAATCCCGCACGAGTCCCGCCTGGACGGTATGGCGGTCTGCGAGGTCAATCCGCTGCTCCGCACGGACGTGCTGCTGTGTATGGTCCGCCGCGACGGTCAGACCTATATTCCCAAGGGCGACTTCATCCTGCGCGAAAACGACAACATCACGGTGATCATTCCGCGCCATGAGCAGAACGAATTTTTCGAGAAGGTCGGTCTGCCGGTCAAGCGCATTTCCTCCGCGATGCTGGTCGGCGGCGGCAAAATCTCGTACTTTCTTGCGAAAATCCTGCTGGATTCCGGCATTTCAGTCAAGATTATCGAAAACAAACTCGAGCGCTGCGAGGCACTGTCCGAAATGCTCCCGAACGCGACCATCATCTACGGCGACGGCACCGACCGCAACCTGCTCGATGAGGAGGGTCTGGCAACCTGTGAGGCCTTCGCGGCTCTCACCGGCATGGACGAGGAGAACATCCTGCTTGCGCTGCACGCCGGCCGTCATTCCCGTGCGAAGCTGTTCACCAAGGTCAACCGTGTGAACTTCGAGGAAGTCATTGCCAGCATGCCGATCGGCAAGGTGATTCGCCCCAAGCAGACCACCGCCGAGCTGATCAGCCAGTACACCCGCGCGATGCAGAACTCGATGGGCTCCAACGTGGAGACCCTGCATCAGCTGGACGGCGCAGAAGCGCTTGAGTTCCGTGTTGCGGCGCACCATCTCACCGGTGTTCCCCTGCAGTATATGCCGATTCGTCCGGATGTTCTGCTGTGCTGCATCAACCGCAGAGGCAAGCGTATCATTCCGCGCGGCCACGATGTGCTGCATGAAGGCGATACGGTTATCGTCGTTTCCACCTTCGAGGGCATGAACGACCTTCAGGATATCTTCCTGCCGACAGCCGGAGGGCGCGAAAAATGAATTTCGCAATCGTCCGCTATCTGATTGGCTGGCTGATGGGCATTGAGTCCCTGTTCCTGCTGCTGCCCGCGTTTACCGCGGTCATTTACCGTGAACCCGAGCTGCCTGCCTATATCGCCACCGCACTGATTTGTATGGTCGGCGCAGGTATTCTGTGTGAATACAAGCCGAAAAATACCAAGTTCTACGCACGCGAAGGCTTTGTGGCAGTCGCGCTGTGCTGGCTGGTGCTGGCCGTGACCGGGGCCCTGCCGTTCGTGCTCAGCCGCGAGATTCCGTTCGCAGTAGATGCGATTTTCGAGGCCGCATCCGGCTTTACCACCACCGGCGCTACCATTCTCGGCGATGTGGAGGCGCTTTCGCATGCCTCTATGCTATGGCGCTGCCTGATGCACTGGGTCGGCGGCATGGGCATTCTGGTGTTCATGCTGATCGTCCTGCCGCTGGCAGGCGGTCAGACCATTTATCTGATGCGCGCGGAAAGCCCGGGACCCTCGGTCTCCAAAATATCGCCGCACATGCGCGATACTGCGCTTATCCTGTACGCGATTTACTTTGGACTGACCGTTCTGCAGATCATTCTGCTGCTGTTCGGCGGCATGCCGATGTTCGACGCCATCTGCGTTTCGCTCGGCACGGCAGGCACCGGCGGCTTCGGCAACTGGAATAATTCCATCGCGCACTACAACAGCGCCTATCTGCAGAATGTCATCTCGGTCTTTATGATCCTTTTCGGCATCAATTTCAACGCGTATTTTCTGCTTTTGACCCGTAAATTCAAGCAATTATTCAAAATCGAGGAGATTCGCGTGTACCTCGGCGTGATTGCCGTATTTACCACGCTGATCGCCTTCAACGTGCGCGGCTGCTTCGGTTCGCTGCGCGAGAGCTTCCACCATTCCCTGTTTCAGGTTGCGTCTATCATCACGACCACCGGTTTTTCAACCGTGGACTTTAACCAGTGGCCTGCATTCAGCAAGCTGCTGCTTGTGCTGCTGATGTTCATCGGCGCGTGTGCCGGTTCGACCGGCGGCGGCATGAAATGCTCGCGCATCCTGCTGCTGTTCAAGGGCGTAAAGAAGGAAATGATGTCGCTGATTCATCCGCGTCTGGTGCGCGTGCATAAAATGGACGGACAGCGCGTCCAGCATGAGGTCATGCGCTCGGTCAACGCCTTTCTTGTGGCATATCTGATCGTCATTGCCACTTCCATCCTCATTGTCAGTCTGCACTGTGAGGATATGGTAACCAGCTTCACCTCGGTCGTTACCTGCATCAATAACGTCGGTCCGGGACTCAATCAGGTCGGTCCTGCAGCCAACTTCGGTGCACTGCACCCGCTGAGTAAAATCGTGCTGACTTTCGATATGCTCGCCGGTCGTCTGGAGCTGTTCCCCATGCTTCTGCTGTTTGCGCCGGAAACGTGGCGAAGAAACCGATAAAAAACTGCCGCTAAACGTATACCGTTTAGCGGCTTTTGCGATATCAAACGACCACGAATCGTTCCGGTGCTCCACCGACACACCCGAATCGCGGTGTTGCCTTAATCTATCGACAGATGCTTTTTCAGTGCCTTCACATAGGAGTCCGCATAGCGGCTGAATACCACGTTTTTCTTGCGGATGAGACCGATGCGCATGCTGCCTTCCATCTCGAGCGGCCGCGCGATAATGCTCGGACTGTTCAGCTTACGGTCGATAATGCCCGAGCTGACCGTAAAGCCGTTCAGTCCGATTACCAGACTGAACAGTGTTGCGCGGTCGCGGACCTGAATGGTTTTCGGCATGTCGAGCATGCTGAGCAGTTCCTCGGAAAAATAAAAGGAATTGCGGTCTCCCTGCTCAAAAATCAGATACGGATAGGGCTTCAGTTCATCGAGCGTGATGCACTTCCGGTCTGCGAGCGGATGGTCCTTATTGATGAACACATGCGGTGCGGCAGTGAACAGTTCCTCGAACACGAGCTCACTTTTGCGCAGCAGCTTGGAGAGCACGGTTTCGTTGCTCTCGGACAAATACAGCAGACCCAGCTCGCTTTTACCCGACGCCACATCATCAATGATCTCACCGGTCTGTGTTTCCCGCAGGATAAAACCGTACTGGTCCGCGTCGTACTCCTTGACAACCTCGACGAATGCGTTCACCGCGAACGAATAGTGCTGACATGACACGCAAAACTTGGGCACGCGCTTTTTGCCCACGCCGAAGTGCTCCTGCATGATGTCTGCCTGCTCGAGCAGCATGCGCGCAAACGAAAGCAGCTCCTCGCCCTCCTGCGTGACGGTTACGCCCTTGTTTGAGCGCACAAAGGCGGTAACGCCCATCTCCTTCTCTAAATTGTGAATCGCGGCGCTCAAACTCGGCTGCGAGAGAAACAGCCGCTCGGCGGCGTCCGTGATGTTGCCGCATTCGGCCACAGTGACAAGATAGGTCAGCTGCTGCAGGGTCATAGGAAAAACCTCCGGGAAATAATCTGTATTTATTGTAGCATGTCTGTGCGGAAATACAATGCGGTTTCCCTATCTATTCCCGCAATTTCATGCTATGATAGAGACAAAGGAGAGCGTAAAAATGAAAAATGTACTGTTCTACGGCGATTCAAACACCTGGGGTTATCAGGGCGACAATCCCATGCACCGTCTGGACGCGGACAAGCGTTACACCGGTGTGGTTGCGGCTCAGTTCCCGGACGTGCACTTTATCGAGGAAGGTCTGTGCGGACGCACCATCTGCAGCACCGACCCGATTGATTACGGCCGAAACGGCATGTCAATGCTGCCTGCCCTGCTGGCAACGCACGATCCGCTCGACGTGATCGTTATCATGCTCGGCACAAACGACAGCAAGGCAATGTACGGCCACTCGCCGTTCACCATCAGCGATGCCATGGACCGCACGATCAAGCTGATGCAAAGTCCGCTTTTATGGTCAAATACCATGCAGAAACCGCAGATCCTTCTGGTTGCACCGCCGAAAATGGGCGAAAACCTTGCAGACAGCGTCTACTACGGCATGTTTGACGAAAGCAGTGCCGCACTCATCCGTGCTCTGCCCGCACGGTTCCGCACGCTGGCAGAAAAGTACGGCTGCGCTTTCGTGGACGGCTCGGCTGTCACGGCGGCAAAGTGCTCGGACCAGATTCATCTGACCGCAGAGGAGCACGCCGTGCTCGGCAGGCTCATTGCGGACAAGCTGCGCGAGCTGCTTTAACCCCCTGCCCGAAAGCATTCGTCATCTTTTCCCCCGGTTTTGTCACCTGACAAAACCGGGGTGTTTTTTGCCGCATTTTATCCACAGCCTGTTGATAATTCCTGTGGATTGTGTGTCATTTTTTGCAGAATTTACGCGTAGTTCACTCTGTTTTTCCTATCGGTGTATTTCGTGTCGAAAATCGGACATTTCGTGTGCCCGACCGCACAGCAGGCTGCAAAGCTGCTATGATAAACGCAGGCAATTTTCAGTCTCTTTTCTGCAGGCGCGGCTCGTTCCACCGCACCGCAGAATGGGAAAAGGAGGAATATACCATGAAATTCAAACGCGGCATAAGCCTTGCTCTGGCACTGGCTCTTATCGCCGGCATAGGCGGCCCGCTTGATATCCGCGCAGCGGCGGCGGATACCGGCGGTTCGGACGCGCTTGCGGCGCTCGGTATTGATTCGAGCAAAGCGCCCGACGGCTTTAATGCCAACGACCCCAGCAACCCATACGGGCGCAATACCATCAAGGTTACGCCGGTGTACGAGCTGTATACCGTTGGTCTGACGAGTGATGTTCTGCCGTCGGATAAAATCGGCCTGGACAAGCGTGAAAGCGCAGAGAAATGCGATACAAGCGTTTCCAATTTCAACCAAAATGACAATGCCCTTCAAAGCACGCTGTACGGCAATGATGATAACACATCTACCAAGGCTCAGCAGTTTTTGACGGCTAAAACCAATTCCAAGGAAATCTCCAAGGGTACTACCACCTCTACCGGCACATACGCACAGTTCCCGACAGGCAGCAAGGGCAATGACGGCTATGCCACCAAGGGCTATCTGACCGGCATGACCAATGCTACTACCGATTTGCAGGATGGTACCGATTACGCCATGGCAGACGTGGCCGCAGGCCATTTCACCTCGAGCAGTGACGCCAAGTCCTCGCAGACGGTCATGGTTTACGCCGGTGACCTGAGCGCGAAAGGCGGTCTGTACCTGCGATTCGGCGATGCTGAATCTGGCAAGTATGGCAATCCGATCACGCTGCTGGACACCAGCAAGGAAATCGGCAACCCGAATCTGACCGACACCAGCGACGAAGGCAGCACGACCGCCAAAAAGGTCGAAAACTTCGCAGAAAACCCGTATCAGCTGAAAAACTACCTGCAGGTAGCTACCGGCGACTGGGACAACGACGGTAAGGACGAGGTTGCGGTCTATGTGCCGGAGGTCGGCAATTCCCGCATTGAGATTTACGACCTGCAGACTGAAGATTACTCCAATCCCTCTAACTGGAGACAGGCGTGGACGTACTTCTTCCGTGAGGGCAGTGTCGTTTCCAACATGATCTCTCTCGTCAGCGGTGACGTCAACCAGGACGGCGTAGACGATCTCGCCTGCACCTGGGGTTACTACTACGGTCCGCAGCAGAACGCAGGCTCGCGTGCCGTTGTAATGTTCGGTTCCACGAGCGCGCACATGCTGCAGAGCTCGCAGGAATTCCCGCTGACCTACGAGGGCAGCAATCTGGTCCGCGCATCCTTCGCCTTCGGCGATATGACCGGCGGCGGCAAAACGCTGATTCTGGCGGCTCAGTCGGATGCTGACCTCAAGGCAAATAAGCAGAACACGCGCTATGTAGGCTTGTACGCATGGAACGGCGTCACCTTCAAGCCGTCTGTTTCGCAGAATTTCGATCTGTTCTCCAAGAACGATAAAGGCGAGTACATCTACGGTGCAATGGCAAAGCACAACGATACCTTCCATTCTCTGCCGCTGTGCCCGGCCAATACGGCGATTATCTCCCGTCCGACCGCAGGCGAAGTAGATAAGAGCACTTCCGAAGATAAGAACAAGTCGAATGATAACGGCAAAACCAGCGATCTGCTGTACTTTGACAGCCTTGTTATCTCCTGCGATGAGAACGGTCTGAATATCAAGCAGGCGCTTGACAACAATACGTCTGCTATGCCAGGCGAGGACTACGTTGAGTACGATGCATCCGCAGGCTCTGTGACCACCGCGGTGGATAAAGACAACAACACCGCAGGTTCGGGTACGCTGTTCACACTGACGCAGACGATGTCCAAGGATGAGAACAAGTATTCTGAATCCTACAACGTCACCGGTAAAGTACCTAAGTACGAGCGCCGTGCCTACTACAAGAGCTGGTGGCACAAGTTGTTCCGTAAAAAGTCCTATTACAACGCTTTTGTCGGCTATGTAGATGCTACTACATCGCAAACAACACCGTACACCACCCGCACGCCGGGTACAACCAGACTTTCGACCGTCAACCTGTTTGACGGCTCTCAGCCGGTAAAAACCGATGTCAACAGCTCGTACACGCTCTGTCTCGCCAACACGGACGACGATACCAGCTACATGACCTACACCGGCAAGCACTATTACACCTACTCCGACCCGCAGGTTCTGGCGGTACTGGCTTCGCCTCCGTACTTCTCCGATCTGCTCGACCGTGATGACCTTTCGGGCAACTATGCCGAGTCCTCCACCACCTACTCGAGCATGAAGGGCACCGAGAACGGCACCAGCTCCTCCTCTACTATCTCGGTCGGCGCATACGTCTCCTTTGAGCAGGAATTCTCGGTATTCGGCGTTAAGATCGGCAGCGTTGAGGCGGAAGCCGCCTTTACCTCCGGTTTCACCTACGAGACCGAGCACACCTCCTCGCTCGAGCAGTCCATCACCTACGAGACAACCTCCGGCGAGGACAGAGTGGCGTTCTATTCCATCCCGATGGAGATTTACGAGTACACCTCCTATATCCCGGATGGCAAGGGCAGCTACACTAAAGTAACCTCCACCGTTTCCATCCCGCACGAAGCCTCGATCGGTCTGATCGACCTGTCCGACTACGAAAATATCGCCGAGGATTACAGCGTTCTGCCATCCATTTCGGGCAGCGTGCTGACGCATACGATCGGTGATCCGTCCAGCTATCCGAGCGCACCGAGTGCAGGCTCCAAGGCTTATAACGGTGATCCGGCTAAGGTTGACTTCACCGCGGCAGGCGGCGG
>ERZ779876.2110-NODE-2110-length-15123-cov-5.486926_pt1 | contig 15123 bp, 10 predicted proteins | sample MGYA00511068_ERZ779876 | MGnify/ENA primary metagenome ERZ779876 (study PRJEB29588, sample SAMEA1970858) | human gut metagenome | biome: human gut; feature: human-associated habitat; material: faeces | place: Denmark | collected 2008/2010 ...
GCCCTTTCAGGGCACCCCAATAAATATATAATTGTAAGGCTTTCAGCCTAACTGCAAAATTTCCATTTAACCGATAAATTCTCATTTACCGGCGTAGCGCCGGAGCAAGGTTTCCATTCGGTATTCCCTGAAAGAGATACAGTTCCACCCTTTAGGGTATGTCTAAAACGATAACATGCCGAATGGAAACCTTGTTGGGGCGCTACGCCCCTAAATTCCCATTTAACAAACAGTCATTTACAATGAGTTCAATATTTGATTTGCCCGGTTCACGGTTACTGCTGCCGGGGTTTCCGGCATACTACCCAAGTTGAACGGAGCAAGCATTTTCTCTATTTTCTTTAATCCGGCTTTATTTCCCTTTTTCTCAAATTCCTGACGGAGGATATTTATCTTCTCGTGCGCCTGAATTCCTTCAATCAAGCGTTCGAAACGGATACAGCTACGGGCTCCCGGATACACGAGATAAGTATCTCCGGCCGCCCACGTACGGAAACGTGAATCGAGCAACGGCTCCAAAGGCCAGCTATTATATGCCCAACGCAGATAGCCGTCCAGATGCTTCTTTGAAGAATAGAAACTCATCCATGCAGCCTCAGCAGGGTCGGAAAAAGTGAATGTATTGGGATGTGCTTCCGTACAACAAGTATAATAGGTAGTACGTTTATTCTCGGCCGCACGGCGGAGACGTACTTCTTCCGGGAAGTTCTGTCCGATAGTTATACAATAATCGTACAAGTCCGGCTCTATCTCAGCATGATAATTACCGGCCAGTGAAACTTTAAACTCCGGATCTGCCTTGCGGATTACTTTCAACGTTTTCTGCATGACATCCATCGGACGCTCATCCATCGCAATCGCACAAATATCAAACCATCCCTTTTCTCTCAGATGCCTGGAAAAAGAAGTAAGCATCGCAACCCACATTTCTTCATAAGCAGGTTCTCCCGGTGCTGTCTTTACAAACTTCAATGAATTTGTTGCCTGATCAAAATACTGGAAAGATAATTCCCAGGGAACCATAGAGTAACAATTAATCTGCTGATCGATCCCGACACTCATCATAAACTCTACCCAGCGGTCAAAAACCGTATAGTCGAAAGCCCAAGTGCCGTCGGCACGTTTCATCCATGTAACCATCGTCTCGAAATAATCTTCAGTCTGACCGTTCCAGGGTTTATGTGTCAAAGTGGCTGTGATAATCTTTTGACCGGCATCTGCCAGCATTTTCATCAGTGGGCGCATAACGTCCAGATGCTCCTGACTCCACAAGGGAACCTGATAATAACGGGCTACGGCAAACGGGCTCTGCCACAAATCCAGATGATAAGCCCATTCGGACGGTGCAGGAAGTTCACGGGAAGAAACAAGGATTTCGAGATTAAGCTGCTGCAACAGACGGGAACCGTCTTTTATCAGCAAGGCCCCCTCGTAGGTTCCGGGAGTAGCCGATTGAGGAATCCAGCATTGCACCCAAATAGGCTGAACGGTACGTGCCGGAACAGACATTGATTTCAAGTTCGTATCAATCGGGTCGGCTACCAACAACGAATCGTAATCTACTGCTTGACGGTGACCACATGCGCCTCTGCCATCTTTATTCAGTTCATCGGTCATCACATAGCGGATGAAACCGGCTTTAAACGCCTCATCCGACAGGCTATTCCCCTTTTTATCTTTAAAATCGGTAAAGCTGAAGTTCAGATCTTTCACCTCAGTGCCGGTCCAGACAACAGCCTGCGCATTTACACGTTCACCACGCCAGCCTTTTAAGACGGTAAGCTGCTGCTTTTTCAGCTGGGGAAGCCGGTGCTTCGCATAGCGGGTGTCAATAGTTCCCCAGGAAATCTGAGGGTTGGTAACTGCTGCCCAGTCTTTATCAGAGGGGGAGGAAGGGTCGGGCAGTTCCTGATAAGTTTCTATTGGAAATTTCGGTTGCCCCGTAGGGGTTCCACACTGAGTCACTCCTTGCTGAGCAAAAAGAGGACTCACACCAATAAGACATGTTAAGCAATAAATCGTAAGTCGTTTCATGGTTAGTTAATTTATAAAGGTTATTATAAGGAAAATATTAGGTCTGTATCGAGTGCTACATCGGGTCTACATCATAATAGACAATCAAGGATTTATAGCGTTCGTCTTCCAGCATCTCTTTCTGGATACGTTGCAGCAATTCCCGCGCACGTCCCATCGGGGCATTCTGTTCGATCTTCAGCACAATCTTTTTGATGAATAATGTCTGGATACGGGCAACGGGAGGTTTGTCCGGTCCCAATACCCGGTTTCCGAACACGGTTCTTAGTTTATCTGCCATGACCGCAGCCATCTGGTCCAGCAATGTTTCATTATGGTTTTTCAGATAGACGTACACCAACCGATAGTAAGGGGGATAATGAAACATTTGCCGTTCGGCGAGCTGACCGTCTACCATTTCTTCATAGTTATTACCGATAACCTGATGGATAATGGGATGATCAATGCTTTTCGTTTGCAGTACCACCCGCCCGCGTTTATTCTTACGCCCGGCTCGTCCCGCTACTTGTGCCATCAGTTGGAAAGCACGTTCGTAAGAACGGAAATCCGGATAATTAAGCATGGTGTCCGCATTTAAGATACCCACTATACTTACGTGATCAAAGTCCAGACCTTTCGATACCATTTGCGTACCGATAAGTATATCCGTCTTTCCCTGCTCAAAGTCAGCAATAATCTTCTCGTAGGCAGCTCGGGTACGGGTAGTGTCCAAATCCATTCGGGCAACAGCCGCTTCCGGAAAAAGGACTTTGATATCATCTTCAATCTTTTCCGTACCAAAACCGCGGTTGACCAGTTCTGTTCCTTCACAGGCGGGACAGGACTTCGGCAGTTGATAGGTATATCCGCAATAGTGGCAGGTCAGTTGGTTGATACCTTTATGATAAGTCAGACTCACATCGCAGTTCTTACATTTCGGCACCCAGCCGCAAGTACGGCATTCTATCATCGGTGCAAATCCGCGACGGTTCTGGAAAAGAATGACTTGTTCTTTCTGTTCCAGTGCTTCTTTCATATATTGTATCAGCAACGGCGAGAACTGTCCGACCATCCGCCTCTTGCGATGCAGTTCTTTGATATCCACCGGAATAATCTCCGGCAGCTGAATTTCTTTATATCGTTCTTTCAGTTGTACAAATCCATATTTTCCGTTCCTTGCGTTCTGCCATGTTTCTATGGAGGGGGTAGCAGTGCCGAGAAGCGTTTTTGCTCCATACATGGCAGCCAGTACGATAGCCGCATTCCGTGCATGATAGCGGGGAGCAGGGTCTTGTTGCTTATAGGTGTTCTCATGCTCTTCGTCTACAATCACCAGCCCCAGATCACGGAAAGGAAGAAATACGGAAGAACGGACTCCAAGGATGATATCATATCCTTTCTCTCCCAATTGCTTCCGCCATATCTCTACCCGTTCGGCATCCGGAAACTTGGAATGATAAATCCCCAAACGAGAACCGAATACCCGTTGCAGGCGCTCTGTGATTTGAGTGGTCAATGCTATTTCAGGCAAGAGATACAATACTTGTTTCCCCTGGCGAATCGTTTCTTCTATCAGATGAATGTATACTTCTGTCTTTCCACTGGATGTAACTCCATGAAGCAGGCAGACATTTTTTTCCTGAAAGGATTGCACGATCTCATCGTGCGCCCGCTGCTGAAACTCGTTCAAGGCATTCAACTCTACGACCTCCTTCACTTCCTGGTTCAGCCGACCGACTTCATGAAAGTAAATCTCAAATATCTTTTTCTCCACCAAGCCATTCAGAATAGAAGGAGACACTCCTGCACGTTGCAACAGCTCTTTTTTCGAAACTTCTTTCGGCGTTTCTCTTCCAAGGATTCCCGAACACTCGACATATTTCATCAGCAACGCCAACTGCTTCGGAGCACGGGACAGGATATCAAATAAGATATGAAGACGCTTTTCATCAGCATAACCGGCTAATCGTACTCTCGCCTCTGTTTTCGGCTTGTAAGTACGGCGCAATTCCTCTTTCACAAAGATGGCTTCTTTATCCAGCAGAGATTTGATGACTGTGAGGATATTTTTCATGCCACTCTCTTTCTCCAGTTTCGTGACACATTGCTGAGAATCTACTGAAAGCAAATCAAGAATGCGCTGTTCTCTTTCCGATAATGGTGCATCCGCCTCAAAATCGGGATTATATTCTACAATCGTTTCACTCTCCAACTTCAAGCCGGAAGGAAGTGCCGCTTTATAAACGTCTCCTTGTGTACAGAGATAGTAATCCGCCAACCACTCCCAAAACTTAAATTGAGTGGACAATAAAATAGGAGAAGCATCCAGCAATGCAGATATATCCTTCACCTCATACTCCGTCGGAGCACAATAATGAACATTACGAACGATAGCTGTATAAAATTTCTTCCGTCCGAAAGGAACTATCACACGGCATCCGATCTCAACCTCTTCCGCACATTCATCCGGCAGGGAATAGGTAAAGTACTTCGGAAGCGGTAATGGTAATATGACATCTACATACTTTTTCATTGCAAGCACAAAAGTACAATAAAAAAATGGGGATTTAAAAGAGGAAGAGGGAACACTGATAAGAAAAATAGTCTGCATACCGGAATCTGATAAAATAGATTCAGGTTCACAGACCAGTACCTTAAACAAAATACCTTGAATAAAAAAAGAGCCTCCTTTATCGGAAGCTCTTTCTTTGTATGATTGAATGTAACGGATGGCTTAGAAAATATAAGCAACAGATACTTGCCAAGTCTTGGTTTTGTATGAGCCTTCAATGTCTTCAAAGCTGGCAGTCTTACCCAACGGAATATTATAATTAGCTCCTACTTGCAGATGATTCAGCAACTTCACACCTGCGCCGACATTGATACCGACTTCAGCTTTCTTTTTATCTGTTTTTACTCCGTCTATTGTCTTATTGCCGGCAAAATCAAAGTAAAAGTCAGGACCGGCAGCAACGTAAAGTCCTATCAGACTTCCCAAACCTATATTATATTTCAAATTGACTGGGATATCAAGGCCATTCTGCTTAACAGTAGCTTCTTCGCCTCCATCAGAGATTTTTATACCTCTTTGAGCAAAAAGCAAAGACGCATCTATACCCAGTCCTACTACCGGAATATTAAATTCCGCCATCGGACCAATAAAGAAACCTGTAAAATTATCCTTTTTAAAGTTTTCTTTCACATCAGAAAAGCTTGCTTTTGACAAGTTCAAACCACCCTTTACACCAAAATGTAATTGTGCCTGGGCAGGCATCACCATACCAATACATACGGCAATCATTAAAGCACTAAAAATCTTCTTCATAAATCTACGTGTTTATAATTCGGGACAAAGATATATATTTATAATAAATAAACACAAATTATTGCTCTTTGTTCGAAATCAACTCCCGATTTACCAGCAAGGCTTCCTTAGTTCCCACTGTCATCGAAAGAATGCCGTCATTACACGTAACCATACCGCTCTCCTTGCGTCGTGTCAGCCAATCAGTAACAAAGTCCGAAGCATATCCTCCCGTACTGAACTCACCGTCCAGCGCTATTATCTTTTTATAGGCAGACAGATAATCTTCTTCCGTCGTATCGGGATAAGCGTTGGTGTAAAGCCATAACTGGATGTCGTAAAGCAGATAAGAACGTTCGTCGGCATGAAGCGCAAAGAATCCCTTATCGATTACTATTTCTTCCGATATCTTCCGAATCCATCGTTCCGTATCCACGGGATGATCACATTTTGCGCACAAATCGGACAGGAGCGGTGAGAAAGCTGCGTTCCGAACTTTTTCCAGCTCCATTCTTTCATCTTCTTCCGACGTATCAAAGACTTCTTCGTTGACAAGCCCCCGAATAAATTCTTCAAAGTTATCGGCAAGGAGAGTAACATAATAATCATCTTCCTGATCGACATGAACGACTTTCGGTTCGCCCTGCGGACCACACTCCCGATAATCAAGGAAAATCATATCATGTCCCGCAGAAGGACAGTCGCAGATGGCCACTCCGATGTCCGGATACCCCCATTCTTCAATCATGAAACGGCTGCCGAGCTGTCCGCAAAGAGAATAAATCTTATCCTTATCGACTCCCATAATGCCGGTGATAGCCACATGATCGTCCGCCCAACTGGTAGGTTCGTCGCAAGGAAAACAAACATTGAAAGGTATTCCACCGTTATGCTGCTTCATCAGCCAAATATAAGATTCGGGTAGTTTGTACCCCAGCTCACGTTCTGTTTCTTCTATCATCTCTTCTGTAGGAGGCGCGCCAATATATTCATTCATAGCATATTCATCATCATCCCAGAAGTCTGTAAAGTCAAAATTCTCAAAAGGTTTGTTTTTCATAATCGCTGTTTTTAATTTGTATTCTTTTAGTTTTGCTTTGTATGTATACTACTTTTCACGAATATACTAAAAAACAGACATGATCAATTTGTTTCCTTTATTTATTTTATTTTTTTACGAGTAGATGTAAAAATGCTACTCCGCAAACAAATCATTTAATGCTTCGCTCATGCTGGGATGAGTAAAAATGAAGTCGCGAAGGAAGGTATAGTCCTGCCCTGTCTTCATAGCGAGGGCAACAGTATTTATCACCTCGCTTGAATCGGGTGCAAACAGCATACATCCCAAAATCAGTCCTGTCTTTTTGTCGATAATCGCTTTTAACAGGCCGTCTGTTTCTCCCAAAGTCTTAGCTCTCGGTATCGCCATAACGGGCAATTTCTTCACGATAATATCGAGGTCCTGCTTGCGTGCTTCCTCTTCATTCAGACCGATGCGAGCCAAAGGCGGGTCAATAAATACAGAATAGCTGACCGGATTACGGTCGCTTGTCTTCCGCTGCGCGTCTCCGAATAAGTCTTCTCTGATAATCCGATAGTCATCCAATGAGATATACGTAAACTGCAAACCACCTTTCACATCACCCACCGCACGGATAGCGGGATTCGTTGTTTTCAGATATTCATCTACGATGATGGCTCCACGTGCATCCACCTCTACTCCGGCAGCTTCCAGATGAAGACCTTGCGTATTTGGTCTGCGTCCTGTAGCCAACAGCACGGCATCGGCTTCCAATTCAAATGCCTCATCCGTTTGCGAATCCGTGAAAGTAACGATTGCTTTTTCTGATGTATGGTTTACGGACTGCACCTTGGCGTTCATCCGGAAAACAATGCCTTTCTTCTCCAATGTTTCCTTTACGCTGGCAGCAATGTCACGGTCTTCGCGCGCAATTAATTCCGGATAACTTTCAAGTACTGTCACCTGAGAGCCGAAGGAAGCATACATGGATGCAAATTCCAGTCCGATATAACCACCGCCGACAATCACAAGATGACGCGGAAGATCCGTGAGTTCCATAATGGAAGTGCTGGTATAAACAAAAGGATTGTCCGCTATGCCGTCAATGGATGGAATGACCGTTTCCGCTCCTGTATTAATAATGATTTGCTTAGCTGTCAACAGTAACTCTTCCGCCGCAGTGCGAACAGATACCGTATCCGAAGATACAAAAGAGCCGAATCCGGTGTAAACGGTCACATGAGGGTTATCAGCCAGATTATGATAGTTTTTATTTCGCAGCGCACCCGTAACCGAGTCTTTCACAGAAACAGCATTCCGGTAAAATTCGCTCTTTTCGAGGAATGTAAGTCCTTTCATGCCGGAAGCTATCTTCGCCTGATGTACCAGTGTCTTAGTCGGGATACAGCCGATATTGATACACGTACCTCCGTACATTTTATCAGAACGTTCTATAACAGCCACTTTTTGTCCACGTTTCGCGAACTCTGCCGCAAGGGTCTTCCCACCTTTGCCGAAACCGATAATAACAACATCAAATGCATTCATATCCATATATCTTTAGTTAGTTAGAAATCATCTTATTAACGTCTTTCATTGACACTGCAAAGGTCGCCCCTTTCAGGCAGACTATCAATAACCATTTTACCGGATGAATTAGCAATAATTCCCGACGAGTCTAAATTACTAAATTTTCGACAAAAACGAGAAGATATAGAGATGTAATCTCTTTGTCATTCGCATTTCACCTCAATCCCTTCTCTTTGCATATCTAATTGAATTAAATAACCCATTAAAAAGAACAGATGAAACAAGTTAGATGTTTATCTTCCTGCCTGCTGATGCTATCCATCTCGATAGCTTGCAGCTATGCAGCCAACATTCCTTCCAAAAAAGGAATGACAGTGAAAGGAATTGTGACCGATACGGAAAAGAATCCCATCGCCGGGGTAGTGGTAAATGACGGAGTCCACTTCACCCAAACAGATGAAAAGGGCTACTATTATCTCCCTTCGGATTTCAACCAGTCGAAGTTTGTATATTTGTCCGTACCGGCAGATTATAAACCGATAGTCCGGAATGCGCTTCCTACCGGATATTACGCTCCGCTGGACCAATCAAAGAAGACGAATCGGCACGACTTCCAACTAGAGAAAAGAACAGCTGCGGACAACGACTTCACGTTCATTGCCATCTCGGACCCGCAAGTGAAAAACCAGAAACAACTGGAACGCTTCCGCGCAGAAACAGTGTCCGATCTGGAAGCGACTTTACGCACGCTCAACGGAAAAGAGGTATACGGTATGGTGTTAGGCGATATCGTAGGAGATGCGATGCAACTGTTTGCACCCTACAAAGATGCGATCTCCAGACTGGGACTGACGATGTATCACACCATCGGAAATCACGACTTCGATCTGAAATACGCCGCACTAAGCAACTCGCAAAATCCGGATGAATGGGGCGAATATGCCTTCGGCGATCACTTCGGACCAACAGACTACTCTTTCAATGCAGGGAAAGCACATATCATTTCCATGAAAGACATCGACTACCATGGGCAGAAGAAATACGAAGAGAACTTCACCCCCGCACAACTTGAGTGGCTGAAAAAAGACCTTAGCTATGTACAACCCGGTTCGCTGATATTGCTGAACATACATGCTCCTGTTGCCAACCGTTCTCACAAGGGTGCAGGCAATGCCCGTAATGCCGCCCAACTTTTTGAGATATTAAAAGGATATAAGGTACATATATTCTCCGGACATACGCATTTCTACGAAAACCGCATGGTCACTCCCGATATTTATGAGCATAACATTGGTGCAGCCTGCGGTGCCTGGTGGGCAGGCGATGTGAATCGTTGCGGAGCTCCTAACGGATACCTGTTGGTGAATGTACAAGGGGATGATATCTCATGGCAATATAAAGCTACGGAGCGTCCGCTCGACTATCAGTTTCATGTATACAGACCGGGAGAGTTCCAGTCGCAGCCGGAATATCTGGTGGTTAATTTATGGGATTATGACCCTGCCTGGACTATCCAATACGATGAGGACGGAATAGAAAAGAAAGGCGCGCTGGAAGCTTTTGATGACGAAGATCAGGATTTCATCACCATGAAGAAAGGAAAAGGAACAGGCTATCATACGCTGCATCTTTTCCGTGTACGCCCATCATCGGACAAGGTAAAGAAGATTACAATCACAGCGACCAACCGTTTCGGACAGAGCTTCCATCAAACTGTTGATCTATAGCTACACTAATGATACAAAACACAGAGGTCAGCCCGTTGATTCAGGCTGACCTCTCATTTTATTCTTATGAATCAATGATTCGGATGAATATCCAGCTTCACCGGTTTAATCATATTCTCCGGTTTCAAGATCGTATCCAGGTCTTCTTTGGAAAGAATGTTATGTTCCAGCACCAGTTCATACACTCCTTTGCCCGTTTCCAGAGCTTCCCTTGCTATCTTTGTAGAATGTTTATAGCCAATTACGGGATTCAGTGCGGTCACTACTCCGATACTGTTGTGTACATCCCGACGGCATTTTTCTTCATTGGCTGTAATACCATCAATACATAAGGTACGCAATGTATCAAAACCGTTCATCAACAAGTCCGCAGATTCAAAACAGCATTGTGCCATGACAGGTTCCATCGCATTCAGTTCCATCTGCGCAGCCTCTCCACTCATAGCCACACAAAGGTCGTTTCCTATCACTTTATAAGAGACCTGATTCATGACTTCCGGAATAACAGGATTCACCTTTCCCGGCATAATGGAAGAGCCCGGCTGCATGGCAGGCAGATTGATTTCTCCAAGTCCGCAACGAGGACCGGAAGCCAATAGCCTCAGATCATTACATATCTTATTCATCTTGACAGCTACACGCCGCATGGCCGAAGAATACCCTACCATACAGGAAGTATCAGAAGTAGCGCCTATCAGGTCATCTGCCAGTTTGATATCCAGTCCGGTGATCTTGCGCAGGGCAGCAATGCACTTTTCCGCATATTCCGGTTCGGCGGTAATTCCGGTTCCAATGGCTGTCGCCCCCATGTTGACCGTCAGAAAATCCTGTGCGGCAAAATCGAGATTCTTCAGTTCATGTTCCAGAATGCTGGCAAATCCATTAAAGGTTTGTCCAAGTGTCATCGGTACGGCATCTTCCAGTTGGGTACGTCCCATCTTAATAATGTGTGCAAACTCCGCTCCTTTCTTTCGGAAAGCCTCGATCAGTGTTGCAAAGTGTTTCACCAATTTAAGATGGGTATAATACAGACCAATGTGAATGGCTGTAGGATACGCGTCATTGGTAGATTGCGAACGATTGACGTGATCGTTGGGCGAGCAGTATTGGTACTCTCCGCGTGCGTGTCCCATCAGTTCCAGTGCACGGTTGGCAATCACTTCATTGGCATTCATGTTGGTAGTGGTTCCGGCCCCTCCCTGAATCATATCTACAGGGAACTGGTCATGATGTTTTCCTTCCAGTATTTCTTTACAAGCCTTCAGTATGGCATCCGTCTGTTCCTCAGTCAGTAAATCCAGTTCACGGTTGGCAACGGCAGCTCCCATTTTAGTGATGGCCAATGCCTGAATAAACAGGGGATACTCATTCAAATGAAACTTGCTGATGCGAAAGTTTTCAATACCACGGAGTGTCTGTACTCCATACAATGCACTTTCCGGCACTTCACGACTACCTATCAAGTCGCTCTCTGTACGAGTTTTTTTTGATAATTTCTGTTCCATATCGGTTGTTTTATAACAATAACACATTCGTTAGTTGATATAATAACCAGTCAGAGATGTTATTGTTTTAATAAATATGCAAAAACTATTCAATAACTTTTTTGTTGTTTATCTTAGAAACAGAGAAAAAACGAAGATAAATCCTTTATCTTTGTTAGGAACTTATAAAACAACAACCAATGATATTACAATTAGCATTTGTTCTGACAGCCATTATTATTGGCGCACGTTTGGGAGGCATCGGACTCGGTGTCATGGGAGGAGTAGGATTGGGAATACTCACGTTTGTTTTTGGTTTACAACCCACCGCACCACCTATCGACGTTATGTTGATGATTGCCGCCGTTATTTCCGCTGCCTCCTGTATGCAAGCAGCCGGCGGGCTGGACTATATGGTGAAACTGGCAGAACATTTGCTACGCAAAAATCCTTCGCACGTCACGTTGCTCAGCCCATTGGTGACTTATCTGTTCACCTTTATTGCCGGAACCGGGCATGTAGCTTATTCCGTATTACCCGTGATTGCTGAGGTAGCTACCGAAACAAAGATTCGTCCGGAACGTCCGCTGGGTATTGCTGTGATTGCTTCGCAACAGGCTATTACAGCCAGTCCCATCTCTGCTGCAACGGTAGCTTTGCTCGGGTTACTGGCAGGTTTCGACATTACATTATTCGATATTCTTAAAATTACGATTCCCGCCACTATCATCGGAGTATTGGTCGGCGCTTTATTCTCCATGAAAGTCGGCAAGGAACTGATAGAGGATCCCGAATATCAGAAACGCTTGAAAGAAGGTCTTTTCAATGACAAGAAGATAGAGATTAAAGATGTCAAGAACAAACGTTCCGCCATGCTTTCCGTACTCATCTTTATATTGGCAACTGCTTTTATCGTCCTTTTCGGATCTTTTGAAGGTATGCGTCCCAGTTTCCTCATCGATGGAGAAATCGTCACGCTCGGTATGTCCTCCATTATCGAGATCGTAATGTTGTCGGCAGCCGCTATCATCCTTATAGTAACCAAGACGGATGGAATCAAAGCAACGCAGGGTTCTGTATTCCCTGCCGGGATGCAGGCTGTTATCGCCATCTTCGGTATTGCGTGGATGGGTGATACTTTCCTTCAGGGCAATATGGCACAGCTCACTCTTTCCATCGAAGGAATCGTGCGGCAGATGCCATGGCTGTTCGGTATTGCGCTGTTCGTCATGTCTATCCTGTTGTATAGCCAGGCGGCCACGGTGCGGGCATTGATGCCGCTGGGCATCGCGTTAGGTATTTCTCCGTATATGCTGATTGCCTTATTCCCCGCAGTGAACGGATATTTCTTTATCCCGAATTACCCGACTGTCGTAGCCGCCATTAATTTCGACCGCACCGGGACAACAAAAATCGGTAAATATGTGTTGAATCATTCGTTTATGATGCCCGGACTGGTATCTACCGTAGTCGCTATTGTTTTAGGACTGCTCTTTATTCAAATATTCTAATATATTATTAACCTAAACTCATTTCAGTTATGAAACAAATTAAGAAATTAGGCCTGGTAGTAGTAACACTACTATTATCCGCAACAATGGCATTTGCCGCAAAACCGAATATCCACATCCTTGCTACCGGAGGAACCATTGCCGGAACAGGAAGCTCGGCTACGGGCACCAGCTATACGGCAGGACAAGTTGCTATCGGTGCATTGCTGGATGCAGTCCCCGAAATCAAAGATATCGCCAATGTAACCGGCGAACAGATTGTGAGAATCGGTTCACAGGACATGAATGACGAAGTCTGGCTGACACTTGCCAAGAAAATCAACGAGTTATTGAAACGACCGGATATCGACGGAATCGTGATCACTCATGGAACGGATACGATGGAAGAAACTGCTTACTTTCTGAATCTGACTGTCAAAAGTGACAAGCCTGTTGTATTGGTAGGTGCCATGCGCCCCTCTACAGCATTAAGTGCCGACGGTCCGCTGAATCTTTATAATGCAGTAGTTACCGCTGCAGCTAAAGAATCAAAAGACAAAGGTGTACTGGTTGCCATGAACGGTCTGATTCTAGGTGCAGAAAGCGTAGTTAAAATGAACACGGTCGATGTACAGACTTTCCAGGCTCCCAACTCCGGCGCATTGGGATATGTACTGAACGGTAAAGTATGTTATAATCAGATCACACTGAAGAAACATACCACCCAATCCGTATTTGATGTCACCAAACTGACTTCATTGCCCAAAGTCGGCATCGTATACAGCTATTCCAATATTGAAGCCGATATGATGACTCCGTTGCTCAACAACGGATATAAAGGAATCATTCATGCAGGAGTCGGAAACGGTAATATCCATAAAAACATATTTCCGTCATTGATAGACGCCCGCAGAAAAGGCATTGTAGTCGTTCGTTCTTCCCGCGTACCGACTGGTCCTACTACTCTTGATGCGGAAGTGGATGACGCCAAGTATCAGTTTGTAGCCTCTCAGGAATTGAATCCACAAAAGTCACGTGTACTATTGATGCTTGCGCTGACCAAAACCACGGACTGGAAACAAATTCAGGAATACTTTAACGAATACTAAAAACCGGACCTACTTATGAAAAAATTAATGTTTATGCTACTCCTTGCGGGTAGCATACAGGCAATGTATGCCCAAAAGTTCTCCCCAAACACTCCTCTTTTCGAGGAACTGACAGACGTAAAAAAGAAAACGGATAAGTTCAACTTATATCTGAATATGCAAGGAAGTTTTGACGCTCATTTCCAGAATGGATTTCAGGAAGGTGACTTCAATATGCACCAACTCCGCATCGAAGCGAAAGGAAATATCAACAACTGGCTTTCTTACCGTTACCGCCAGCGTCTCAACCGCTCGAACGACGGAAACAATATGATAGACAACCTCCCGACCTCCATCGACTGGGCAGGCATCGGTATCAAGCTCAACGATAAGTTCAACCTGTTTGCCGGTAAACAAAGTGCCAACTATGGCGGCTTCGAGTTTGACCTCAACCCGATCGATGTCTATCAATATTGTGATATGATCGATTATATGAGTAACTTCCTGACCGGTCTGAATGCAAGTTATAACATTACTCCCGATCAGCAACTTAATCTGCAGATATTGAACAGCCGCAATAGCTCTTTCGACAACACTTACGGAATCACAGAGGATGCGGAGGGTAATCTTTCTGATTTGAAATCCGGAAAAATGCCGCTGGTCTATACCTTAAACTGGATTGGCAACTTTAATAATGTATTTAAAACCCGCTGGTCGGCCTCTGTGATGAACGAAGCCAAAGATCATAATATGTATTATTATGCCGTAGGAAATGAACTGAATCTCGGAAAGTGGAACGCCTTTGTCGACTTCATGTACTCAAAAGAAGAGATTGACCGTAAAGGGATTATCACCGGCATCGTCGGTCGCCCGGGCGGACACAATGCGTTTGATACAGGTTATTTATCCGTAGTAGCCAAGTGTAACTACCGTTTCCTCCCGAAATGGAATGCCTTCGTGAAAGGAATGTATGAAACGGCTTCCGTAACCAAAGCCTCTGAAGGGATAGAAAAAGGTAACTACCGTACCTCCTGGGGGTATCTGGCAGGTATCGAATTTTATCCGATGGAAACCAACCTGCATTTCTTCGTGACCTATGTAGGACGTTCTTATGACTTCACCTCCCGTGCCAAAGTGCTGGGACAAGAGAATTACAGTACCAACCGGATTTCGGTAGGATTCATCTGGCAGATGCCGGTCTTTTAATATTGTATGAGAATAAAAAATACCCGATAGCCGTGTGAAAGCTATCGGGTATTTTTATATGTTCGGTTTCTTTTTCTAAATCAATACTCTTCCTCGTTAAAAAAGAAATCTTCTTTACTAGGATAATCCGGCCAAATATCTTCGATACTCTCATAGATTTCGCCTTCATCTTCCATCTCTTGCAGATTCTCTATCACTTCAAGAGGAGCACCCGAACGCATAGCGTAATCAATCAATTCGTCCTTGGTTGCCGGCCAGGG
>ERZ779876.2148-NODE-2148-length-14965-cov-4.512676_pt1 | contig 14965 bp, 20 predicted proteins | sample MGYA00511068_ERZ779876 | MGnify/ENA primary metagenome ERZ779876 (study PRJEB29588, sample SAMEA1970858) | human gut metagenome | biome: human gut; feature: human-associated habitat; material: faeces | place: Denmark | collected 2008/2010 ...
TGGCGACCCGGAACGGGCTCGAACCGTCGACCTCTAGCGTGACAGGCTAGCGTTCTAACCAGCTGAACTACCGGGCCACATTTGGTGGGGACAATAGGACTCGAACCTATGACCCCCTGCTTGTAAGGCAGGTGCTTCCCTTAGCTCGATTGTAATTATCTGTTTAGGTTCATAAAACTAATTTATTTTCAAACAATATAGTAAATCAGTTGACAAAGATTCAGATGAGTAGTACAATGTACTACAAGGAGATGATTATATGAGTTTTTCCATTAGATTGACTACTGAAGAAAAAAATCTTGCAGAAAGCTATGCACGAATTCACGCAATATCTCTCGGTGAAGCCTTCAAGCAAGCTCTATTTGAAAAAATAGAAGATGAGTATGACCTTACGGTTGCACAAGAAGCTTACGATGAGTATGTAAACGATGGCCGCAAGAGCAGACCTATATCTGAGCTTTGGAAAGAGTTGGATTTATGAGTATTTACGTTATAGAAACGACATCCAGATTCGATAAAGAATTCAAGAAGCTCGACAGGTATACGCAGCGCATGATTAAAGGTTGGATTGACAAGAATCTTGTTGGCGAAGAAAATCCACGCCGCCATGGAAAAGGCTTGGTCGCTAACCGTAGCGGCCAATGGCGGTATCGAATAGGTGACTATCGCCTTATTTGCGAAATTGATGACGGACATTTAGTCATTCTCGCACTGTCTGTTGCGCATAGGCGAGAAATATATTAAGAGCTATCCTTTGAAAGCAGGCCAAGAATATGTCGAATGAACTTATCCAAATTTATATCGATCCTGATATAGAAAAGCAAGCAAACGACTTATTCAATCGTTTGGGGCTTGATATGTCTAGTGCGGTGAATGCTTTTTTGAACCAGTGTGTTCTTTATGGAGGCCTCCCCTTTGAAGTAAAACTTCCAGTTTATTCGCCCAGAAAAAGAGACCAACTGAATACATTATGAGCTTTAGATAAATTCGACTATCGTTTACAATTCAATATTTAATCATTAAAGCAGAACTCCACATGAGCTCTGCTTTTTCCATTTAGCCAAAAACCGGAAGTACTTCCGGTTTTTTATATTTTACCCGTATAGCAATGCGGAGACTTTATTACAGGAGGACATTTACATGTCAATTAAAATTGCTATCACAAACGAAAAAGGCGGCTGCGGAAAAACCACAAGTGCCGTCAACATTTCGGCCATCCTCGCCGAACGCGGCTACCGTGTGTTGCTTGCGGACGTTGATCCGCAGAGCTACGCAACCATGTACTATGGTCTGTATAATGCCGATGATCCGTCCTTATATGACGCCATCACCGGTGTTTGGCCGGTGAATGATGCCATAGTAAAAACCGTTTTTGGTGTGGATGTATTGAAATCGAACACTAAATTGATGAAACTCGAAGAAATGCTCACAGAATATAAACTTCGCGGCAGAGCATACAACGATTTACTCTCTAAGCTCCTTACACCGATTGAGAGCGACTACGATTACATTATTATAGATTGTCCGCCGCAGGGCTATAAGCTTCTCGAAAACGTACAGCGCTATGCAGATTACATCTTGATCCCGATGATCCCGGACGAATTTGCACTGCACAGCTTACGCATCAAAGCCGAAAGTCTCATTGAAATCCGCAGAACGATCAATCCGCACCTTCGGTTACTTGGCGGCTTAATTATCATGGATGAAAAAAACGGAACAAAAGCCATTTACCGCGACGCCCTGCAATCGCAGGACGTCATTCCTTTTTTCAGCGCAACCGTGCGTAAGAACATCACCTTGAGCCGCGCCATCAACGCGCACGAGCCTATCAATACATACGCAAAGCACTGCAACGGTAATATCGATTACCAAGCGGTCGTAAACGAAATCATCGGGAGGGTCGAGAAATGAAAAAGCTAAATCTTGGAAACATCAATGCCGGTTTGAGCACCATTAAGGAACTGGCCAACGAAAATGCTGGTATTGCACGTGATGAGCTGATCGACGTCTCCTTGATCGACTTTGCAAACAAAAACACATACGCCGCAAACGACACGGATGACAGCATCCGCGACTTAGCAGATCAAATTGAAACCGTCGGTTTGCTGAATCCTCTCGGCGTGATCCAGTCCGGCAATCGTTACAAGCTGTTTTCTGGTGAACGCAGATACCGCGCCATCACACAGTACCTACACTGGGACAAAATCCCGTGCAGAATTTTTGAAGGCGTTTCGGCCGGACGTGCACAACTCATGCTGCACATCGCAAACGGCGGACGCGATTACACGGCCGAGCAAAAGCTAACACTTTATGAAGAATACCGAGAGTTGCTGAATGAGCTAAAGGCATCCGGTGAATTTAAAGGTGGCATACAAAAGGGTGTCGCCGAACTGATGCATGTCTCTGACCGGCAAGTCCGCACCTACCGCACAATGTCGGAACAGCTTACCGAGCCCGAAAAGGTTGATCTTGCTGCCGGAACGCTCAAATTTGGCGAAGCACAGAATATCGCAGTCGAGCGAGCCGCCAAAGCAACGCAGCCGACAGTAGCAAACGCCACAAAAAGCGGAAGTACTTCCGCTTTTTCGAGCAAGGCCGAAAGCACAAAGAGCTCTCTAAGCCCGGAAATGCGCGAAGACCTGCTCCGCAAAGTCATCATGAGTGGGTATATTTGGAACTGCGAAGATCTGTTAGATTATTATGTTGAGATGATGCCTACACCGCAGGAAGCCGTGAAAGATATATTAAAACCCAAATACGGCTATCATGGCGGCACTCTAATTATGAAGCATTTTAATGGCAGTTATGAATGCACATCCTCAAAGCTTATTTTACAAAACGGTGCAATGCAGGCGATTGCAGCCTACACCTATAACGAGGCAGACACCATGATCCGCAAGCTGTACCGAGACGGAGAGCTTTGCCCAGAAAGGCAGGATGCAAAATGAGAGTTACAAAAGTCGATGTTACTATTCCGAGCAGTGGCTATTACCTTGGCTACGTCAGTTTGGTTCTGGATAATGCGTACACCTTAAACGGTGTGCGCATCACCAGACGAGCAGACGGCGGGTTACAAGTCTTATATCCGCATTTGGCCGAACGCGAAGGCAAGCACCGCCAAATCTTTGCTTTTAAGCCAATGAATCCTATAGCGCACAAACGTATCGAACAAGCTGTGCTATCCGCATACAAAGAAGAACTGAGAAAAACCGGAAGTACTTCCGGTTTTTGAACTTTTGAAGAATTGTATATACTCTCTTGATAGATTTTCATAAAATACAGAAAAGTACTTAAAAACATATAGGATGAGGTCTCTAAATGAACACTAAGCGTTACACCCTATCTGATGCGCACAGCACGCAGTTTTATCAACTCCCGAAATGGCTTGTGGCGCTTCGCGTAGAGGCAGAAATCAGCAACGAAGCAATCCTACTGTATACTTACTTGCGAGATCGCGTACAGCTGAGCATTACAAATAAGTGGATTGACGATAACGGTGAAGCTTACCTCTACTTTAAGCGTGAACAAATGGAAAAACTGCTTGGGTGCAAAAAGGATAAAGTGCAAAAAATTATTAAGGAGCTCAAATCCGTAAACCTGCTCGATGAAGTCCGGCAAGGGTTAAATCAGCCAAATCGCCTCTACCTGCGCTACCCCGATAATTCTGAACTCATAGAAATGAGTATCGATTTTGAAGATGAAGACGAAGAAAACGGTGAGCAAGAGCCTGAAAGTCCTGAAAAACCCAGTGATTATGCGGAGCGCGGAAAAACCGCACTCCGGAGTACTGAAATTCCGCAGTCCGGACTTCTGAAAAACCGCAGTCCGGACTGCGGAAAATCCGAAGTCAAGAGTGCGGAAATATCGCAGTCAAGAGTACTGAAAAACCGCAGTCTTGACTTCTGTAAAACCGCACCTAATAAGACTGAGTATAATAAGACTGAGTATAATAAGACAGACAGTCAGAGCGACGGCAATTTTGATTTTTTGATGAATGCAGATGTTCCGGAGGATTTCGCGAAAGCCTGCATCTCTTTGATCTGCGAAATTACTACTACTCCCTTATCGACTGTTCGCATCGGTAAGCAAGTGCTCCCGAGCGCACAAGTACGCCAAGCGTTGCACAGCTTAACGCCAGAGCATTTGCAGGCCGTCTACCGCATAACCAAATATTCTAACAATGTACGGAAGCCTAAAGGGTATCTGCTTGCATTGCTGTACAACGCCGCCCAAGCTGCGCCGGAGAGTAATCTCTACGCGCAGTTTTTTGCTATGCCGCCGGAAGAACACAAGCCCTCGTTTGACATCAAACTCTACGAGAAATACGATATTTTCGATTACTTAAACGAAGAAAGGAGCCCGGAACATGAAACATGAACTCGACGCTTATCGCAAGCAATGCACTGACATTTGTGCGGCAGTGCCCAAGAATCCGACAAATCTCAAGCTCGTCTTTGACCTTGAGACGACGGGCTTAAACCCCGCTGAAGATGAAATACTTGAAGCCGCAATTGTTACGACGGATGGGGACATTTTGTTTGAGTCCCGGTTTAAACCGGCATGCGTAACCGAATGGCCGAAAGCACAAAATGTCAACGGTATCTCACCGGAAATGGTAGCAGATGCACCGGGGATCATCGACAAAATCGGCGAAATGGCGGCGCTGCTGCAAAACGCCGAAACAATTATCGGTTACAACGGCAAGCACTTCGATATTCCGTTTCTCGAGTGCTACGGTATTCGATTCCGACCGGATGCCATGGTTTCCGACCCCATGCTTGATGGCGCTGTCGTGTACGGAGAGCTGCGCACGAACAATGGCGCACCATCAACCTATAAGTGGAAGAATTTAAAAACCATGGCCGATTTTTGCGGCTATACAGGCTCAAACTGGCACAATGCAGCTGCCGACTGCATTGCTACCGCCTATGTGTGGCAACGGTTACAAGAGCCGGATATGCGAGAACGATACGAGCAAAACATGCAGGCTCTCAAAGAATTCAACGACTGGGAGCTTGGGGCTATTTCCGAATCGCCTATACCGGATTTCGATATATCTCAAGCTATTTCGTTGTAGAAAGCCTGATTAAACGCAATTCTTCGAAATATATCTTTAAGCCCTTTTATTAAATCTTGATTTTTGTGAACAAATCTATAAAATGGACTTGCACTCGGTTGAATACACTTATTTAGTACCCCTGAAGAATCAAATTTTCTGCGGTGCTGTTGATTTCATTGCATGAAATGGGTATAATATGGATAGAATGTTACTACCGCTGCAATTCAAGGAGGTGTCGTTATGAATATTCGTCCATCCGCAGCAATTCGCCAGAACTACAATGAGATTGCCGATATGTGCAGAAAGACCGCAGAGCCGGTTTTCCTAACCAAGAACGGCGAGGGAGATTTGGTGGTTATGGACATCGAAACCTATAACAGACGGGAAAAGATGTTAAAGCTCCGTGAGGAGCTGCTTGCCGTCGAGGAGGACAGGATGCGTGGAAGCAAAGGCTACTCTGTCGATGAAGTCACCGCGATGATGCGTAGTGCAATCAAGGAGGCGGCAGGTCATGGAGCAGCAGAATAAATACCGTGTGATTGTATCGGAACGGGCAACGCAGATGTTCGTTTCCCACGCCGCATTTCTGGCACAGGTCAGCCCAGAAGCGGCAGAACGGCTCACGATCGAGTTTGAAAAGACCGCAAATTTCTTAGAGCTGATGCCGCAGAGATGCCCGTGGCTCACAGGGGAATATATTCCCAGAAATGCCTACCGTTTTATCCCGTTTGAAAAACGCTATATGATAATCTTCCAGATAGTAGACGATATAGTTTACGCCAATTATGTGGTGGATTGCAGGCAGGATTACAATTGGCTTATCCGGTAACAAGAAAATAAACCGAGCAAAATCGTCACTTTCATGGACTTGCACTCGGTTAAGCACATTGGCTTAGGAGAAGTGAAACGATGAGTATAATAACACTATATCACGGTACACCTAATGAATTTGTTACACCGCAATATGGTTACGGTGAAGATAAGCACGACTATGGAAAAGGCTTTTACCTTACTGAAAACATAGAACTCGCCAAAGAATGGGCAGTTTGTAGACCAACCGAAACGAATGGTTGGGTTCATAAATACGAATTAGACATTTCTGATTTGAAAATACTGGATTTTCAAAAATATGATGTTCTCTCTTGGCTTGCTGAGTTGATGAAGCACAGAGACGCAGCGGATACAAAGCGCTATAAAGTTCTTTCTAAAAAATTCATAGAGAAGTTCGGAATCGATACAAGCACATACGATGTCATAAAGGGTTGGAGAGCTAACGCTTCATACTTTTATATTGCCAAAGAATTTGTGCGCGACAATGTAGATACGGACATACTCGAAGAATTGCTATCATTAGGTGGGCTCGGCATCCAATATTGTATTAAATCCGAACTTGCTTATTCCAAACTCACGGAGAATAAAGAAGGCTTGATCCGAGTCGATTACAGCGTGTTTAACGATAAATACAATCAACGCGATGTACGTGCCCGAGAAAACATGCACGATCTCATCGAGTCAGATGCAAATAAAGTAACAAATGTATTCAGCACATTATTTTAGAGGTGATATGATGCGAGCTTATCCAGAGGTATACTTACATGATATTGTTGAAAGCCAAGGAAAACTGTTCGATTTTGTATCGCAGAATTATCCTGAGAAAGATACATCGGATTTCATCAATACTTATATGACAAGTAAAACAAGAGAAAGTATCGATCAAGGTAAAGCCTATGTTAGCACCATGAATGCTTCCGAATTGTGGGATTACTTTCAGCAAACAGAACACTATCATCTCAAAAACGGCAAAGCACTCAAAGGGTTTATTCCTGATTGGATAGGTGAATTTTACGCCTATTATCAATGGTTCTACAACGTCTCAAGCAAGGAGATTATTAAAAAAGTACCATTGGATTTTTTAACAAAAGCCTACATGGGGTTACATGATTTAGAACTTGATTTGGCCGTAAAAAAGGTTGGTGGAGCACCATGAAAATCCTTTGCTTTCATAATGCTGACGAAGAAAACGGATATTTGAGCAATTGGTATTTATCTGAATTCAACGTATCCAACATCACCTTTTCCTCAATGGAGCAATTTATGATGTATCAAAAAGCCATGTGCTTTTGTGATCAAGCTATTGCAAAAAAGATTTTAACCACTCATGATGTTGCTCAAATAAAAAAATTCGGGAGACAAGTTTCTAACTATAACGAAAACCGTTGGAATGGCATCCGACAAATCGTTGTATATGAGGGACTGCTTGCAAAGTTTTCTCAAAACCTCAACTTAAAAGATCTCCTGAAAGCTACCGGCGACAATCTTCTCGCAGAATGTGCCGTCAAAGATAAGATTTGGGGCGTGGGCCTATCAATGAGTGATCCAGATCGACTGGACATAACTAAGTGGAAAGGTCAAAACTTATTAGGCTACTCCTTAATGATGGTACGCGAAAAGATATGAAAATAAAACAAAGCAGCAAAAAGGTTTGTTACCTGTACACACAGGCAGCAAACCTTTTTTCATACAGTTTTTTATGAAAGGAATGATTTATTTATGAGCTATAAGCCTTTAGAAAATGTCACCATCGTTTTTAGCACAGCGAATATTACCGTTTGTGCCGATGAGTGGGGCGATTTATATTACACGACCGAAATTCCGGATGAATTTGTAAATCAGGGTGAGCCGTATCCCCGCTCCAAATGCAAGCCGATTATTGATCTGCCACCCGAACAATTTGATCGTGTGTTGGCAATTTACAAGGAATTGCCGGATGACCTACTTGAGCACTTGATACGCGGAGAGGAGCAAGAAGATGCCTAAAAAAAGAACATTCTACTCCGAAGAAGAACGTAAAGCACATCACGAAAAGAAGCAAAGAGAAGCAGATTTGCAGATTCAGGAGCTCACAAAGCACTGGGAAAACGATCCCAAGGACATCGCAGAATACCTCGCATTCAGCACTCAGTTTTACAAATATTCTTCACGAAACACAATGCTGATCTACCGGCAGCGTCCTGATTCCGTATTTATTGCCTCATACACACATTGGAAAGAACTTGGGTATTATGTGCAGGAAGGTGAGCATGGTGCTAATATTTATCGGCCGGAAACCACGCGCTATTTCAAGCCAAACGTGCCAAATCCAACATGGGTTCTTTTATCTAAAGCCTCGCCGGAACAACGCCATGAAGTTGAAATCGGCATGCTCGAAAGCCGTGATTTTACCTATTTCAAACCCTGCACGGTGTTCGATATTTCGCAGACAAATTGTCCGCCAGAAGACTACCCCAAGCTCTGCGGCGTAGGCTACAACAGTACGCAGCACAAAGATATTTACAACACTCTTTGCCTTTATTCTGAAGAAATCGGCGTGCCGGTATCCGAAGAAGATTTTGAAGGAATCGGCACACGCGGCGCTTATAACCCGCGCAACAAGCACATCCATATTAACCAATTACTCGGCGACACACAGAAGCTCGATACATTGTTGCACGAAATGTCACACCACCTTATGGGGCATAGTCCTAACATAGAAAAGCCTACCATGCAGCGTGAATTTGAAGCCGACGGTCTCTCTATTATGTTTGGAAAAACGTTCGGAATTGAGCCCAGTGACGCCCGAAAAAGCCACCTTGCAGCCTGCTACCAAGAGCTGCTTAAGGCACAGCCGGAAGTAAAAATCGATGCACTTTTGCCACCGGTTCGCGAAAAATTTCAGCAGCATATTGAGGCAATGGAACAGGAACTTTCTCTCGCAGGCGTAATACCGCAGCAAATCATTTCTTCCCAAAAAGCTGCTGAACTGAAGCGTGAACAGGCTATGAAAAAGGAGCCAACCGTAACCGTTATATGGACGGAAAGCAAGCGTCTGCACGACGGCCAGACCATGCGATTATCGCGTTCAAACGAACTCTTTAAAGCAATCGATAAGGCGCAGCAGAAGTACCCGAACTGCTACCACAAAGCAGCTTTTCGCATTGATTATATGCTGCACGGAGAACCGAGCAGCTATGAAGGTCGACAGAGTTTCGGCACCGGTGAAGGCAGTCTGATCGACCATATCAAGCGGCTAAATACGCTGTGCAACGAGAACCCTCAGTGGGAAAATTACTTGTTAGAAACAGTCGGCAGCGATGCACTTTTACAGGACAGACACGAAAAAGAATACATCTTAAACGAGTTCATTCCTTACTTAAATCTGCATGTTACGCTTTCCGAAATCGAACAGAGCGTTTCGGAAAAGCTCGGTGAAACCGATGAACTCACGCTCGAAAGGAGTGAACAATTCGCCGCCTTGCAGCAAAATGTGCGTACTGTCCGTGCTATGCTGAACCAAGGTAATTACGATTTTTCCGTGGCACAAATCAATGAACTCTCTCCAAAATTCGCAGAATGGATGCGTCAAATCTCGAAAAAATCCATTCAGCAAAGCTCTGAAAATACGCTTACAAAAGAAGAAATCATACACGATTTTGAGCAAATCGCAACACAAAATCGTGCAGAAATCAGGCAAGAACAGCATGAAGAATTTGAAATCACAATGCTATAAAACCGGAAGTACTTCCGGTTTTTCGGAGGAAAAATGGCAAACCCGGTTTTAATTGCGAAGCTCGCTTTGGTCGCAGCCGACCCCAAAACATGGCAAAAAATCATTATTGCCTGCATCTCTATTTTTATCATTTCCGCTGCACTGCTCGGCAGCTGCGGTGCAATGACTTTTACCGATTTAGGCTTCGACTGCTCGCAGCTTTTCTCTGCAAAACTGAACGAATACAGCGCTGTTTTTGACTCCGGTGCACGCATAAATGATAAGCTTCTCTATGCTGTGTACGCCAAAATCTTTGCGGATAACGACCGATTAAAGAATCAAACCGATGAGCTGATTGACTGTTTTGTTTCAGATGATAAGCTCTCCCCGCTAACCGATTCCGATGAAATTTTTGATAAAATCGAGCGCACGTTTGATCTCAAAATCAACGCATACATGCGCTCGCAACTGCTACGGCTTGCAGAGCAAATGCCCACCGGTTATGCCGACCGTTCTACGCTGATCCGTAACTTAAAAAGCAGCGACGGCAAAACAAATATCGGTCTCACCAACTTCGCAATAAACGCTCTGGATGCCGGTTCCGGCTACATCTATGGCGCTTACGGCCAAGACGTAACCATGGCCTTTCTTAAGCAGCAGCAGTCCAGATTTTTCACGGATTCCGATGCAAATCTGACCAACAGCGAGGTCAATTTCATCTACGAAACCTACGGCGGAAAGCCTGCTTTTGACTGCATCGGGCTCATAAAAGCGTATGAATGGATTGATGAAGACACCAGCATTATCCGTTACCAATCCAATGGTTTTCGCGATGTCGGCGCAGACGGAATGTTCCGCAGCGCTGTCATTTTCGGTGAGATTTCCTCTATCCCCGATACACCCGGTTTGGCCGTTTGTATGAGCGGACACATCGGTATTTATATAGGAAACGGTGAGGTAATTGAGGCCAAAAGCAACCACGACGGCGTAGTAAAAACGCAGCTCAGTGAGGGCAGTTGGACGTACTGGATGCAGTTGCCTGGCATTACATATTTGACCGGCGGAACACACCCATACGGCACTAAAAAGGTAACACTGGAGAACGGCAGAATTAAAGAAATCTCCGCCGGAATTGTAGCGGGAAAGGGTGAATTTGAGTGGCCTCTCCCCGCTCCTTATGGTAAAGATTACATCACTTCCGGCTCCGGTTCCCGGTACAATCCGGTCACCGAAATGTACGAAAATTCGCACGGTGCAATCGATATTGGTGCACCGGCAATGACCCCGATTTATGCAGCGGCCGACGGCACAGTTGTGATGAGCACTTGGCATGATTCCTACGGCAATTTCGTAAAAATCGACCACGGAAACGGGTGGTCTACCCTATATGCTCACCAAACAAAACGTGTTGCAAAAGTCGGCGAATCTGTATCTGCCGGTGATCTCATCGGCTACGTCGGAAGTACCGGGGATTCGACCGGAAATCATCTCCATTTCGAAATCAGATACAACGATAATAGGCTCGATCCTTTGCAATTCTTTGAGTGATCCACAATTTTGTGGGTATTCTTTCCTTACTAATAATCGGCACGCTGCGCGTGCCGACGACGAAAATTTTTGAAGAAAAAGAGGTCAAAAACAATGAAAAAACTCACCATAAAGCTCAATTTAGATGAGCGAAAATACGATGCACTGCACACCTTTTCAACACAAAAAGGCATCGATATTGACACAGAATTCGTAGCGTATTTCGAGAAAATGTACAAGAAAATCGTTCCAAAAGCCGTGCGGGAATACATTGAAGGCACAACACTTTCAACCGTTTCTGATCCGGTTTCCGAAGAAAAGGTTATCCACAATGCCCCACAGCTTCAGCCGGAACCGGAGCCCGAAACCAAGTCAAATCCGATCTCAAACCCCGGTGGTTTCTGGTCGTAATATTTTTAAACTGTTTCGCATCTCGAAAACGCGCCAAAATCTCTCAAATCGGTGTCTTTTTAGAATGCAGGATAAAGCATCACCACCAAACTGGTGGTGATGCACCCACAAACCCGCACAGTGTGCGGGTTTTTCGAGAAAAAGTTTGGTGACGAAGAATTAGTTTAGTGACGAGTACGTCACCAAACATTCAAAAAGCATAGATTTCATGCCATTTTTCCCATCACCAAACTCATCACAGCCGAAAGGAACCCAAATGGAAGAAAAATCAAATGTTTCAAGATTCACTGTTTCTCTTTCAACCGAGGGGAACAATGCACTAAATGCAATTATGACCTTAACAAACCGCAATCCAAATCGCGAAAAAAGCAATGTAATCGATGAGGCTATCCAATTTTACTTCTCATATCTCTCTGGTCAGCTCAACATGGATTACGTTTGCGGCATCTACGGCAGACAAGTCGAGGCGATTGTGCATAGGGCAACAGATCGCATATCTTCGCAGCTCTTTAAACAAGCTGTTGAAACAAATATGCTAACACGTATCGTCGCATTCGAATACGAACTATCGAAAGATGAGTACGATAAAATGCGTAGCAAAGCCGTTGCAGCCGTAAAACGTTCCACCGGCCGCATTTCTCTGTTCGATACAATGCAGGACAGTGAGGAATAAAGCCTTGAAATGATTTCACGAACACTGTATAATGGAGGTGAAAAATTGAAACATGGGAAAATTGATTCGAGTGTTGGAAGGTATTACAGCCACTTTGTGGGCAATAACCATTCTATATTCTATCTTTTTCTTTTCACTGGGAGGTTTTCTTTTGAACGATATTTTTCAAGAGATTCTAATTGGCTTAATAACTGGTGCTATTTCTTCTCTTGTTTTTACCTCGATTTCGTATTTTGCATTCTTACACAAAATTCCTGAAAAAACATATGAAAAAATTGAAAAGCTCTTAAATGATCGATTAGGCTACGAAACTACAAATCATAACGCTGTAATGGGTGCTCTTAATCCAAATAACGAAGTTTTGCTTAATTTAGTTTCAAAAGACCATCGAGAATTAAAAGTGCTTACGGGCGAGACCTTACAGCATCTACGTATGGAAAAAGCCGCTAAAGAAAATCGCGAGCATATATTGACCGACGCAGAAAAAGAAATCGATAAACATATTGAGAGTTTACGCGCTTTTTCCGACATCATGGTAAAGCAACAAGAAAGAATTGTGCATTTAGAGAAAGAAAATATGGACCTCAAAGAGCAGATTCAAAATTTAAATGCACAGTTAAATCAACAGCCTGAGCAAAGTCAATATTATGGACACGAAAACGAGCAAGATTTTGGAATGTATCTGTAAGTAACACTTTAGGAACAAGGAGGCGTTGCCATGCACTACACATTGATGCACAAAGAAATACCCGTAGTCGATATTGAACTGGACGATGCGTCCGGCGCGATTACTCGTGTGGATGACGTGCATAATGCTGCGCACATTCCAATCGGCATTGCGTACAAGAACGACATTCTCGACCGCAAGGCACTTAACAAATGGTGGTATGGGCGTTCCATTCCGGCAAGCCGTCAAGGCATCCAACAAGCGCTCGCTATTCTGCGTATCGGCAGCACGCAAGAGCTTATCGATAAAAGCTACGGACTTAGCCTTTCGGATCAGTATTGGATCAAGGAGAAAGGTTCCTCGTTGGAATGGGCTGAGATCAATTTTTTCACAAATGATTTTTCCCGTGACATCGGTGACATTCTTTTTGGCGGTCACAGCTCCAGTGCGAAAATCGATTTGATGTCCCCGGACAACACCTCCGATGGTTGGCTACGCAAAAAGTGGACAATCATCGACGGCAAGCGCTGCCTCATTAAAGGCGGCAGTGGCGTGACCCAACAGGAGCCATACAATGAAGTTATTGCTTCTGAGCTGATGGAAAAGCTCAACATCCCTCATGTTCCCTATCGGATCATTATGCAGGGCGATTATCCTTACAGCGTTTGCGAAGACTTTATCGATGCGGACACAGAACTTATCTCTGCTGACTACATCATGAAGTCTCAAAAGAAAGCAAATCACCTCACGACATATCAGCATTACCTTAACTGCTGTGCCGCCTTTGGCATCTCTAATGCACAGCAAGCCGTAGATCAAATGATTGTCATCGATTATTTACTCGCCAATACTGACCGTCACTATAATAACTTCGGTGCGATTAGAAACGCCAACTCCTTAGAGTGGATCGGTTCTGCGCCGATCTACGACTCCGGTACATCTCTTTGGTGTAATACACCGACCAAACTCATCCGTCCGCTGGCCTCTGATTTGCCTTCAAAGCCGTTCAAAGAAACGCATGAGGAACAACTTAAACTCGTATCGTCTTTCGATTGGGTTAACTTTGAAGCGTTACAGCACTTTGGAAACCGTGTGTGCGAAATCTTCGCAGAGTCCCCCTACCTCGACTCCGAACGCTGTGTTTGTCTTTCGAGCGCATTAGACCAACGTATCGAACGTCTTGAAGGTTTGGCGCTAACCATGAACCATGAACAGCATCACAGTCCAAAAATTGAAGAAGAATTTGAAATCAAGCTGTAAAACCGGAAGTACTTCCGGTTTTTTCTTTTCTCATTGAAATCAAATTAAAAAGCTATTATAATATTCTATATGAGGAGTGAACGACTATGAAGAAAAAGATCACAGCAATATTGATGGCGGCGGCGCTTACGGTATCGCTTGCGGCGTGTGCGGGCAGCAATACCGAAAGCGCCGTAACGGAGAGCTCCACATCCAGTGCAGTAAGCAGTTCTGTGTCCGAAAAAGAGCAGGGAAGCAGTGCATTAACGACGAGCAGCAAACCAGCTGCAAGCTCGAGCACCGCGAGTGCAAAACCCACGGCAACACCGAGTGCAAAAACGGAAAGCAGCAAAACCGAGAGCTCGAAGGGAAGCAGCTCGTCTGCCTCGTCTAAAACGGAGAACAGCACAACGAGTAAGCCGTCGTCTTCAAGTTCTACCGGCAGTACAGTATCGAAGCCGAGTGCAACCGCAAAACCGTCGGCGACAACGAAGCCCAGCTCTGGCAACAATACTGTGAGCAAACCGTCTTCCGGCAGCAGCGCGACTGCGAAGCCTTCTGCCACAGCAAAACCGACAACTGCATCGACAACTAAACCCACGGCGGCACCGACAGCAAAGCCTACCTCTAAGCCGACTGCAACGACTAAACCTACCACGAAACCCACAACCGCTCCGACGGCCAAGCCTACGGCAGTTCCTACATCAAAGCCGACTGCTGCGCCGACGGCAACTCCGAAGCCCAAAGAAAAGGTTTGGGTCGTAGATGTTCCGGCAAAAGAAGAGGTTGGTCATTGGGAAGAAGATGGATATTGGTGGAGTGATGTAGTGTATAGATGTAATGAGTGTAAAGAGACTTTTCCGA
>ERZ779876.2150-NODE-2150-length-14949-cov-60.262522_pt1 | contig 14949 bp, 18 predicted proteins | sample MGYA00511068_ERZ779876 | MGnify/ENA primary metagenome ERZ779876 (study PRJEB29588, sample SAMEA1970858) | human gut metagenome | biome: human gut; feature: human-associated habitat; material: faeces | place: Denmark | collected 2008/2010 ...
AGACCGTCCGCACGGTGGTCTTCGTCTCGGGGCCGACGCTGCGCACGGCCTTAAAATCGTGCGTCCCCTCGAAAGCTGCGGCGGCACGGCTGAACTGCTCCATATCAAGCCGCTGCGGATAGAAGCAGACTCTGTCTTTAAGGAACGGATCGCGGATATTGCTATTGTGTATTTTATATATATATTCCTTATATAAGTCCTTATAATATAAACCACTAAACCATATATACATATTTATTGTTATACATACAACTAATATATTTGTATTGCTATGAGTGATAAAATTTTTGCATAAAGTCTTGACAAAAAAAAAAGGGGGAGTATAATTGTGGTGAGCATTAGCTCGGAGGTATAGCATGAATAAAAAAATATTAGAGAATAGAGGCATCACTGAAGTGGTGTTCGATGAAAAAACAAAGCTGTGGAATATCTACAGTATCAATGACTTATCAAAGCCAGGCACTGGATCAAACAAGTATTTCGGTCGAGGTGCTAAGCTTCCAATCTATCGTAATGCAAATGGCTACTGGAGCGTTTACGTTTGGAATACTAAATTGCACGCACCCACTAACATCGCTTTGCATCGATTAATTTACATGTGGTTTAAATCACCTGGTGGCCTTGATCCATCAGTTAAAATATATTTTAAAGATGGCGATAAAAATAATTTGTCGCTTGATAATTTAATAGCTAAATAATTAGCTGGGGCATCTTATAATGGTTGTTGTTAAAATGTAAGTGTAAGTCCCTATGCTATAATCTCCTCGAACGAAACTAGCGCTGGTAATGGTCGACCTACTAGTTATCGGCGCTAGGAGTACTTCAAGTTAGGAGGTAATTATGCACTATTTAACGTGTGAAAACAAAAAAGTTGAAAAAGAACTAAACGATATATTGACAAGTATTAATGCGGAAAGTCAACCGTTTGCCTTGAAACTGAATTATTTAAATATACCTGTTACCCTGTTAGAACCTACTGATAATAACGCAAGAATATTCAATCGCATACTTAATTTACTAGGACAATCAGGATATGGTACAACACAACGTACTAATTCTGGTGGCATAAGTAAGTTAAATGTATTTTCAGACTTTAGTTATCAATTTTGCAAGGGTAATAATGCGGCAGAAATAGTAATTACTGCTGATAGTAATTTACGCATACAATTTAGATCTAGTATCTACACCAATGAAGATAATGGCGAAAAATTATCAGGCAGAAAAGCTTTTAAAAATTTTCAACAGCTCTGTGAAAAACATAATATAAATCTTGAAAAATATAAGTGTTCTGAGGCTGAAGGGCTAAAAGCTAAAGAAGAAATAGCAAAACCTTGGATTAAGCTTGAGGAAGACTTTGAAGCTTTCACTGGTTCAGACTTTATATACGAAAATATGCATCATATAGATATACGTAGTAGTTATCCTGCTGGCCTTGCAGAAACACATCCAGAATTTAGGCCTGTCATTCAAGAACTTTTTGATAAGCGTAAGGATCCTGAAGAAGGTCCAAAAATGAAAGCGACGCTTGTATACATAATCGGCTTTATGCAATCAAAAAATATCAACTATTGTTATGCTAAATTAAGCCGTGACGCAATCAATAAAAATGATGAAAAAATTAGATATTTGCGTGAAGTGTTAATCAAAAGTGGAAGACAGCCAATTCTTTACAACACGGATGGTATTTGGTATCAAGGCGAAGTATATCATGGCTATGGTGAAGGTGATAAACTAGGACAATGGCATAATGATCATACAAATTGCAAGATGCGAATTAAAAGTAAAGGCTGTTATGAATATATCGAGGATGGTAAATACTATCCAGTCGTAAGAGCTCGTACAAATTTAGATCGCTTGAAAGACAGAACTAAATGGGAATGGGGCGACATATTCTATTGTAGCGAAATTTATTATCGTGTAACAGATTTTGGAATAGCGAATTTGAAAGGAGAATTATACTGATGGCAAGAGGTAGGAAAAAGAAAACATCGTATTCTGGTGCTGAATTAATCCAGGAATACCAAAAAATATATAAAGTTGCAGAAGCAAAAAAAAGAGCAAGGGGCGAAGAAATGCAACGTTCACAATTTACAATGCAGAAAGCGCTAGAAATTACTTTTAATGCTTTGAAAAAAAATTACGAAGAAAAAGGAGAGCATCGTACTAAACAACAATTGCTGAATGAAATTGTCAGTAAACAAGCATACAATTTAACGCAAGAGCAAGGAAGAAGTATTAAAAAATTCTTTCAATTACAGGGCGAACCAATAAAAGTATCAGATGCGCGTAATCAAAGACTGACTAAACAACAGTGGGATTTAATCCGAGAACAATACGATCAACTGCATATTTACAGTGGTTTTACCAGTAAAGAAGCTCGCGAGTATATTGCACAACAAATTTTTGGTAGTTAAAATAAAAAAATTACAAAAAGTTAATCAAAACTATTGACAATACTTAATAAATATGCTATAATATAGGTACCTTTAAATAAAAGGTAGGAGGTATAGCATGAATAAACAAAATACATTTAATGATTTTAGATTTGAAGGGCTTGATTACAAAGAAGCCAGTAACAAGTATTTAACTATGAAAAGAGTAAACGCAGAAGGAACAAAGTGTGTGGTTAAAATTGCACCAAAACAGATTGTTAAAACTAAGTTTGGTTGGGCATTAATTCTTGACAGAACACATGTAATTTTTATTAAAGATTGGCAAGTTAGTGTCAGCAATTATTATGGTATTGAAATATTATTAGATAAAGAACACTTTGTTATCAAAAATTGGGGTGTGTATGAAGAGTTTTTCGATAATAATGAATTTTTGAATTTTGAAAAATGGGTTGAAGTTGCAAAAGCACAAGATGAATTAAAAAATAGTGATGGTTGGCAAATTAATCCAGTTAGATGGTGTAAATAATATGAGAAAAAGAACTAAAACACTTAAATTAGCAAGGCGTATGATTAGATATAATATCACATATGATGCAGCTAAAAAAAATTTTATTCCTCAAGTAACGGCTGTCAGTAGCCTATCAAAATGTGATACAATTGATGTACCTGACTTAAATCTATTATATTTTACACAAGCAGAAGCCATGGAAAATATAACAAAAAAAATTGTTGAGCATATTATTGGGAATAAACCAGATTTAACATTGTATGAATGTTTGGAATTGTTAAGTAAAAAAACAGACAAAAAGTATAAATGGTATTTTATTGTTGTTGAATATTTTTCATACGTTGGTAATATAAACAATAAAAGACGTAGATTATTAGGATATTTATAGAAGAGGAGATAAAATATGAAATTTACAGAAATTTTAGAAGAATTAAAAAAAGGTGAGAAAGTAACACGAGAAGAATGGGGAGAACCTGATTGTACTATTGATTTTATTATGTATGACCAAAAAAAGGACAAATGTGAGTTTTATCGAGATGGCAAATATTATGATGAGTTTGTGTGGGTTTATGAAGATATAATTGCAGAAGATTGGAAGATTTATGAAGAACCAACTCAAGTATGGAAGCCTAAAGAAGGGGAAGCGTATTACGTAATTTTAACACATGGTTTTATTGATTATACTATTTACGATAGTGATAATAGAGCTGATAATGAAAGATTAAGTTTGGGGAACTGTTTTAAGACTAGAGAAGAAGCCGAACATATGCTTGAAAAAATAAAAATTATTAATAAATTAAAAGAATTATCAAATTTTAATTTTGGTAATGATATTAATGAAATAAAGTATTCAATAGGTTATTATGTTGATACTAAAAAAGTTTGTCCTAATATGAATAGATTTACAAGAATAATGCCTTTTGAAGTATATTTTGCAAGTAAAGAAGACTGCCAAAAGGCAATTGAGATAATAGGCGAAGAAAATTTAAAAAAGTATTACTTTGATATCGTAGAAGAGGAAAAATAATATGAAAGTAGAATTAAACGCAAATACATATTTAAAATTGTTACGTAAATCGCATTGTTTAACGCAAAATGAATTAGCTAAAAAACTAGGTATATCACAAACATATTACAGCCAAGTCGAAAATGGTCAAAGAAGGCCTTCAATATCATTATGGCAAAGAATACATAAATTGTTTAACGTGTCAGATTACATAATGTGGCAATTAATTGGCAGTAACTATGTCCAATTAGATGAAAGTGAAAAAGAAATACTCGACCAAATTAAAGATAAGATTTTAAAAGCAAAGTTTGAAAATGACGATTAAAGACATCAATAAAATGATTAGAAATGCAACGCCAAGTGTACATAAAGTTAAGTTAGCAAGATACTATAATTTAGCGTCAATATTAGGTAATAACTGGGCTTTGTTTTACTGCATAATCGGCGGAAGAAAAACAGGCAAATCATACTCAATTACTGATTTTCTGTGCACGCAAAAAAGGCGGTTAAAAAACAATGTGAAAAATTATTGGTTGAGAATATCAGAAACATCTACTAAGGCCCTACTAGCAAATAAAGCTAGTAAATTAATTGATCCTGATTTATCAAGAAAATACAATCTTGATTTGTCGACAAAGGGTATGGAAGTGTTTAATCACGGGGAAAAATTTATGGAAGTTATACCACTTTCACAATTTGCTAAGCTAAAAGGTGTTGGATTCTTTGACAAAGACTATAAAGGATGGTATAATTTAGTCCTGGATGAATTCCAACTTGAACAAGGAGAAAGAAGAACAAGCTTTGATATTTTGTACAATTTCATCGGGATGTGCGAAAACATTGTAAGAACTACTAAACAAAAAGTGCGTGTGTTTCTAGTTGGTAATACATTAGAAGAAGCTAGCACAATATTGAAAGCTTTTAACTTTCTACCAGAAAAATTTGGCCGTTTTTACCTTAAAAGCAAGCGTTGTGTAATAGACAACATTGAACCTACTGAAGAATACCTGGAAGATAGAAAAGGCTCTATTGCAGATATATTAGGTGGTAATAAAATGAGTAATTACACAAATGCTCTAACTAAAGATTTGAAATTATTATACAAGGGTAGAGTTATACGCCCTAGTGGAATTATCAAATTTTCAAAAGAACCAAAAGATTGGTTTACGATTTGGGATGGAATAATTATTAAGCGGTACAATAAGGAACATTTACCACTAGCCAGTGACTTTTGTATGATACCGCATCTTAATAGCTATTTTTCAAAAGAGCGCGTACAGTCAATAATAGACATGTATAATGCTCGTGCATTAAAGTTTGACACGCTGATAACGCAAAGTTATTTTACTGACGCGATCAAACAAATTATTAGGTAATAGCATCCTGCTAACAACAGGCACTGTTATTATATATCCAATCTGGATGATTAGTGGCACTAACTAATATCATATATAATTCGTTGATTTGGAGTTCGACCGAAGAGGTACCAACAACGGAGTGGAATATGAACGCTACAATATATCTAGTTAGATAGTTCTTTTCAGAAAGATTGAAAAAATTTAGGCAACTCCAGCGTGAGCTGTAATAAAAATATAGGAGGAAATTATGGAAGGAAAAAACAGCAACCCAGTTGAGACAAATGAAAAAGATTATTTAGAAGAAATTAATCGTTTGAAAGAAAACAGTGTATCGAAAGAAGATTATCAAAAAATACTTGAAGAAAATCGAAAATTGATACAAACAGTCGCTCGAAATGAGGGGCGAAAAGAAGCTGAAGAACAACAACAAAAAACTTCAAAAATTGATGTTCAAGGCTTACGCAAAGAAATTTTTCAAAACGGTGGTACAATGACTAATCTTGAATATGTCTCAAAGGTCCTAGAATTACGTAAAGGCGTTATTCAAGAAGGTGGTACAGACCCATTTTTACCGCAAGGTACAAGAATATCTCCAACTGCTGAAGATATTGAAAAAGCAGAAAATGTAGCAAAATGCTTTGAACATTGTATTGAATTTGCGGAAGGGGACTCAGCACTTTTTACTAATGAGTTAAATCGCCTAACGAAAGACACAGGACCATTTATACCAAATAAAGATTAATAGGAGGAAACAATTATGCCAGTTGCGTTTACAGGCACATTAAATAGCAATGAAATATTCGCTGCTATCTACAATATGATTATCAGTCAAGAAGTATTTGCTGATAACATTGTACACAAACATAATCTAGTTGATCGTTTTAAAGTTGACGGCTCTATGTATGGCGATACAAAACTATATTATGCTACAGATGTTTTAAAATCTTCAAAATGGGGAAACGATAAAGAAGCTGAAAACTTATTAAAGCTATATCGTCCAACAGCTCCAAAATGTCAAAAAATTACAATATCAAATTACCGTCAAATTTGTTTAACAGTTGATAATTATTTATCTAAAAAAGCGTGGTCAACTGAATATGCATTCTCATCTTTCAATTCTACAATGCTAGGATGGATTGGAGAAACACGCAGAATTTATGAAAATACGTTATTCAACTCTTATGTTGGCTCGAACGAAACAGGCAAAGGTAAACAACGTCAAACTGTTCAATTAAGTGAATTTTCTACAGTTACTGATTTGGAGTCAAAAAATCGTTTAAGAGCTCAAAAAATTGCAAATCATTTAGCAGATTTATTTGTACTTTTAGGAGATTACAGTAATGAATACAATGATTATGAGTTTTTAAGAAGTTATAGTGAAGCAGATTTTATTATCATTGGTAATAGTAAATATATTAATGAAATTACTTATATGGATTTACCAACAATTTTTCATACAGACAAGTTAAACTTTGCAGACAAAGTCGTATTATTACCATCTAGATATTTTGGCGTGGCTGGTAAAGTTGATAGTCAAAAAGAACAAATTGCGGATGGTTCTACAATTCGTGCATTAGATGAAGTTGAAGTAACACTTCCAGAAGGCGGTACTAAACACTTATTTGCTGGTAATATTATACCACAAGGCGTTCAAGTAGCATCAACTACAGAAATCAAAGTACCGTTCTACACTCAAAAAGATGATATTATTTGTAAAGTAATACATAAACGTGCAATACCATTTATGAGTGCTTTTGAAGTAGCTACAGACTTTTTCAATCCTAAATCACTTACTGAAACACATTATTTGACGTGGGGATTTAGTGATTTAGATTATCTAGCTAACTATCCATTTATTACAGTTTATGAAAATTAAAAGGAGGAGGATGGGAGACCATCCTTTTACTTTTAGAAGGGATTAATAATGGCATATAATTTATATTATTTAAGATATAATAATTATTTTAATCGAAAGACAATACCACACAGAGGTCATTCTTGGTTTACCAAATATCAAATTGGAGCACAAGCTGGGGTTGAATTATTCAATTTTGGTGATGGTATTGACACTACTCAACTTGTAAATACAAATTTATGGGCAAATCCTGATAGTGTACCAAACTATTTAATAGTACAATCAGACACTGACTTAAATGATTATACTAGATGGTATGTTACTCACTTTGATTATATTAGACAAGGCCAATATCGTGCGACATTGAAACGCGATGCTTTAGCTGAAAATTATGATCTAATTATAAATGCTCCAATGTTTATTAAAAAGGGCACCGCTAACGATGGCGATAGTGCAATTTTTAACACTGAAGGACAAGCGTATAATCAAATTAAAAGCGAAGAGACACTATTGTATGATGAAACAAAAGTACCATGGATTGTTGGATATATACCACGAGATAGTTTTCCAGAAGCTACTAAAATCACACAACAAATACAACCAAATTATGACTTATCGTATGATACTTTAGAAGCTTTTCAAGAAGCATTCCCTTTCAATAAAGCACAAAGCAATCGTAAGTCGATTAATCGATATAATTCTGCGCCTATTTATAGTGTGCGTGCAGGAAGTCCAACACAAAATTCAGTAATCAATATATCATGGACATCGAATGGTTTGTTTAGCTACAATCCTTGGAGAGTACCAAATTCACTAACACCAACCTGGTATGAAGGTGTAGCATTAGGAGTTAGTAGAAGTACCCTTATAAAGTATTTTGGAAATACTTACTTTAAGCCATTTTTAAGTTATTCAGCATTAGGAAAAGATGTTTGGAATATAGTAAGAGGTAATCCAGTAAAACAAATGGATCAATCATTAGAAGCTATTTATAATCCATACAATACCACCGATTTTGAAACGTTAAAAAATTTTTTAAGCGGAAAAATTGTGCGTATTGGTACAGCTTCAACTACTTACAGCTATTACAAAATAAATGTAGATTATGATTATAAATTTTTTGAACAACAAATGCCTGCATCAACATATAAAATAGCCGTCTCTGCAATGCCGTTTGACATGTTAGTTAACAATCATACACCTGAAAACTATATTGTAACAATGGATTATTCAGACTATTATTACACACTAGAAGAAGTCAAGAGAGTTGATATACAAGCAACGATCCCAGCATCTACGTCTAGGTTATCACTAGACGATAGTCCATACGATATGTTCGCAATACCATATGGAGCACTTGCTATTTTTCATAATGGTGTTGGTGAATTTGTAACGAATAAAAACTATGCTTCGATAGCGCAAGCGATAGCTACCTCAGTAGGCTCTAATAATATATACGATGTACAATTATTACCATATTGTCCGCTAAGAGAATGTATACAAGAAGATGGAAGCTTTAATTATACTGACGATATGCGTAATATGACGTATATTCTAGATGATAAAGAGCAAGCAATTGGTAATATATTCTGGTGTCGAACATCTTCATTTACGTTTAATATACCGCTTCAACTTAGTGTACAAAATTACAAAATTGAAAATGAAACTGATATGTATCGACTATGCAGTCCAAATTATAATGGCGTTTTTGAGTTTAATCTTGCAAAAAACGGCGGACTAAACTATATTGAAGTTGATTGTACTTACAAGCCATTTGCACCATACATTAAACTAAATCCAGACTTTAAACGCTTGTATGGTAATGATTTTAACGACCAAAGAGGATTATTGTGTGGTGGTGATTTTAGTGTAGCACAAATCACAAGTGCATGGGCTAATTACCAAATGCAAAACAAAAATTATCAAAATATTTTTGATCGCGAAATTCAGTCAATGGAGCTTTCAAAAAAGGCAAGTTTAATTAAAGGAGTATCAAATCTATTACCGGGTGCTGTATCAACTTTAACAGGTATGGAAAACACAGGGCTAGGAGCAGTAAAAGCTGGAAGCCAAATTATTAATAATGCTGCAAACGTTGTTTGGGACCAAGTTTTGAAAAAAGACCAAATAAATGCAAAGCGCGAATTGTTTAATTATAATTTACAAAATATCCAAGCATTACCTCAATCGCTAAGTAAGAGTAGTGCATTTAACATTAATAGTAAGTACGTTCCGTTCTTAGAAAAATATACTTGTACTGAGGACGAAAAAAATGCATTAATTGACAAAATTAAATGGCAAGGGATGACTATTATGAGAGTTGGCGCCATCCAAGATTATGTATGGGCTGATGATACTTATATCGAAGCATTGCCATTACGCTTGGACAATTTATTAGATGACTATCACATGGCTGAAACTATATCACAAGAATTAGATCAAGGAACATACATCTACTTGTATAATGAAGAGGAGGACGAATAATGGAAAATAATAACACTGAATTAATTGGCTTTAGTAAAGAAAAATATCAAACAGCTGTTGCAAATCGTGATGCTTTGAAAGAACAAATCAAAAGTTTGTTTGGTGAAGATCATGTTTACGATAATGCGTTCGAGGATGATATGGCCTATAAGAATACTGATATTGAATTAATGAAAAATTATTTAGAATATGGAAATGAGGAGCATAACGATGGAGAAGAAACAAGGGAAGAATAATGCTTATTTGCCAAATTTAGAAACTTTCTTTCAAGCTGGAATTGATCCGAAGACAAAACTTCCAATAAAAGTTTCACACCCTAGTGATTTATCAAAAAATATTTATAGACTTCTACAAATTATTAATAGAGTGCAAAAAACTACATCATACAAATGGTACAATTTACCTTCTGGCATTGATGGACGTCTAATTGAAAGAATACTATATTATAAAGGCCAAGGCGCATTTTTCTACAATACAATAGACCAACAATTTTATTTTCTTCCGTTTGCGTTAAAGGGAAGTATAGATGTATATGGTCGCTACAGAGGAATTACACCACTACCGTTTAATGGTACGGCCAAAGACGAAGAAGACGCGTGGATTGTTGGCTTAACAAAAATACCTCAATACGATATTTTTTCTAAAGATTTGTTAAAAAAAGAAACTTTCGAAAATGCATGCGTAATTTTGAGAGACTATACGCAAGGAATTAGCCAAAATGTCGAACCAATGGCTTCTCTGAGCGTTCCAATTTTAAAAATGCAGGCAGAAGCCCTTCCATTTGCTCGTACGGCACTTTTAGCAAACTCTGGTATTAAAGGCATGAGGGTGAACGACGATACTGACGCAAATCAAGTCGATGTTGCATCTCAAGCAATAGTTGAATACGCCCTTACAGGCCGTCCGTTCATACCAATCAAATCGCCTGCAGAATTCCAAGATTTGACATCGCAACACACCGCTCAAAAGGCTGAAGAATATTTATTATATTATCAGGCAATTGATAATTTGCGTAAATCTTTTCTAGGTTTACCAGCAGGTGGTATATTTGAGAAAAAAGCTCAAAAACTAAAGAGTGAACAAGATATGAATTCAAACAGCGATAATTTAATAGCTAAAGATGGCCTATCTTTAAGACAAGAATTCTGTCAAATGGTTAACGCTATTTGGGGATTAGGAATATGGGTTGAAGCTATCGAAGTAGAACAAGAAGCTAATACATTGTACGATGATGAAGAAGAAATGAATAATGGAGGTAATAATACAGATGTCTCTAGTGATGAATAATACACTTACGTTAACACAAATTTATCCGACTGTTGAAGATTTTTTGGAAGACTACTCAAGCAATGGTATTCCAACAACAATCACTCAAGAAAGCTGTACGACTTTATATTATCTATTACAAGCTCAATATGGAAGTTGGCAAATTGCTTCTAATTCTAGCAAGATATTTGCAACCAAACTATTTGCAACCATATTCAAATTTGGTCCAACGTGGGAGAAAAAGCTCGAACTTCAGTCAAAAATTAGAAACTTGACTGACGACGAGTTATTGCAAGGATCAAAAGCAATTTATAACCGTGCATTGAACCCTGGTATTGCTCCATCAACTTCTTCATTGGAAGAACTTACAAGCATCTCGGAGCAGAATACAACGAATTACAAACGCTCAAAAGCTGAAGCGTATCAAGTTGTGTGGGATATGCTTGCAGAAGATGTAACATCAGCTTTTATTGACCAGTTTAAACCACTATTTAGTAAGTTTATACTAGATAGTAATGCAATCTATCTTGATGAGGGAGAGGAGGACGAATAAAATGAACCCTGAAAACATAATCGAAATTGTACAAAGTGTAATGCCAGCTGTAGTATCGTGCATGGGAGTTGTAGTATCGTGTGTAGGTGTTATTAAACAATTTAAACAGTTTAAAAATTCAACAGCTGGCGATGTTAACCAGTTAAAAAATCAAGTACAAATTGTGCTAAATGAAAATGCGCAACTGAAAAAAACGTGTCGAGAACTAACTGAAGTTGTAACAAAAATAAAGAGGGATGAAAATGAGGGATAAAACAATACGATTAAGACGATCTAAATTAATATTAGGCATTATATCATTGCTATTATGCTATGCTCCACTTTTAGTCGCATTAATCACTGGATTTAGTTATTCTGAAAATGAAAGAGGCAAAGTAACATTAAGTATATGTTGTGCAGTTGCTTTGCTTCTAACACTCATTAATATAATCAGTAAGTATTCAGTGCGATCAACAATGTGGGTATTATTATTAGGAGCATATGCTGTATTAGAAGACGTAATGCCATATCTTATTGCCATAGCAATTTGTACAATTATTGATGAGTTTATTATCACGCCAATATATAAAAGTGTTAAAAATCGATATATCATTAATAGAGAGATTGACAAGGTGTAGCGCATGAATAAGCTTTTGAATTTGTTAAAATACATTGGTATAATTGGAGCAAGTATATCCAGTATTGCATACATATTTGTAGTTCTGGTTCTTATAAACGGCTTTAAAGTTGAGAACAATACGCAAACTTTAGTATTTGCAATAGTGAACGCTTTAGTTGGCTTTGTAATACTTTGTTTTTTGAAAGTACAAGGCGAGATTTTTGCAAAAAACTTACCAGAAAACAAAAAGATAATCGATGAGTACTACTCTCATAATACTAAAGATAAAAAATATCATAGCATCAAATACTATTGGATCACGTCAACAATCAAAGATTTATGCACGAAAGTATTAAGTGTATTTATTAGCACGTTTGGTATAATATACATTGTAGTAGTGGGTAGTAATGATTGGAATTTATTGTTGTTAGCTTTAGTTAATTTACTGCTATTTATTAGTTTTGGACTTTTAGGATTAAACAATACTTTTGAATATTATAACAATAGACATGTCCCATTTATGGTTCATATGATTAAAACCGAAAAAGAACTAAAATTCAATTCAAACGATAATACCCTTAAACTTATTAATGGCGACAATGAAAATGTTGAAAATAGCCTAAATTTAGGCTTAAATAAAGAAAGAGAGGAAAACAGATAATGGCTATATTTAATGATAAACCAATAGGTGTAAAACTACCTAATGGCGATGTAATATATAATCTCGAAATGCAAGTTTTGAAAAACAAAAATGATATTGAAGATTTGCAAAATGTTGAAAAGACTATACAAGCTTTTGGTATAAAAGTAGTAGCTAATGTTGAAAATGCAAGCGATATTCCAGCTGTAATTACATACAAGTTGAATAATCCAGGATGGAATTACGGTGATGCATATACAGTTGGCTTGCAAGAACCATATCAATTTTGGATCCTCACAAGGGCTGACAAAACTTCAAGCAATCCATTGCATCAAGTTGATTATTGGTTTAATTTAGGAACCTTAACAGGTCCACAAGGTCCTCAAGGCCCTCAAGGTGTAGCTGGTCCACAAGGCCCTCAAGGTGATATTGGTCCACAAGGATCAACAGGACCGATTGGCCCACAAGGTCCAAGAGGTATTGCAGGTCCAAGAGGTATTGCAGGTCCGCAAGGAATACAAGGAGATCCTGGCTTTGCAGTAACGTTAAAAGCATACATAACAGATGTCAATCAACTTCCAACACCTACTCCAGAAATTAGGCACGATGGCTATCTACTTAAATCAGCAGATGGTACAACTTCAACATTATATGCCATAATTGGTGGAGATACACCATCAAGCTTGACCTGGAGTGCAATCGGTATTATTAGCGGATTAGGTAACTATTTAACGCTTTCAACGTATAACAATGACAAACTTACATGGGCTAAAACTATAAATAGTGATGTGTCATCAATTGTATTGTTAGACGCAAGTGGTAATATTATGTCAAAACTTAATTTGGTTACAATAAATGGACAAGCTATATTATCAACTGACCAGTTTGGAAATTTAAAAGTAGCACAATATATTGACTTGCCTAATATTAGCTACTCAACATTAAGCATTACAAATATGGGTAGTCTAAAGACAGAATTAGACAGATATTTAAGTTTAGAAATAATGAAAACTACAGTAGACACCATTAGTTTAGCAGATTTTAAACCTGTTACATTGAAGTTAAACGGTATGCAATTACGTTTAACTAACGCAAGCAAACGCACTGTTTCTAATAATTATTACTATGACTTAAAATTTATTGCTTTACAAGAAACAACAGAATACAATATTACGATCACGCTAAAAACTGTTTATAATCAAAGCCAAATTACACCATCACAATACAGTATTGATAGTATTACCAAAAGTGAGAATGAGCTAACCGTTATCAAAACGGTTGAAATCAATTCTCCTGCAGGTGCAACTTCTGGAACGCTTACAGAAGAGCAAATGAATTTGCTGAAGCTAAGCGATAACAATATTATAAAATTCAACAACGAGATTTATTACAAAAATGATGATGAGCATACTGAAGGTGTATTAGTTTACACACACACTGGGTTAACTGAAGTAGATGGCGGAGCAACGCTTAAGTATATATCAATTAATATTGCAACAAATGGTTGGGTGTTGACGGTGCAAAATATTAGCGGTGGTGGTGGAGGTAGTAAGTTATACTTGCATATAATTAAAATATCTTCAACATCAGGTTTAATTAATGATACTGATAATAGCATACTACTTAATTGCTTGCAAATATATATAATATGCAGCTCTGCAACAGCCTTGGAAACTTGGAATGATTATGTTACACTGTTGACTAAAGATCAACCAATTAATGAGTCAATATATGTGCCAATTACATATGATAACGGATATCCCGACTCTACGAAAGTGATTATAAGTACAGTTAGGTTTTGGATTTCCAATGGTAAAAACAGGAAGGATACAATCCTTAGTGTGCGATATTATCCTATAGGATCTACTAACAAAAACTTATCTTCAAAACAAAGCACAACTGCTGTATTACAAAATTATCTGAAAAGTGAGGTTACAGTAATTCCACTAGGATAATGAAAGAAATAATAACGATAAGCATACTGTATGGTGTGATAGGTATCCTGGTATGGTTGTGTTGCTGCTACAATGATAATGACAATTAAGAAGAGTTAATTCTCTTCTTTTTTTTGTTATGTTTAAGTCTCAAATTTGGCAAATTCTAGATTTTTATTTGAAAGTAGTATAAATTATAAGGGTAGAAATTAAAATTCGTGTATATAGTAAATTATAGCCTTAAATGGAAGCGACAATAATATATGTGTAATTATGTAAAGAAATATATATGTATAATATTTATGTATTTATGTATAACCATAAAACAATATATATTGTCCCCGGCTATATTTT
>ERZ779876.2158-NODE-2158-length-14870-cov-5.354303_pt1 | contig 14870 bp, 9 predicted proteins | sample MGYA00511068_ERZ779876 | MGnify/ENA primary metagenome ERZ779876 (study PRJEB29588, sample SAMEA1970858) | human gut metagenome | biome: human gut; feature: human-associated habitat; material: faeces | place: Denmark | collected 2008/2010 ...
TTACCCTTGTCAAGCCATGACGGTCTGAACGGAGACTGTCAGCTTTCCATAAGGGTGGGAGGGGAAAAGCCGCCCCTCCCACCTCCTCTCTTTGTTGAACGGCAAGACCAAAACCACATACAAAAGCAAATATGTTACCCGCCCCTGCGGGGCAGGTAACGGGAAAAATACGCCCCATCTGCGGGGCGAGAAACAGGAACAGGAGCAAACACACATGATCTCTTTGAGTGAAATACTGCATACCATCGCGCAGGCGCTGATGATCCCCTGCCTCATCATTCTGCTGGTCCTCATGGCCGGAGCAGTTTGGCAGATCGGCGACATCGTGGTGGAGTTCATCGCGGAGCGCCGCAAGCATAAATGCGACGTGTCCCAGCTGCTGCGTGACGTACACACCGCGGGCGCGGACGGCCTTGCGGAGCTGATCGAAAACAGCGGCCTGCTGCGGCGGCAGAAGAAGGCCCTGCTGGAGCTGGCGGAGAGCCGGGGACTGCCCAAGGACACCCTGACGGCGCTGGCGGAGCGCCTGCTGGCCACGGAGGAGGCGCGGAACGCCCGCACCACCTCCATCACGGACATGATCGCCAAGCTGGGCCCCATGTTCGGCCTGCTGGGCACGCTGATACCCCTTGGCCCTGGCATCGTGGCGCTGGGACAGGGCGACACGGTGACGCTGTCGGAGTCCATGAACGTGGCATTCGACACCACCATCGCCGGCGTCATCAGCGCGGCGGTGGCCAGCGTCATCTCCCACATCCGCAAGCGGTGGTACAACGACGACATGGTGTCGCTGGAAACGCTGATGGAGGCAGTTTTGGAGGAGGTCACGAGCGATGTTGAAGGGTAAGTTTTCCTCCCGCCGCCGGGTGACGGAGGAGGTGGACGCCATGGCCGGCGTGGCGAACCTGTCGGACGTGATGCTGGTGTTCGCCTGCGGGCTGATGGCGGCGGTCATACTGAACTGGAACGTGGATCTGAGCAAGACCCGCGTGGAGATCCTCCAGCGGGAGCAGATGCAGGAGCTGGACAACGCGGAGGAGATGGAGCAGGACATCCAGTCCTCCAGCAGCTTCGAGCAGAAGGGCACGGTGTACGAGGACCCGGAGACCGGCAAGCTGTATGTGGTGATGCCGAAAAGCAGTAACTAAATAGTTTTTATATAGATACGTTCAACAACGAGAGGAGACAGATCACATGAAGAAACGGACAAGCAGTATGTCCCGGCGCATCGTGAGCCTGCTGATGAGCCTGGTGCTCACGCTGACGCTGGTGACTCCCGCGGCCTTTGCCACGGAGGTGGTGGGCGGCAGCGGTACGGCCATCATCGAGGGCAACGCGAACCCGGCTGATGCCAACCCTAATGAGGATACCGAGGGCAAGGACGACGAAAACAAGGACACCGAGCACGGCGGGGATGAACAGCCTACCAACCCCGGTGATGAGGACAAGAACCCCGGCGAGGGTGAGGACGATGTCAACGCGTCTTCCAATGAAGCCGATACTCAGGAGGGCGAAGGCACTGATACCCCCGTGGTTGCCCAGCGCACGGTGACACTGGAGAAGTGGAATAAAAATGCCGCTTATGATGTGAAGATCGTCATTCCCGCTGCGACTTCCGAGCCCGGCGAGGGCGAAACGACTGAAGCACCCGGCGAGGGCGAGAATGCCGGCAGCGGCAATGAAACGCTGAGCACCGAGTATACCGGCACCGATGAGAAAATCACTTTGAAATTGACCACGGAGGATTATACCGATAACCCCATTATTTATATCAAGTCCTCCGCGGATGAAGTTGTGGCCGAAACTACGCCCAAGCTGGGTGACGACGGCACACTGGAATATGTATTTACCGGAGAGGAAACCGACATCACTTTGTACTACGGCACGAAGGATGATTTTGTCTCTGCTTGGTATGGCGATGGCAGTGCTACAAAGTATACCATCCGCAGCGCCGAGGAGCTGGCGAATTTCGCACAGTTGGTGAATAGCGAGAATGATTTTTCCGGCAAGACCATCACGCTGGGTAAGAATATTGTGTTGGACGGCATCGACTGGACGCCCATCGGCACAGCGGAAAGCCCCTTCAAAGGGACGTTCACGATTATGGGGAACTATTCCATTTCCAACCTGCCCAACGACCTGTTCGGCGTGGTGGAGGGCGGCACGGTCAAATCTGTGACCATCAGCGGCGGCAAAGGTCGGTTGGTGGGCGAGCTGAAGTCCGGCAAGGTGGAGAACTGCATGTCCACGGCTAAGGTGGATAGCAGCGATGAAAATGCCGCAGTCGGCGGACTGGTGGGCATGGCCGAAACCAATGCGACGGTGTCCAGCAGCTATTACTACAACGCTGATAGCATCAACGTGCCTGCTGTGGGCGGCAGCGGCACGGTGACCAACTGCTTCTATTTGGCGGAGACTTCTACCTTTGATAAGAAAGGCACTGCCGATGACATCGGCGCACGTACAGCGGAGGAGTTCAAGCTGGGCCGTGTGGCGTATGAACTGAGGAAAACTTACGACGCTTGGGTATATGATACGACCAAGACAGAAAAAATGCCGCAGTTGGGAAACGCGTCCGCGTCCTTGACAATGGCGGCAGCGAGTGAGCTGAAGCTGACTAAGCCGGATAATCAGCCCGAAGGTGTAGTGGTCACACTCGGCAATGACAGCGACAAAAAGACGCTGACCGATGCCGCCGGAAACCAATACTACTATGCTGCAAGCGGCTACCCCAAAGACGTATCTGATGTGCCGGTCACATTCACCGCGCCGACAGGATATCAAATCGTATTTGCTCCTGCGGCAACACAAGTGGGAGGAACAGACTATCTTCGTATAACCGGCAGTAATGTGGAGTATACCTATTCACTGGTCAAGGCCGACATTCGCTGGTATGAAAGCGCTGGGAAGGAAAAAAACTACGTTCTCAAGAGTGCTGACGAATTGATGGGTTTCTGCCTGCTGGCCAATGGAAGTATTGATGGCGAACCTAAGGATTTTAATGGATGGACTTTGTCGTTGGGTAATAGCATTGATCTGGAAAATAGCGAATGGAAGCCTATCCCAAGTTTCGCGGGTGAATTTAATGGCATGAGCCATGAGATCACGGGCTTAAATGTAAACTACACAGGTGATGACTTCAATTCAAAGCCTGCGGGAATGTTTGAAAAACTGGATTCGACTGGCCAAATATTGAACCTTGCCGTATCGGGATTAGTGCAGGCAGGCGGCAAGATAAATTATGTGGGCGGAATTGTCGGTACGACTGAAAGTGGAAGCGAAATCCGTTTTTGCCGCAGTAATATTGCTGTTAAAGTCAATGCGGCAAACAGCACCACCAACGGCATGGCATACGGCGGTGTGGCGGGTAGAGTTCAAGGTGCGATTTCCAACTGCTTAAATGAAGGAACGATAACCGTAGATAACATTAAGAATAAGTGTTACATTGGTGGTGTCGCCGGACTGGTCGGCAGTGCAGCAAATCTCTGCTGGAATACCGGCAGTGTAAACGCTTCTGGAACGACCAAGAAAAACATATATACCGGCGGTATTGTCGGAAGCGGAGAAGCAACAAACTGCTATAACAACGGGAGTGTCACTGGTGCAACCGGTAAGAATAAAAATAAATATGTGACGGGCGGCATTTCGGGCAATGGCAACGTGGCCAACAGCTACAACCTGGGTGACGTGACCGGCGCGAAAAATATGACCTACGGCATCAGTAACGGCGCGGTGGCCAACAGCTACTATGCTGATATTGCCGGGAAAACCGGTATCTACGTCAAGGACAGTGCTGGTATCACTGACGCCGACAAGTCTCAAAGTATCACAATAACCGAAGTCGATGGGAAAAAGGCCTATAAAGTCGGCAATGTTGAGCTGGTGGATGTGCTGAATGGAGCCTGCAAAAATATTTCCGGTGCACTGGAGTGGATCAACAAGCAGGAGGCGCCCAATAACCCCGTGCATATCACGCGCTGGGACGGCAGCTTTGAACCCGGCGTGAAGGGCGTGATCACCCTTGTCTATGATCCTAACGGCGGCGAAGGAGCGGCTGTAACGGAGCAGCAGCGGGTCGAAGGCGATACCGGAAGCTTCACCATTAAGTCCGATACGGAGTTGGGCTTCAAGCACGAGAACGGCACATTCCTCGGCTGGAGCAGGACAGATGACGGTACAGTTGAGTTCAGGCTGGAAAACGGCAGCATTACCCCTGCCTCCGTAACCGTAAAGAAAGATGAAACGTTGACGCTCTATGCCGTGTGGTCGCCGATATGGGCGGGCAGCGGCACGGAAGCTGCTCCCTATGAGATTCCCGATGTCGGTAAGCTGACTGCCCTGCAAACGCAGGTCAATGAAAACGGCTTCAGCTACACCGGCAAGTGGTTCAGGCTGACCAATAACATCGATCTGAACAACGAGCTGTGGACGCCCATCGGCGTCGATGCCCTCCATTCCTTCGGCGGCAGTCTGGACGGCAGCGGCAAGACCATCAGCGGCCTGAAGGTGGAAACAGACAGGCAATGGGCAGGACTTTTCGGCAGCGTGCGAGGTACTTACGGTGTGCCCATGACGATGCGGGATCTGACGCTGAAGGACGGCAGCGTGACGACCACATTTACCGGTACATCTTTCTGCGGCGGCCTTGTGGCGATTGTAGAGGGCGAAACTGCGCTGGAGCTGCGTAATGTCGTTGCTGAAAACCTGACGGTCAGCGGCGGCATATCTGGCTCGGGCGGCCTTCTGGGCAGAGGACGCGTCGCAATGACAAACTGCCACAACAGGGGCGGTTCCGTGACCGGCAGTTATGCAGGCGGACTGGCCGGTATGGGATACAGCAACCTTCAGGATCACGTTTTAGCGGGTTGTACCAACAGCGCTAAGGTAGTCGGCAAAAGAACCGCAGGCGGAATGACTGGGAATGAAACACATAGCTACGGCTCCTACACAGACTGCACCAACAGCGGAAGCATATCTGCGACACAGGGGTACGCCTCCGGCATTGCGGCGGGCGGAAGCTATGAGCGGTGCAGCAACAGCGGCGCTGTGACCGGCCAGCAGGCTGCGGGCATCTGCGTCAATGGCAGCAAGGCAACGAACTGTAGCAATACAGGTGCCGTTACAGGTACAGGTACAGGTACAGGATATGCGGCAGGTATCCTCACCAACGACGGCTACGGCGGTACAGTAGAATTCTGCTGGAACACCGGAAGTGTCGAGGCAAGCACGCCTGTCAAGGCCTTTGGCATCCTCTACGGCAGGGGTGCGTATAATCAGGTCAGAAATTCCTTCAGCTATGTCCCGGGCGCCAATATCGGCCTTGCGCCCACCGAGCTGAAAGAGGAAAATGTGTCCGACAGCTACTATCTGGCAGACAAGAAGGACTCCGTTTCCAGCGCCGGCGAATGGGCCAGCAAGGACGACTTTGCCAGCGGCAAGGTAGCTTGGGGTGTCGGCGGCAAGGGCGAAGGCTCCCAGGGCGGCACTGGCCAGGATGCAAAGCTCGGCTGGTGGAAGCAGGACAAAAACGACGAATATCCGACACTGCTGGACAACCCCGATATGAGCAAGCGGTACTACCGTACAGACGTGGACTGCGGCACTGGCGGCGAGGTGGAACTGACCCGCAATGCAAGCAGCGCGGTCAAAGAGATTTCCAGCAAAGAAGCGGTCTATGGGCCTGCGGGTACCAGCGTGACCATCAAGGCCACACCCAAGGACAACACCTTCGGCCTGAAGTCCCTGACATGGACACATAACGGCCAGACCGATACTCTGCCTACTAAGGGCACACCGAGCATCGTCATACCCGCAGAGAGCAATGTTACTATCCACGCCGAATTTGCCAGTGTTGGCCCCGGCGGTAATGGCGGTTACTACTACGGCGGCAGCGGCGACGGTACCGGCACCGGCGATAAGGACGATGAGGGCCTGCAGGACGGCCTGAACATGGACGTGGAGTACGACATCAAGGGCCTTGTGCTGGGTGCCTACGCCGAGTGGGGCTCCAACGGCGGGAATAAGTCCTTCCAGAAGTGGCTGGAAGAGAACCCCAACGTGGTCCGCGCTCTGCTGACCAACAGTCTGGACAACATGGCCACCGCAGCCGTGGGCAAGAAGACCGACGAGGCCAAGGATCTGGCGGCTCTGCTGCTGGCCAGCCTCAATGAGCATACCGGCGTGGACGGCAAGGACGGCGATACCATCGCCAAGGCGCTGCAGAAGTACATCGACTCCGGCAGCGAGGAGGTGTTCAGCGCGTGGCTGACCGGTGGCGGCGGCATGGCCAGCGGCACCTATGAGAGTATCTACGGCCAGTACGCCAGCAGCCTTGCAGCACTGGCAGACCGTCTGTACAGCAAGTGGGAGGCCAGCGGCACGTCTATGACCTTCCCTGTGTGGCTGGATTCCCAGCAGGTGAGCATGGACAGCCTGTCCGAGAACGCGGACGAGCCGGACACCGACAGCACCAACGATCCCCAGACCTCCGACGCCCCGGACGATGTGCCGGACGGACAGGATACCGAGGGTGGCGCCAGCGGCAACTCCGTGTGGGAGATCATCGGCACGGTGGTGCGTGAGAATCCCATCCTCGTCTGGAGCATCGTGGCCGTCATCGCGGCGCTGATCATCGTGGGCGCGGTGCGCCGCTACCACAAGGTCAAGCGGGACGAGCATGACGAGAAATAAGTGATATAGACGGCTCTTAGGGGAGCAGTCTGCCGATTCGCGTGGGCGGAATTTCCGTCCACGCGAATACGGCTATATAAACGGAAGTAGGAGGGATGCCTCTGTGAGAAGGAAAGTGCGGAATTGGACGGCGTTTCTGCTGGCGTTGGTGCTGATATTCAGTATGATACCGGCAGCCTACGCGGCGGGATACAGCATTACTGTCAATGCCCCAACAGGGAATGATCTGCCCTATTGGGTATTTGAGAAAGCGGGCGTTGACAGCGCGGATGTGCTGAACCTGACGGCCAACGAGGGTCATACCCTGCCCGCGAGTAAGGTCGCCCGCGTGTCGCTGGCCGTGGGCAAAAACAAAGAGGATGAAGCCTCCTGCGGTATTTCCATCAACGGAATGTACTATGTGCAGTCCGTGACGCTGGATCACCCGGATTTCTTCACCGGCACGGTGGAGATACAGGTGGGCAAGGATGCCCAGTGGGGCGAGGAAACGTGGGGCAGCATCACGCCGCTGGAGAATTCCAATATTATTGGCCGGGTGCAATTCAAGCACGGTACGTTCACCGGCGATGTAAGTATCACCGTCAGTCCTATGACCGCGCAGCAGGCAGAGACAGCGCAGAAGCAAAATCAACGACAGGTGGTGCCGCAGGGCAAATATACGGTGGCCCAGATCTCCGAGGCCATTCAGGGCATCATGGCGCAGAAGCGCGCTGTGCTGGGTTTGGAGGAGGGTGACAATTTGCTCTCCGGGGGCGAGCTGACCTATGCCGGCAGCTCCGCCACGGACTGGCTGCCCATCGGCCTGAGCCGCTGCGGTGTGGAGGATGACTATGACGCCTACCTCGCAGCGTTGCAGACCTACGTCGAGCAGAAGTACCGTGAGCCGGACAAGCTGGACCGGGTGAAGGCCACCGAGTGGCACAGAATTTCACTTGCTGTGCTGGCCTGCGGCGGTGATCCCACCCATTTCGGCAAGGATGAAAACGGCAACGACATCAACCTCATCGCGGACGGCGTGTATGACCGCGGCAAGACCGTGGATATCGGCGCACAGGGCCTCAACGGTTGGCTGTGGGGGCTTATCACGCTGGACAGCATGAAGTACAACATCCCCGCAGGCTCGTCTTATACCCGCACGGAGATGATCAAAAAGATACTGTCCTTCCAGCTCCCCGATGATGGCTTTAACCTGCGCTTCGCACAGGGCAGCACCGCCGACCCGGACATCACCGCCATGGCGATACAGGCGCTTGCGCCGTATTATCGGAACTCCACCTTCAACGTGAAGGACCCCGTGGACAAGGCGCTGGATTGTTTGTCCAAATTGCAGCTGGACACCGGCGACTTCCGCAGCTGGGGCACGCGGAACTCCGAGTCCGTGTCACAGATCATCGTGTCGCTGTGCTCCATCGGCGTTGACCCGCAGAATGATCCGCGGTTCATCAAGAATGGCATCAATCTGCTGGACGCGCTGTTTTACTACCAGCAGGAGGACGGCGGCTTTGCCCACTCCTATGAGTCTGACCCCAGCAATCCCTCCGCTGTTGCGGGCGAGAGCAACAGCATCGCCACTGATCAGGCTCTGTTGGCGCTGGTGGCCGTGTGGCGGCAGGCTCAGGGCATGAGTATTCTGTACGACTTCCGCCCCGGCAGTGTGTCCGCCAAGATACTGACGCCGGAGGAGAGCGAGGTGTCCTTCGCGGGCAGCTATGAGTTCACCGAGGCAGACCAGCAGCAGGTGGACGCTCTGCCCAAAAAGCTGTCCACGGAGAACGACGAAGAAGTGACGGCTCTGCTGAACAAGCTGAAAATGAGCCGCGATTTCGATGGCTACGACACCTACATGACCAAGCTGACGCAGGCCAAGAGCGACATAGACGCGCTGTATGCGGAGATCGAGAGCATCAACGCGGACATCCAAGGACAGATCGTCCCCATGACCGACCCGGGACTGGGCGAGAAGTCCACCGTGGACAGGCTGGTGAAGCGCTACAAGGCGCTGTCCGACCACGATAAGGAACTCGTCCAGAACTGGGATGCCGTGCTTGCTGTGAAGGCACAGACGGACGCGGCGCAGCGCAACCTGTTTCTTATCATCGGCGGCGCGGTAGTCGTAATGGTAGCTGCGACGGTGGTCATCCGCCGCAGGAGGGAACGCAAATGAGAAAGCATTTCACAAGAGTACTCACAGCGTTGCTGGTGGCAGTCATGCTTCTGCCTATCGTAGTACAGGCCACCCCCGCGGACGGATGGACGGATGAGGCGGAGCAGGCGTATCAGACGGTGACGGAGCTGGTCGTCCAGCGCGTCACCGAGAGCAAGGATTACCTTGCCACCGCTACGCAGGAGGAAAACGCCAAGGTGGTTTACGCTCTGTGGACTTCCGGCGCGGCTGTCCCCGGCGGCTTCTATGACGAGTATCTGCAAGCGCTGGCCGACTGGCTGGATCTCGCGGTCAAGCGGGGCAAGACACCATACATTCCCGGTGCCATCCGCACGGTGGCGGCTATGGGGCTGGACGTGACAGACTTCGCCGGTCACGACCTCATGGACGGCTTACGGAAGCCGGAGCTGGTGGAGGCAGATGAGGACCGGCTAGATATGCTGATGGACTTGGACGCTGCCGGTGACGCCGGCAAGGCGGAAGAGTTCAACGCCCTGCGGGAAACGCTGCTGACCGAGGCTCTTGCCCGGCAGCAGAGCAGCGGCGAGTTCCGCTATACCTCCAAATGGCCTGCGGAACTGAAGCAAAAAGGCGTGGACGATGAACCTGACCGCTTCGACTACATCCTGCTGACCGCCAAGTCCGTACAGGCCCTTGCACCCTACCGAAGCCGCAAGAACGTGTCCACGGCCATTGATAGGGCGCTGAATTACCTCTCTGAGCAACAGCTCCCCAGCGGCGGATTCGTTAAATACGGCGATGAGGACGTGGAGGAGGATGCGGCAGTGCTGGAAATGCTTGTCGCGCTGGGCATTTCCCTCACGGACGAGCGCTTCACCAAGGACGACCACACCGTGCTGGACGGCATGATGGGCTGGTATCAGGAGAGCTATTTTGACGGTGCCCCCGCGCCGGGACAGGGGTTCTACCGACATGATATTCTTTGGGGGTACCGCGGATCAGGGGATGCTTGGTACGCCTCCAGCTCATCGTTGATGTCCGATCCGGATGCCCCGGATGACCGCGGCAAGGCTGTGGAACGGCGAACCTACATAAACGAAGCGGGACTTATAGGGCTTTGTAGTGTCAGACCGGCAGTGGCTGTGGCGGGAACACCGTCCGCAAGCACGCCGGAAAAGGGAAACCGTCAAGACAATGCCATAGATTACAGTGAACTTTTACAGGCGCAGTCTGCGGATTATGCACAGAAGCTGGCAGAGGGGTATTACGGGGATGGAAACAGCACGATCGTTTCCGAGGGTGCTCTAAGCCATTTGGCCAAGGAGATCTTATCCATGTCCGAAGCCGGCGGCGGTAAGCTGCCGGAGGAGCAACGTGCACAGCTGGAAAGCCTTGTTGAGATGCTGTCGGGAGCCAGCGGCGAATATCTGATGGGACGCAAGGCGAACACCTACTCGCCGGTTCTGGTGCAGGCCATGAAAGCGCTGGATATGGATCCTGCAGACGTAAACGGCATGGACTTTTTGGCACCGTTGACAAATCTCTCTGCCATGGACACTGCGGAATACAGAGAGGCGCTGATGGATTTTGACTCGGTAGATGCGTCTATGTGGCGTAAGCGCGGCGTGGACGCGGATACGGTCGTGGACAAGTACGCCGCCGGTATACTGCAATATCAGACGGCAGACGGGCAATTTGACCCTTACGCAAGCTATAGCGGGATAGTTACCCCGATACTCCGGGATTATGTGCAGTACACTGCCGAGAATGTCACCGCCCTTGCTCCCCACGCGGACAAGGAGTACATTTCCAAGGCGATAGACCGTGCCATTGAATACCTGTCCTCCGTACAGCTTTCGGATGGCAGCTTTCCGGGTATGACCGGTACTTCAAACGGCGAGGCAACGCTCGCCGTGCTGGAAATGATGGAAGCGCTGGGAATATCTCTGGACGACCCTCGCTTCGTGAAAAACGGAAATACCGCGGCGGACGCCATGAAGACCTTTTATGTAGATGGAGTGGGCTTTCTTTCCAGCTTCGAGGTGGAAGCGCCGCTGGATGATTTGGGCAGCCTGCCGGTCTACGCCGATCCGGTCATGGATGCTTCTGCTGCCGTTTCCGCCCTGACCTACCTCCAAGCCGCCGAGGACGGCACATTCGGCCCCGACGGCAAGGGCAGCAGCGTGTTCGAGGTGGTGGGCGCCGCCCTGACGGAAACGCCGCTGGGCGCGATCTTGCTGGCGGTTATCGTAGTGGCCATACTGGCGTTTGCCATGGTGCGCCGCTACCGCCGCATCAAGAGGGAGCAGTGACATGGGTACGAAGCACAGATGCGCAGCGGCATTGCTGCTGGCGGTATTCCTGCTCTTCTGTACCGCCTGCGGCGCTGCTCCTGTGCAGCCGGAGGATACAGAAAACAAGGATCAATACATGACCGACCCGGTGCCGGAGGGCAAGCCCGCGCCGGTAGAGCCGCAGGACGTGGTGAGGGACGATGATGCGGAGCTTACCTGCACCTTCTCCATCTCCTGCGCCACGATTCTGGACAACTGGGACAAGTGCGACGATAGCAAGAAGCCCCTCGTCCCTGCGGACGGCGTGATTTTGCCGTCCACCACCGTGACCTTCAGCGAGGGCGAGAGTGTGTTCGATGTGCTTCAGCGTGTCTGCCAGGACAATAAGATCCACATGGAGTCCGTTTGGACACCTATGTACAACAGCGCCTACGTGGAGGGAATCCACAACCTGTACGAGTTTGACGTGGGCAGCCTGTCCGGCTGGATGTATTCCGTCAACGGCTGGTTTCCCAACTACGGCTGCTCCCGCTACGCCCTGCAAAACGGCGATGTGGTGAACTGGGTTTACACCTGCGATCTGGGCTATGATGTAGGCGGAGGCTACTCCACCGGAAGCTGATGCCACATCGCACAGCATAGGGAAGTAAGGCTTAAACAAAAGAACTGTATAGAAACACCGCCAGCAAAGCGGCAATCACGCTGCTTTGCTGGCGGTGCTTTTTATCATAGAAGTTCAAAAAATCGACAATTCCATACAAAAAACATCGCATTCACGTAGACCATTGTAGAACGAAACTATGACACAAACGGCCATAAATCGTGTAAAATTAGCATATCAAGAACAAAACAGCGTATGCCCACCGGCAAGAGGCCCACCGCGATTTAACAAGTGTTGGCTTTCAAAATACACAGGACAGGAGGGAACATCAGTGCCTTTAGTTTGTTACGTTTCGGAACTTGAAAAGAACGTGTCTTTGGACGCTGAACGTTTGCTGCGTCTCTTGGGTGTATCCGGAAAGCTGTCTGGGTTTCACTTTGCCGTGTACATGTTGGAACAGGTGCAGGAGAAGCCGGAATATGTCCTGCTGATTACGAAAAGACTCTACAGCCAAACGGCACAGTATTTTCATACTACTACCAACTGCGTGGAAAGGAATCTCCGAACCCTTGTGCAAGCGTGTTGGAGACAGCCTAACCACAGCTTACTTGAGCGCATTGCAGGCCACCCGTTGTCGCAGCCACCGACGAACGCGCAGTTCATTGATATGGTAGCCGCTTTCCTCCGCAAGTAAGCTCTACACGGTTTAGCCCCCTCCGTCCACAGCGGCGGCGTATCCCCCTTGCGCTGCCGCTGTGGGTTTTATATAGACTGGCAGCTGCTGTCAAGAGTATTGACCTCGGCTGCGGGCCTATATGCCCATGCTCTTTGAAAAACGCACTTCGCGTGTCATAAAGCAGACAGGTACGTTCGTGCCGGTGTGAGCCAGAGAACAGCGCCCGCCAGGATCTCCTACGCGGAGGGAGCGAAACAGGCGTTGTTCAGAAACAGGGCGGCATTCTGTTGGCCATGACCACCGGCATTCTTAATGATACTCCCGCATTGGACGCCCTCAAAGCATCGTGCGGCGCACCCATCAGCATGGGCCGGGGTGAGATTCCCGTGAGGCTGGCAGCCACCAGCCGCCTGTTTTGCTTGAGATTTTTCCTTAGATGAATTTGAAATAGATGCATTTGAAGGTGTATTGGTAGAGGAAGCTCCCATCCGTTGCCAAGAATAGGAGCTTCCTCCACTGATATAATTCCATATCAATTTTTTGCGCGTATCACAGCACCATGCTACAATTCCTTTGAAGCATGGTGCTGTGGTCACAGAAGGGAGGCTACTATGAGTATTGACCACGGAGACACCAACAAAAGCCTTGGCGGAAAGCGGACATACACCGTTGAGGAAATTGCAAAGATCCTTGGTATAGGCAGGACCGCTGCGTATAGTCTTGTCCACTCAGGCGTGTTCAAGATGGTGCGGATCGGTTCTTCCATCAGGGTTTCCAAAGTGTCCTTTGATGATTGGCTGGATAAACAGACGCTGTAGGAGGTTTATTATGGCATCTATCAAAAGACGTAGAGGCAAATATCATGTCGTTTATTACTATTTCAATGAATGCGGAGAAAAGAAACAGAAATGGGAGTCCTTTAATACGGAAGCGGAAGCAAAACACCGCAAGGCAGAGATTGAATATAAACAAGGCAACCGCACCTTTATATCACCCAATAAGACGACCGTTTCCGCCTTTCTCGATGACTTTGTGAGCTTGTATGGGGTGAAAAAATGGAGCCCCAGCACCTATGAAGCCAATACGGGGCTGATCCGCAACTATATTGCCCCGCTGCTTGGCGACACACTGATGCAGGACGTAACTACCATCGCAGCGGATCGGTTTATTACAATACTGCAAAGGACGAAATGCCCTGTTTTTAAGAACCGATACAGCAAAACGGAGTACATGACACCTGCCAATATTGAGCGTATCAATAAACTCCTTCGATGCGCTTTCAAACAGGCTGTACGCTGGGACATCGTCGCAAAGAACCCGTTTGATAACACAACTCTGCCAAAGGTCAAGCGCAAACCCCGTGAGATATGGGATGCGGCGACGATTCGAAAGGCGTTGGATGAATGTAAAGATGGGCGTCTTTATGTTGCTATCAACTTGTCATTTGCCTGCTCGCTGCGAATCGGAGAAATCGTTGGCCTGACCTGGGACAACATTCACATTTCCGATGCGGATATTGCCAACGACAACGCCTATCTGTGCGTGGAAAAAGAGCTGGCTCGTGTGAAGGAATCCTCGCTTGCTGTTTTGGGCGAAGAAGAAATCATCAAAAAATTTCCTCGAACCATGTATTTAGAAAATGCCAGCACGGTGATCGTGCTGAAAACGCCTAAGACAGAAAGCAGTGTTCGCAAGGTGTGGATGCCCAAAACAGTCGCTTACATTCTGCGGGAATGGAAGGATTCTCAGAATAAGCAAAAAGAGTTTCTGGGCGATGAATACCTCGACTACAATCTCGTTGTAGCACTGCCAAATGGACGCCCCTGCGAGGAAACGGTCATTTCCAATGCTTTCCGGAGATTGAAGCGGGATGCTAAGCTCCCTAATGTGGTGTTTCATTCTCTTCGTCATTCCAGCACGACTTATAAGCTGAAACTTAATCACGGCGACATCAAGGCCACGCAGGGCGACACAGGGCATTCGCAGGCCGATATGGTCACAAAGGTCTATGCGCACATTCTTGATGAAGACCGCAAGGTCAACGCACAGAAGTTTGAAAGTGCGTTTTACGCAAACCCAGATCTGCGCAGTGTGAAAGCGCCTGATGAACCACAGACTGCATTGGACGTGCAGAGTATCATCGTACAGCTCCAGCAGTCCCCCGAACTCTTGAGTGCGCTTACATCGCTCATATCGAACCAGGGTTGCAAATGACTGATTTGTGCCATGGTGCCAAGGTGGTGCCAAACGGCGAAAAATACAAAAACCGGTTCGATATGAAAAAGGGGTGCCAAACAAGATGCAGCGGCTGAATTTCGAGTGCTGCCGCTGCCATTGAAACAACGCACTCAAAAGCGAAAAAACGCCGCGATCCGTTGAGATCACAGCGCTTTTGGTACGCCTGCCCGGGCTCGAACCGGGGGCCTCGGGCTTAGGAGTATGGCTTACCATGTGATACACGGTTCGGATGTAACTTCCAATATC
>ERZ779876.2160-NODE-2160-length-14862-cov-7.222260_pt1 | contig 14862 bp, 11 predicted proteins | sample MGYA00511068_ERZ779876 | MGnify/ENA primary metagenome ERZ779876 (study PRJEB29588, sample SAMEA1970858) | human gut metagenome | biome: human gut; feature: human-associated habitat; material: faeces | place: Denmark | collected 2008/2010 ...
GGGGCGAACTTTCCCTGCTGGGTGCCGACGGCGGCACCGGCAAAGGCCTCTGGCAGGCGCAGTTGATCGCCTGCGTCACCACGGGCAAAACCAGCGGGTTCTTTCCCGTGCCGCCTGCCCAGACCGGCAAGGTGCTCATCCTTGCGGGCGAGGACGACCCCGGCAAGGTGCTCAAGGCCCGCCTGCTGGCCGCCGGAGCCGACATGAACCGGGTGCTCTGCCTCACCGCCGACGACTACTTCCAGCGCACCGGCCAGCCCCTGACCCTCAAGGACGAGGCACTGGCCAAATTTGCCGCCAAGGCCGGGCCGCTGCTGCTCATCGTGGACCCGCTGCAGAGCTTTCTGCCCGCCGGGGTGGAAATGGCCAGCCGCAACCAGATGCGCAGCATCCTGCTGCCCCTCAAGGCCATTGCCGCCGCCCAGCAATGCGCGGTGCTGCTGGTGATGCACTCCAACAAAAAGCAGGGCGTGTCCGACCGGAAACGTCTGGCCGACAGCTCCGACATCTGGGACATGGCCCGCAGCGTGCTGATGATGGGCCGCAGCAACAGCGACGGCAAAATTTACCTCAGCCACGAAAAGAGCAGCTACAGCCGCCCCCAGCAGACGGTGCTGCTGCACATCGAGGACGTGGAGCTGGACGGCGTCCGGACGGCTCAGGCCGTGTTTGACGGCTACACCGACAAGAAAGACGCCGACTTCATCAAGGAGCCGCGGGTGCGGCAGGCCCAGACCAAGGAGGACACGCGGGACGCCATCCTCAACGTGCTGGCCGAGAGCCGGTTGGGCAGCATGGCAAGCAGTGAGCTGCGCGCCGCCGTCGTGAAGGAGATCGGGTGCAGCGACCGCACATACAACCGTGCCTATAGCGAGCTTGTGAGGTCTGGTGAGGTGACCAAATGCACCATCCGACAGAGGGACGGCCGAAACAAATGGTACTCTTCCCTCTACTGTAGTGAAACAAGTGGCAAAGTTCAAAAATTATAATTTATCTACGTTTAATTTTTGATGTTTTCCAACTTGGCAAAGTTGCTCCCTGTTGGCAAAGTTCCAACCTTGCCAGACGTGCTGAATTTTGCCATGCTGGCGAAGTTGCTTTTTCAACGTTGCTTCGTTCAGAAAGCCAAACTTTGCCAGATAGCCCGCCTCTCTCAGAGAATGGCGCAAAAAAGACCGCCTGCGTGCGGTACGCGGGCGGCCCTTCTCGGTTCCGGTTTACTTTTTCTCCTGCCGTTCCTGCTCCTTGCGCAGCTCCCGGATGCGCTTTTTCTCGCTCTTGACGTGGGGCCACGGCCAGCTAAAACCTTCATTGGCCTTGCACCAGCGGGTGAGCGGATAGAACGCGAACGCAAAGCCGAACACATACAGCAGCAGATACAGCAGCGCGTCCAGCGTGACCAGCGCATCCAGTGCGCCGATGACCGCCATCACGCAGCCTGCCTTGAGGAAGAACAGCCCGTTCTGGCGGCCGTATTCTTCAAAATGTTCGGGCTTGACGGCGCGGCGGCCCTGGTCGCCCCACACGCGGGGGTTTTTCATGACCGAGTAACCGTAGAACACCATCATCAGGCCGCAAGTGAGCTGAAATCCAAAAAACATGGCTTGTACCTCGTTGTTCTCAGTCCTCAAACAGAGGCTTCATCAGGGGCAGGAAGTCCAGCGTTGCAAAGTAGTCGCGGGGGGTCTCGGCGCGGCGGATCAGCCGGTGGGAGCCGTCCTCGCACAGCAGCACTTCGGCGCTGCGCAGCTTGCCGTTGTAGTTGTAGCCCATGGCCGAGCCGTGGGCACCGGTATCGTGGATGTAGAGCACGTCCCCGATGTCGATCTTGGGCAGCATCCGGTCGATGGCAAACTTGTCGTTGTTCTCGCACAGGCCGCCCACCACGTCGTACATGTGGTCGCAGGGGGCGTCCTCCTTGCCCAGCACGGTGATGTGATGATAGGCCCCGTACATGGCCGGGCGCATCAGGTTGGCCGCGCAGGCGTCCAGACCGATGTACTCCTTGTAGATGTGCTTTTCGTGGATGGCAGTGGCCACCAGGGCACCGTAAGGCCCGGTGGTGAAGCGGCCCATCTCGGTAAAGATGGCCACGTCGCCCATGCCTGCGGGCACCAGGATCTCCTCAAACTTCTGCCGCACGCCCTCGCCGATGGCCAGGATGTCGTTCTCGGTCTGCTCCGGGCGGTAGGGGATGCCCACGCCGCCGGACAGGTTGATGTAGCCGATGTGGGCACCGGTGGCCTCGTGCACCCGCACCGCCAGCCGGAACAGGATGGCGGCCAGCTCCGGGTAATAGGCATCCGAGATGGTGTTGGACGCCAGGAAGGCGTGGATGCCGAAGTGCTTGGCGCCCTTGGCCATCAGCTTTTTGTAGCTGTCGATCATCTGCTCTTCGGTCATGCCGTACTTGGCATCGCCGGGCTTGTCCATCACCTGGAAGCCCTCTTCGCTCTCGCCCAGGCTGAAGGTGCCGCCCGGATTGTAGCGGCAGAACACCGTCTCCGGCACACCGGCCACCCGGTCCAGGAAGTCCACCATGGTGGCGTCGTCCAGGTTGATGTAGGCACCCAGCTCATAGGCCTTTTGCATGTCCTCCACGGGGGTCTGGTTGGACGAGAACATGATGTCGCTGCCGGTAAAGCCGCACACCTCGCTGAGCATCAGCTCGGTCAGGGACGAGCAGTCCACGCCGCAGCCCTCTTCCTGCAGAATTTGCAGGATGACGGGGTTGGGCAGGGCCTTGACGGCAAAATACTCCTTGAAGCCCTTGTTCCAGCTGAACGCCTTGTTGATGCGGCGGGCATTTTCCCGGATGCCCTTTTCGTCGTAAACGTGGAAGGGCGTGGGCACATCCTGAATGATCTCCTGTGCCATGGCCTCGGTCAGGAACGGTTTCTTTTCCATAGTTACATCCCTCTCATTTATTCTGCACGCGGCCCATTGCCGCAGTTGCCAACTTGCTGTCTTTCCCTTACAGCTTCAGGTTCTCGCGGGTGGGGGTAAAGGTGGGGATCATGGCGGCAAGCTGCTTCACCACGCCCTCGTCGTTGTGCTCTGCCGCAGCGGTCAGGGCCTGCAGCTGCTCATAGAACTGCGCCAGGTCGATGTTCCGGGGGCTTGCCACAAAAATCTTGTTGTGCTGGGTGCGGCGCATCTTGTCCTGCTCCTCGTCCATCATCAGCTCTTCGTAGAGCTTCTCGCCGGGGCGCAGGCCCACCACCCGGATCTCCATGTTCACGCCCGGCTCGTAGCCGTAAAAGCGGATGAGCTGCTTGGCAAGGTCCATGATCTTGACCGGCTCCCCCATGTCCAGCACATAGATGTTGCCGCTTTCGGCCAGGGCACCGGCCTGCAGCACCAGCTGGGCCGCCTCCGGGATGGTCATGAAGTAGCGCTCGATGTTGGGGTCGGTCAGGGTGACCGGGCCGCCCTTTTTGATCTGGGCTTCAAACAGCGGGATGACGCTGCCATGGCTGCCCAGCACGTTGCCGAACCGCACCGCCACGCACTTCATGTCGGTGTTGCCCGCAAAGGTCTGGATGAGCATCTCGCAGATGCGCTTGGTGCAGCCCATGACGCTGGTGGGGTTGACGGCCTTGTCGGTGGACAGCTGCACGAACCGCTCCACCTCGTGCTCGCTGGCGCTCACCAGCAGGTTCTTGGTGCCCAGCACGTTGTTCTTGACCGCCTCGGCGGGGCTGACCTCCATCAGCGGCACATGCTTGTGGGCCGCCGCGTGGAACACCACCGTGGGGTGGTAGGTCTCAAACACCTCGTCCAGCCGCTTTTTGTCCCGGATGGAGCCGATGAGCACGGTCACCGGGATATCGCGGCCATACTTCTGCTGCAGTTCCATCTGCAGCTCGTAGGCGCAGTTCTCGTAGATGTCAAAGATGAGCAGCTTGCCGGGGTGGAAGCGCATCACCTGCCGGCACAGCTCCGAGCCGATGGAGCCGCCGCCGCCGGTGACCAGCACGGTCTTGCCCCCGTAAAAGGCCATGGTCTGGGAATTCTCCACCTGAATGGTATCCCGGAACAGCAGATCCTCAATCCGGAAGTCGCGCAGGGCGCGCTTGGCCGTGGACTTTTCCTCCGTGCCGGAGGGATAATCGTACAACTTCACGGCACAGCCGGTATCCTGATAGCGTTCATAGAGCTTTTGCTTGCGCTCCACCGTCAGGTCCGGCAGGGCAATGATAATTTCCCGGACCTTCATCCTTTTCAGCAGGTTGGCAGTGCTGTCATCCTCAGGATAGACCGGCACACCGTTGACCGTTTGCCCCACCTTCTCCGGGTCGGTATCTATAAAGCACACCGGCTCATACCGGGAGCGGGGATTGCGGAAGAATTCATCCGAAAGAGTAGCGCCCACATTACCGGCGCCCACGATGGCCACCTCCACCTTATACAGCTGGCTGAAGGCGTTGCCCTCAATATTCTTATCGGCATTTCTATTGCGATAGGCGTACAGCAGCTGGTAGCAATAGCGGGACAGCAGCGTCACCAGCAGGATGGCCATAGCCACGATCAGATGCACACCGATGCCCAGATTGACGGCAAACCATACCCGCCCCAGGAGCATCAGCAACACGTTGGACACGAAGTCAGAGACCATAATGGTCAGATAAGTCTGTATGTTGGCGTAGCGCCAAATGTTGCGGTATACGCCAAAGACGATGCGCCCGGCCATAATCGTGACCACCAGGGCCAGCATACGGGCCAAATTGATCTCCCCGTTGAGTACAATGGAGTGCAGCCGCAGTACCTTCACCAAATTGGTCATATAATACACGCAAATGATGACGGCAATATCTACCAGCATCAGCTCCATTTTTCTTCTGCTAAGCTTCATGACAGATCCATTCCTTTGCTTTTTCAGAGGAGCTTCTCTCCCCTGTTCTCTATAGCAGGTTTTATTCCCATCGATTGACAAGGACAAACAAGTCCTTGTCAATCGATGGTACCACGGACGCGCGCTTTTCGCAACCCCGGCGTGGCGGAGCACCGTGATATACAGCATATAAATGTGCGGGTACAGTCCGTTGTCCGGGCGTCCAATATCTCGGCAATACGGTCCAGCCGGTACAGCAGCGTGTTCCGGTGGATAAACAGCGCCTTGGAGGTCTTTACGGAGTTCTGACAGTTGTTGAAATAGGTTTCCAGCGTGTACAGCAGCTGGGTATTGTGTTCCTCGTTGATGCCGTAAACATATTTGCTGACGGCTTCACTGATCTCGGATAGGGAGGTGTGGTAGGGGAATACGCATCAGCGGGAAGTGCAGCTCATTCTGTTTCAAAAGCTCCCGCAGCGTCATAAGTACGCCTCCCTTCGGCAAAACACCAAAACACCCCCTATTTTGATGATACCATTATACCCCATAAGTGTAAACCGCCTTTTGTGCAGACGCACAAAAAACCGGGCGCGAATTTGTGCCGTGCGGCGGGCATGGCCGAGGAAATCGTGCTACCCTATAGGTGAAAATACTTCAGACCGCAAAAGAGGGAGCACATGAAAATTACTGTTCTGACCTGGTGCGTCAGCTTTTTACCTATACTGCTGCTGATTATGCTGCTGGCGGTTTTCCGCGTATCTACCGCCCGCGCCGCAGGTGTGACACTGCTGCTGACCGTACTGTCCGCCTTATTTCACCTTTGCGACCTTCCGCACTTTTTCAAAGGAGGACGCCGCCACATGGTGATATTCGTTCACAATGACCATCCCGTATTCCTCTGCAAAGGATTGGCACCGCCTCCCAATAGAGAGTGCAGCTGCTCTATCAGGGTGTATTCCTTTCCCTTATACGGGATACTTTGCCCATATAGCACCCCTTCGTTAGATGCAGCTTTTGCTGAACGGATTGTTATATTTGCGCCGCCGTTGTTCTTAAGCGGCATACCTGACATTTCAAGCAAAAGCAACCCTGTCATTTAAACGGGGCATTTGGCGGTGCTTCAGGCGAGGATGGCGTTGACCGGAATACAGGAGGCTTTGGCTGGGGCAGGAACGCAGCACATACGGCTAAATCGTTTTGAGAAGGAAAAGAGCCAATTGGTGTCAGGGGCAGTGCCAACGTCCGGCTGGCTTTATGTACATCGGAGCCCTTGCTTTTTGGCAAAATGCAGACTATACTAAGGGCGAAAAGCTGAAACGTACCTGTGGAGAGGAGGCAGCACAGATGAGGGAGATGTGTCAGACTTTCGGCATAACAGCGCTCGGCGAGACCGTGGAAAGCTGGACGCTGAAAAATGAGTTTCTGACAGCGGAAGTACTTACTTACGGCGCAACGCTGCGGCGGCTGGTATTCGGCGGCGTGGATGTGGTGCTGGGCTATGACACCCTGTCGGAGTATGAGCGAAACGACGGCTTCTTCGGTGCGACAGTGGGCCGGGTGTGCAACCGAATCGGCGGGGCGTCCTTCGAACTGAACGGCAAGACGTACCCACTGGCGAAAAACGACGGAGAGAACCATCTCCACGGCGGCGTGCGGGGATTTGACAAATATATCTGGGCGGCGGAGCCGCTGGCGGACGGCCTGCGGCTGCACCGTCTGTCGCCTGACGGGGAGGAGGGGTATCCCGGAACGTTGGCGGTGTCGGTGACGTATCGGCTGGCCGGCGAGTCGCTTCGGATCGAATACGAGGCGGAAAGCGATGCCGACACCCTGTGCAGCCTGACCAACCACAGCTATTTCAACCTGAACGGCGGCGGTACGGCTATGGCGCATACGCTGGCACTGGCGGCGGAGAGGTATCTGGAGACATCTCCCGGCTGCCTGCCCACGGGGCGGGCGCTGCCGGTGGCGGGGACGCCCTTTGACTTCCGCGCAGCTAAGGCTGTCGGACGTGATATCGGCACCCCGGCGGAGCAGCTGCGGCTGGTGAACGGCTATGACCACCATTTCTGCGTGGACGGGGCCGGTCTGCGCCGTGCGGCGGTGCTGCGGGGCGACAGCAGCGGCATCGCCATGACGATGGACACCACCTCTCCCGGTGTGCAGCTGTATACGGCCAACTGGCTGTCCCGACGCGGCGGAAAGAATGGGGCGGTATATGAGCCCCGCTGTGCCGTGTGTCTTGAGCCGCAGTTCCCGCCGGATGCGGTACACCACCCAAACTTTCCACAGCCGCTGCTGCGGCGGGGCGAAGTATACCGGCACTGCACGGTATACTCCTTTTCAAAATAACAACACATCCCCCGTGCAGCGTATCTGCGCGGGGGATGTGTTGTTATTATTGCGCTCAGCCCATGACCACGCGTACCTGCACCTCTGTGCCGGGTGCGGCCGGGGGAAGCACATTCCCGGTGATGGATGTTCCATCCACGGTGATGGAAGCGATTCCCTTTTCTACGTGGTGAGGATTCTCCACAGTGATGCGGTAGACTGCACCGCGGTAGCGGCGCTTGATGGTATAGCCTGCCCATCCCGCGGGAATGCAGGGGGCGACAGCAAGACCGTCCAGCGTGGGCTGCACGCCGAGAATGGCCTGCGAGATGCTGACGAATGTCCAGGCTGCCGTGCCGGTGAGCCAGCTGTTCTTGCCCTCGCCGAAGGTGGGCGCGTCCAGAATGGTCCAGTCGCCCGTCTCGCGGAGGTAGGCGTCCGTTCCGGCAATGAGCCACAGCGGGTCGTCGTTAAAGCCGCTGCCAACCGCCAGATTGCCCTTTTTCGTCAGGGGCTGGTACTGGTGATAGGCGCTGCCGTCGGGGAACTGGGTGGCGGCAATGTCCAGGATGCGTTCCCTTGCCCACTGGGGGATCATATGGACGAAGCCCAGCAGATCCTGACAGGAGTCACGGAAGCCCATGCCCCGGCCCAGCAGCAGGGACCGGGATGAGCCGTACCGTATTTCCGCCTTCCAAATGCCCAAATGGATAACTGCAAAAGAGCCGCTTATTCCGGTCTGGGAATAAGCGGCTCTCGGCCTTTTCACGCGCGATGAATTTTCAGCGCGCCCCGGTGTTCTCTGTGCTCATATCCGGATGTCTCCGTCAGCGGCCTGCGCCTGCCGAAGCAGCGGCGTGCAGGCATCCAGAAATTTCCGTACCTGCTGCGGGCACCGCCCGATATACAGCCGCGGCTTCATCAGCTGCTCCAGCTCCGACCGGCTCAGTCCGAAGACCGGATCGCCTGCCAGCCGGTCCAGCAGGTCGCAGGGCAGACCTTCCTTCATGCGCTTTGTTGCTGCCATAGAGTGTCTCCGAATGACCTCGTGCAGCTGCTGCCGGTCGCCGCCCCGCTTCACCGCCTCCATCATCAGGTCCTCCGTGGCCAGGAACGGCAGATATTCCCGCAGGGTGCGATCTACGATCGCCTCGTTGACGTGCAGACCCGCCGTCACGTTCTGGCACAGCCGCAGTACTGCGTCGATGCACAAAAACCCCTCCGGCATGGCGATGCGCCGGTTCGCGGAGTCGTCCAGCGTTCGCTCCAGCCACTGGACGGAAGCGGTCATAGGCGCGTTCATAGCGTCGGCTATCATATAGCGGCTGAGAGAGCAGATGCGTTCACACCGCATGGGATTGCGCTTATAGGCCATGGCGGACGAGCCGATCTGATCCGCCTCGAAGGGTTCCTCCAACTGCCGGTCATGCTGCAGAAGGCGGATATCGTTAGCCATGCGATAGGCGCTCTGGGCGATGCCGCTGAGACAGCCGAGGATGCGGCTGTCCGTCTTCCGGGGATAGGTCTGTCCGCATACCGGGAAGCAGGCGGAAAAGCCGAACTCCGCCGCGATGCGGCGGTTCATCTCGTCGATCTTTGCCTCATCGCCGTCAAACAGGTCCATGAAGCTGGCCTCTGTGCCCGTGGTGCCCCGGCAGCCCAGAAACCGCAGTGCGGACAGTACATGGTCCAGCTCCTCCACGTCAGCGAGAAAGTCCTGCATCCACAGGACAGCGCGTTTGCCCACGGTCACGGGCTGTGCCGGCTGGTAGTGTGTATAGCCCAGGGCAGGCGTGTCGGCATATTTTTTCGCGAAGGCTGCCAGGTTATTCAGCACAGTCAGCAGCTGTGCGCGCAGATGGACAAGGCCATCCCGGTACAGGATCAGGTCGGCGTTGTCGGTCACATAGCAGCTGGTGGCCCCCAAATGGAGAATCCCCGCCGCCGACGGCGCCGCCTTGCCGTAGGCGTATATGTGCGCCATCACATCGTGGCGTACCTCTCGCTCCCGTTGGGCGGCTACATCATAGTCGATGTCGGTGATATGTGCCTCCAACTCGGCGACCTGAGCTTCGGTAATGGGCAGACCTAACTGGCACTGGGCACGGGCCAGCGCCGTCCACAGCCGCCTCCAGGTCTGATAGCGGCTGTCGTCGGAAAACAGGTGCAGCATATAGTCCGAGGCATAGCGGGATGCCAGCGGGGAGCTGTACATATCGTGAGACATAACGATCCTCCTTGTTTATCGGATGATCAGGCTCTCTCGCTCGGCGCCCACGGAGACATACCCGATATGGCAGCCGATGGCCTGCTCCACATACTCCACATAGTCCCGCGCCGCCTGGGGCATATCCGCCCATGTACGCACACCGGAGATATCGCAGCCCCAGCCCGGGAGGTATTCCATGACAGGCTTGGCCCTCTCCAGCACGGCAGGGAAGGGGAATTCGTGGGTGATCTCGCCGTCGATCTCATAGGCGGCGCAGACTGGGACCTCGTCCATGTAGCTGAGGATATCCAGCTTGGTCAGCGCGATATTCGTCGCGCCCTGTACCTCCACGCCATAGCGTGTGGCCACCAGGTCGATGGGGCCTACCCGGCGGGGGCGGCCCGTCTTGGCGCCATACTCCGCGCCGGCCTCCCGCAGCTTTTCCGCGTCGGCACCGAACCACTCGCAGGTGAACGGCCCCTCGCCCACGCAGGAGGAATACGCCTTTACCACGCCCACCACTTCGTCGATCTTTGCCGTGGGCAGCCCCGCGCCGATAGGCGCGTAAGCGGCGATGGTGTTGGAGGAGGTGGTGTAGGGATAGATACCGTAGTCCAGGTCGCGCAGTGCGCCAAGCTGTCCCTCGAACAGAATGGCCTTGCCCTCTGCCTGCGCCTGCCGCAGATACCGCCCGGTGTCCGCTACATAGGGCCGGACCTGCGCGGCATACGTCTCCAGCCACGCGGTCATCTCCGCCATGGTATGGCCCTTGGCGCCATAGACCTTCTGCAATATCAGATTTTTCCACTCCAGCAGGTCCTGCAAGTGCGCCATCAGGCGATCGGGATACAGCAGTTCACCGGCCTGAATGGTCTTTTTCTGGTACTTATCGGAGTAGAACGGCGCGATGCCCTGCTTGGTGGAGCCGTACATCTTGTCCTTCAGGCGGGCCTCCTCCAGCGCGTCCAGCTCCCGGTGCCACGGCAGCAGCAGGGAGGCCCGGTGGCTGACCATCAGGTTTTTCGGGGAGATGCTGACGCCCGCCGCGCGGATCCTCTCCATCTCCGTCACCAGGTTTTCGCAGTCCAGCGCCACGCCGTTGCCCAGAATATTCATCACGCCGGGGCGGAACACGCCGGAGGGCAGCAGATGCAGGGCGAATTTGCCCATATCGTTGATAACGGTGTGCCCGGCGTTGCCGCCGCCCTGATACCGCACCACCACATCATACTGCCCTGTCAGATAGTCCACCATGCGGCCTTTTCCCTCGTCGCCCCAGTTGATACCTACGATCGCGCAATTTGCCATGTTCGCTGCCTCCGTTCCGTGTTATTTTCAAACGACGGTTCATTATACGCGCAGCAAGATAATAAGTAAAACATCGATTTAATATATGGCGTATAAGCGAATTTAATAGCAAAGCGCACCCAGCACAACTGTACTGCGCCGGATCAAAAGCTGAAAAGCACACCCCCGGGGGGTGTGCTTTTCGCATTTACTCTTGCAGGAGCTGTTCCAGCGCGGCCATCCGCAGGCATACGCAGAATACCTCCATGGCCTTCTCCAGCTCCTCCACCGGCGGCAGGGAAGGCGCGATGCGGATGTTGCTGTCCTGCGGGTCGACGCCATAGGGGAAGGTAGCGCCCGCGCCGGTCATGGTCACGCCGGCCTCCTTGCATAGCGCCAGCGTCCGTTTGGCCAGCCCCGGCAGGGTGTTCACGGATACGAAATAGCCTCCGGTGGGCTTTTGCCACGCGGCGATGCCCAGCGGCGCGATCTCCTGCTCCAGGCGGCGTAGCACGCACCGGAACTTAGGCCGCAGTATGGCGGCGTGCTTCTGCATCAGCGCCAGCGTGTGTGCCTTATCCTGCAAAAACAGTACGTGGCGCAGTTGGTTGACCTTGTCGTAGGAGATCATTTGGATATCCATCAGCTTTTCCATATACGCCAGATTAGCCGTCGACGCGGCCATGACGGATATGCCTGCGCCGGGCAGGGTGATCTTGGAGGTGGAGGCGTACTCGAACACCATGTCCGGGTTCCCCGCCTCGCGGCAGAGGGTCAGTATGTCGTCAAAGGGCACGAACGGGCCCTCAAACTCATGCACGCAGTAGGCGTTGTCCCACATCAGCAGAAAGTCCGGCGCCGCGGGCTTCAGTGCGGCAATGCGCCGCACCGTTTCGGCGGAGTACACGATGCCGTCCGGATTGGAGTATTTGGGTACGCACCACATCCCCTTCACGGCGGGATCCCGCACCAGCGTCTCCACCAGGTCCATATCCGGGCCGGTGGGCGTCATGGGCACGGTGATCATCTCCGCGCCGAAGGACTCTGTGATCTTGAAATGCCGGTCATAGCCGGGAGCCGGGCACAGCCATTTTACCTTGTCCAGTCGGCTCCAGGGTGCTTCGCTGTGGAGCAGTCCGTGGGTATATGCCTTGGCGATGGTGTCATACATCAGCGTCAGCGAGGCGCTGCCGCCGATGAAACATTCCTCTGCCCGGCAGCCCAGCAGCTCCGCGAACAGTTTTTTAGCACTGGGCAGACCGGACAGCTGCCCGTAGTTGCGGACATCCATGCCGTCCGCCTGGCACTGCACAGGGTCGTGCAGTATGGTCAATATGTCGGATACGGCGTCCAGCTGCGCCTTGCCGGGTTTGCCCCGCGCCATATTCAGCGCCAGCCCCAGTCCACGCAGGGCGTCGAACCGGGCGGAGACCTCTGCGTATTCCCGGCGCAGTGCCTCCGGGGAGAGGGAACGATAAGCGGTCGTCATGATCGTCACTCCTTACTCATTGTTTGTGTGCTGCACCGCACAGTTCGCGGACAGAGGCGATGCCATTGCGGTGCAGATAGGAATCAAGGTCATGGATGATGTTGTGCATGGCCATTGGATCGTTGAAATTACAGGAGCCAACCTGTACGGCGGAAGCTCCGGCCATCAGGTATTCCACCGCGTCCCGCCATGAGGCAATGCCGCCGCAGGCGATGATCGGAATGTGCACGGTCTCATAGGCCTGCCACACCAGAAACATATTCATGGGTTTTACCGCCGGGCCAGACATACCGCCGGACAGATTTCCCAGGTAGGGTCGCCGTTTTTGTATGTCGATGGTCATAGCCCGGAAGGTATTGGACAGCGTCAGCGCGTCCGCGCCGGCGTCCTCCGCCGCCCGGCAGCTTACCCGGATATCCGTCACATTGGGGGACAGCTTTGCGTACAGAGGCAGGGTGGTGCGCTGCCGCGTCTGACGTACCGTGTCGTACAGCAGCTGCGGGTCGGAGGAGAAAGGGAGTCCGCTGCCCACGTTGGGACAGGACAGGTTCATTTCCAGGGCGGCGATCCGGGGATCGTCGCCTACCAGTTCCGCGATCTCGGCGTAGTGCACCGGCTCGGAGCCGGAGATGCTCAGGATGACCTGGGTGCCGATGTTCTCATACCGGGGCAATTCGTCCCGCAGAAAGGCCTCGATACCCACGGAGGGGATGCCCACACAGTTGAGCATTCCGCCGCAGACCTCGGCGATGCGGGGGCCGGGATTGCCGGGCCGCCGCAGGCGGTGAACGCTCTTGATCATAACCGCGCCCAGCTCACTGACGGGGAAGCAGTCGGCATTGTTTTCAAAATAATCATAGGTGCCGGAGGCGGGCATGACGGGGTTTTTGAACACCGCGCCGCCCAGCTCCACGGATAGATCAGTCAGGTAACTCACAACGGTGCAAAGGCGCGGCGAGAGGTGTACGCGCCTTCTCCTTTCCAGTGTATTTTGCGCGTCAGACAACTGATGTCCGCCGTAGGCGTCGGTACAGGACCAGTGCTACGATCAGGGAGATCAGGTCTACGACAGGCTGCACCAGCGCGCAGCCATACAGGGGGTATAGGCGGTCCAGCAGAAGCAGCAGCGGGATATCCAGCGAGCCCTTCCGCAGGATGGAGCAGATCAGGGATTCCCTGGTGCGTCCCATCGCCTGGAACTGTGTGATCATGGGGTGGCATATGGCCACGAAGGGCATACACAGCACCATTCTGCGTAAAAAGGCGGCGGCGTAAGCCACGGTCATATCATCCTGGATGAACAGCCGCGCCAGCTGCGGCGCGAACAACTCAAACACGATAACGCACGCCAGCGAGAAGCCCACGGTGATGCTGACGCCGAAGACAAAGCCCTGCCGCTGCCGTTCCCGGTCGCCGGAGGCATAGTTGTAGGACAGGAAGGGCAGCAGCCCCGCCGAGGTGCCCAGCGAAAAGTACAGCGGCAGATTGTCCAGCTTTTTCACGATACCGTAGGCCGCTACGGCCTCTACCGCGTATTTGGATACGAATAGGGACAGCACCGCTAACGACACCACCGTCAGCGCGTATTGCAGCGCGGAGGGAAAACCGATGGACAGTATCTCCCGGATATAAACGCCGGTACGCTTCAGATGGCATGGCCGCAGGGACAGCACCGTGCTGCTCCGCCGCAGCAGACACAGCAGAAAGAACAGCGTGCCTGCCGTGTTGGATATGGCGGTGGCCAGTCCAGCGCCGGCCGCGCCCATATTCATATACTGCGGCAGAATGAAAAACGGGTCCAACACGATGTTCAGCACGCCGCCCAGCGTCACGCCGGCGAAGGCCAGCGCGGCCCGGCCTTCGGCACGCAGCAGATTGGACAGCAGCAGGTTCAGTATCGTGCCCGCGCCGCCCCACAGCAGCGTCCAGCGGGCGTAGGCCGCGGCCACGGGATATACCTCCGCGTCCGCGCCGCAAAGAGAGAGCAGCGGGTGCAGAAACGACCCGCACAGCAGGCTGAATACCGCCACGGTGGCCAGATAGGTCACCGGGATGGTGGGGCTGATGACCTTGGTCCAGATCAGGTAGATACCGCCGATCAGCAGGGTGATGGCGCAGGTCTCACCCAGCACGCCGCCGTGGTTGCCCAGCAGCAGGGTGACATAGGAGCCCGCGTTCTGGGCGGTCTCCTCCACCGCCAGAGGGGTGGCGGAGGTCAGCGCATCCACTTTGGAAACATAGTTGGCATACTCCGTCATGGACTGGGGGAAGGAGAACATCATGCACACCCGGCCCACCAGAGCAGGGTTGACGAAGTTGCAGCCCAAACCGCCGAACAGCATCTTGACGATGACGATGGCAATGAAATCCCCTACCAGCAGCTGCCAGATGGGCATCCCTACAGGGACGGACAATGCCAGCAGCATGCCCGTGACCACGGCGGAAAAATCACCTATGGTAGGTTTTTTCTTCATCAGGCGGCACCAGAGATACTCCAGCAGCACGCAGTTGAGCACGGAAACTCCCGTAAGCAGCAGAGACCGCCAGCCGAAGATGGCGATGGCCGCAATGAGGGCCGGGCACAGCGCGATGCAAACGCTGCGCATGATGGAACCGGTATCCTTTTTGCAGCGGATATGCGGGGAGATGCTGAGGATCAGTTGTTTCATTTGTTCTCCTCCTTCTTCATCTGGGCCAGCTGCTCCTGCCGGG
>ERZ779876.2166-NODE-2166-length-14827-cov-30.316883_pt1 | contig 14827 bp, 13 predicted proteins | sample MGYA00511068_ERZ779876 | MGnify/ENA primary metagenome ERZ779876 (study PRJEB29588, sample SAMEA1970858) | human gut metagenome | biome: human gut; feature: human-associated habitat; material: faeces | place: Denmark | collected 2008/2010 ...
TACAATGGCGCTGGCCAGCCTGACCCAGCCGGTGGGGCAGGCTGGATACGGGGTACTGTTCGATGTGTTTTCCGCCTGTCCGGCAGGGGTGCTGCTGGGGGCCGGTGCCGTGTCGGCGGTGTTTCTGACCGGCGCGATGCGCCATGAGACCGAAAAACGCCCCGGCTGAATTGTCAGCCGGGGCAAGGGAAATCGGTTGGCTTACCACTCTTCGCCCTGTTTTTCAACAGCTCTGCGCTAGAATGTGGAAAACAGGAGGCGATGAACGATGAAACACCGCTGGACGACCCTTTTGTGGGAGCTTTTTGCAGCACAGCTGCTGTGCACGGCGGCGGGCAGCTTCGTACTCATCCTGATTCAACGCACTGCCTGTTTTCACAGTACGCCCGGTGTTCACCGTGCGCGGCGCGTCACCAGCATGGTAGACATTGCGCGGCGCATCGCCGGTGTTTACCCTGCGGATCTCGCTCATAACGTTCCTCCCTTTTATTCAAACGATGGGAACTGGTCTTTCATCTTATTCGGTTACGGCACACCCGCAAAAGGCAGTGCCTGCCCCTTTATCGGGTGCAGGCCGCGCGGGCATCATCCAGTGCGGCAACGGTATCGGGGTCCAGTGGGCTGCCTTTTTCGCGCACAAAGGCAATGCTTTGTTCCAGTGCATGGCACAGCGCCAGGTCCAGGTTCTGCATTTCCTCGGCACGCAGCGCCTCCACACCGGGGTAATCCCGTTCGGCACTAGTCATATCCGCCATGTAAATAATCTTGTCCAACAGGCTCATGTTCTGTTTGCCGGTGGTATGGCACTCAATGGCAGATAAAATTTCCGGGTCCGTCACACCCCACTGTGTCTGGCACAAAACCGAGGCCGCGTACCCATGCCACACCGGCGCAGGGCGCTTGGCGGCATTTTTAGCTATTATAGCATTGTCAGCAAAAATCTGCAACATCTCTGCCTTGGGCAGTTCTTTCGCGCTGTCGTGCAAAAGTGCCGCTAATGCGGCCTTTTCCTCATCCGCGCCATAGCGTTTTGCCAGCTTGACTGCCATTTTTTTTACATTTATGGTGTGCTTGTAACGCTTTTCGCTCAAACGGCTTTTTACCAGCGCTTTTGCTTCGTCCACTGTCATCAAGATCCGCATCCTTTCCCTATTTTATTGTACCCTATTTATGGCTTCAAATCAGCTTGCCGTACAGCCCGTTCCGGTGTATCACATCCGCCACCGGCGGGGGCAGCAGCTCCTTCAGCCGGGCAGGGGGATACTTTCCTGCGCGGATATCGCTGGAGGCACACTCCAGCACCGGGGCATCCGCAAACATGATCTTCCCGCCTGCTTCTTCCAGCTTTTGGGCTGCTGCACGCAGAGCGTCGCCATCGCCGGGTTCCCGGCTCTGCACCACCAGGGTAACCATAGCCAAAATTTCCCGCCAGCGGTACCATTCATCAAATGTTTCCAGCATATCGCTGCCAATTGTCATATACAGCTGAGCGCCGGGATACTTTTCCTGCAGCATGCTGACGGTATTATAGGTATAGCTGCGACCCGCGCGGTCCACTTCCCACTGGCTCACCTGCACCTGGGGGCCAAGCGCCTTAAAGCATTCGCACATGGCAAGGCGCAGTTCGCCCGGCGTTGCGCTGGCGTGCTTGTGGGGTGGGATGCCCGCCGGCATAACCAGCACCACATCCGGCTGCACCGCCTGCATGGCGGCCCGCAGGTTGTTCATGTGCCCGGCGTGGGGCGGGTCAAATGTGCCGCCAAATAGCAGTGCTTTCATCTTACTTTTTCAGCAGTTCCGCATAAGCAGATTCCTTCGGCTTTTTGCGGAACAGCACAAACTTGCGGCCAATCACCTGCACGCACTCTGCATGGATGGCTTCGCACAGGATGTCGGCAGCCTCGCGGGCATCATACTCGCTGTTTTCCAGCACCTTCAGCTTGATCAGCTCGCGGGCTTTGATGCAGTCATCCACGCCCTTGATCAGCGTTTCATCAATTTCGCCCTTGCCGATCTGAAAAACCGGCTCCATGGTGTTGGCCATGCCGCGCAGTGCGGCGCGCTGTTTGCTTGTCAAAGACATTGTTCGCTCCTTATTGTTCAGTCAAAATCAAATCGTTCTATTCAGTTTTTCTCTGCGGCTCATTCGCCCAAAAATGCGGCGAGCTCGGCTTCCAGCTTTTCCATGGCGCGGCCGCGGTGGCTGATGGCATCTTTTTCGGCATCGGCCAGCTCGGCATAGGTGCGGTGTGCAGTGTTAGGTACCGTGCCGCCGCCGGGCAGGCCAACGGCATCGGGAATAAACAGCGGGTCATACCCAAAACCGTTATCGCCCGCCGGGGTCAGGGCCACACTGCCGGGGCATTCGCCGGTCACAACCAGCTCCCGCCCATCCGGCAGGATCAGGCAGACCGCCGAAACGAACTTGGCGGCGCGCTGTCCCACCGGCACATTCTGCATCTCTGCCATCAGCTTTTCGTTGTTGGCGGCATCGTTGCCGTGCTCACCCGCATAGCGTGCGCTGTACACGCCGGGTGCCCCGTTCAGGGCATCCACGCACAGGCCGGAATCATCCGCCACGGTGGGCAGGCCGGTTGCCTTGCAAAAGGCTTCGGCCTTAATCTTTGCATTTTCCGCAAAGGTGGTTCCGGTCTCCTCCGGGTCCAGGGTTACACCCAGTTCCCGCAGGCTTTTTACCTCGTGGCCGCAGCGGGTCAGGATGCGGCGCAGCTCTTTCAGCTTGCCCGCATTGTTGGTAGCTGCACAAACGATCATGCCTGTTCCTCCCCTGCCTGCTCCGTTTCCTCTTTTTTATGCTGCGGAACCTCCGGCAGCAGGGCTTCGGCAAAATCGGTGGCGGAGAAGAAGATCAGGTCGTCGATCTTTTCCCCCACGCCCACAAAACGGATGGGCAGGCCCAGCTTTTCGTGCACACCGATGATGCAGCCACCCTTGGGGGTGCCGTCCAGCTTGGTCAGCACAACGCCGGTGGCACCGGCGGCGCGGCAGAACTCCTGCGCCTGGCTGATGGCGTTCTGGCCGGTAATGGCATCCAGCACCAGCAGCACTTCCAGGCTGGCATCCGGGCTGGCCTTTTTCACGCTGCGGCTGATCTTTGCCAGTTCGTCCATCAGGCCCTTTTTGTTGTGCAGGCGGCCTGCGGTATCGGCAATGACCATATCGTAGCCGCGGGCCGTGGCGGATTTGACCGCATCAAAAATCACGGCTGCGGGGTCAGCTCCCTCGCCCGCCTTGACCAGCGGCACCCCGGCACGGTCGGCCCAGGTTTCCAGCTGTTCGCTGGCCGCTGCGCGGAAGGTATCGCCTGCCGCCAGCATGACCCGCTTGCCCAGATCCTTGTACAGATAAGCCAGCTTGGCAATGGTGGTGGTTTTGCCCACGCCGTTCACGCCCACAACCAGAATAACCGCCGGTTTGCCGCTCAGGTCCAGGTCAGTTTTGGGGCTTACCTCGCGGCGGATGATATCGCGCAGGGCATCCAGCGCTTCCTGGCCGGTATGCAGGCCGTTGATCTCTACCTCATCGCGCAGCTCGTCCACCAAGCGCACCGCGCAGCTGGGGCCGACATCGGCCAGAATCAGCTGCTCTTCCAAATCATTATACAGGTCATCATCAATAACAGAGCTGGTCAAGGTGTTGACGATGTTCTGGAAAAAGTCCGTTCTGGTTTTTTCCAGGCCATCGCTCATTTTCTTCTTTTTCTTAAAAATATCGAAGAATCCCATGGCGGTTCCTCCTTTGAATTAACTGATCAGATCAGCGGAAACGTTTTCAAGGTCAAGGCGCAGGATCTTGGAAACACCATCCTCCTGCATGGTCACGCCGTACAGCACATCAGCTGCTTCCATGGTGCCGCGGCGGTGGGTGATAACGATGAACTGGGTGCGTTCGGTCATGCGGCGCAGATACTGCGCATAGCGCGTAACGTTCACATCGTCCAGTGCAGCTTCAATTTCGTCCAGGATGCAGAACGGCGACGGGTTGACGGCCAGAATGGCAAAATAAATGCTGATGGCCACCAGCGCCTGTTCGCCGCCGGACAGAGCCGACAGGTTTTTGATGACCTTGCCGGGGGGCGAAACCTGAATTTCAATGCCGGAGTTCAGCACATCGTTCTCATCCGAAAGATAGAGCCTCGCCGAACCGCCGCCGAACAGCTCGCGGAAGATCGCACCGAAGTTGCGGTTGATCTCCTTAAAGCTGGCGGTGAACATCTCCTGCATTTCGCTGCACAGCTCGGCAATCATTCGGTTCAGCTCCGCGCGGGATTTCTCCACATCGGTGACCTGTGCTTTCATGAAGTCGTACCGTTCTTTAACTTCCTTGTACTCTTCGATCGCGCCCACATTCACGTTGCCCAGCGCGCGGATCTTGCCGCGCACTTCGGCCACCTGGCGGCGCAGGTCTGCCACATTGGCAAAAGGTACACAGAGCTTTTCCGCCTCGGCTTCGGTCAGCTGGTATTCCTCCCACAGCTTGGATGCCGTGGTGTTCAGCTCAGTTTCCGCCGCGGTCTTGCGCTCGGCCAGGCGGGCCATCTCGCCGCTCATCCGCTCGCGCTCATCGGTCAGGGTGCGGTTTTCCTGGGTCAGGCGGGTCACAGCGGCTTCCTTTTCCATGCGCTCGGCATTCGCCTTGCGGATGGTTTCCTCCGCCGCGGTGATCTTCTGTTTGTTTTCTTCGCTGGCTCGCTTGATTTCATTGGCGCGCAGCTCATTGGCGGCAATGCGCTCATTGGCGGCGGCCACATTGGCCTGCAATTCCCGCACGCGGGCTTCGGCTTCGCCGCTGCGGCCTTTCAGGGTTTCCAGCGCTGCTTCGTGCAGGCTCAGGTCCTTCTCGGTGCGCAGCTTCTGCATTCGGTTATCCGAAAGTTTCTGCGATGCTTCCTCCCGCTGGCGGGTCACATCGCTGGTGGAAGCGCCCAGGCTTTCCAGCTCTTTGCGGTGCGTTTCAATCTCGGCTTCCGCCTGTTTGCGGGCGTTTTCTGCCTGGGCGGCGGCCGCAGTGTTCTCCCGCAGCTGCTGTTCCAGCGCGGCGATCTCCTGCCCGCGGTGGGCGGCAGCATTCTTGCCCTCTTCCAGCGCGGTGTTCAGCTGATCCAGCTCCATCTCGGCTTTCAGGCGGGCCGCAGCGGCGGTCATGCCCTCGCTCTCGGCACCGGCCAGCTGGGCGGTCAGGTTATCCACCTCCGCTTTGCGGGCGGCGGCTTCCTTTTCGGCTGCTGCGCGGCGCTCGTCCAGTTTCAGCACCTTGGCACGCAGTTCGTCCAGTTCCTGCTTGCGGCTGAACACACCCACGCTGCGCGCGGTGGAACCGCCGGTAAAGGAACCGCCTGCGTTGATGACCTGGCCGTCCATTGTGACAATGCGGTTGCGGTAGCCAAGATTTTTGGCCACCACCGACGCTTCGCCCAGATCCTCCACCACAATAATGCGGCCCAGCAGGTTATCAATAATATGCTGGTACTGGGGGGCGGTCTCCACCAGGTCGGCGGCCACCTCCGCCGTGCCGGTCAGGCGGCCATTGAATCGGCTGCCCTGCACGGTATCCAGCGGCAGGAAGGTTGCGCGTCCGGCGCGTTCTTCCTTCAAAAAGGTGATAGCCGCGCGGGCGCAGCCCTGGTCCTGCACCACAATGTTCTGCAGCGCAAAGCCAAGTGCCGTTTCAATCGCGATTTCGTACCCCTTGCGCACGCTCAGGATACCGGCCACCGGGCCGATGATGCCCCGCAGCCGCCCACCGCCCGCGGCGCGCATGACGGCTTTTACGCTCTGCTGATAGCCGTCCATGTTGCGCTCCAGATCCTCCAGAATGCGGATGCGCTGGGCGGTGTTGTTTTTATCCGCTGCGGCCTTCTGCAAAGCTTCAGCGGCTTCCGCCTGCTGGCGGCGACGGCTTTCCAGCTTGAGCTTTAAGCCGGAGCGGATGTTATCGTTGCGGGTCACGGCTTCCTCGCACTCTTTCAGGTGCTCGGCAGCAGCGTCCCGTTCCTCGGTCAATTTTTGTGCCACATCACCCGCGGCGGCTTCCTGGTTTTTCAGGCCGTTCAGCTGGGCGCGGGCCGCTTCCACGGCGGATTGCAGCCCCGCACCCCGCACCTGCAGGGCAGTGGCATTCTGCTGCATGCGGGCCATGGCGGCGCTCACGATCTCCCGCCGCTCACCGCTTTGCAGCGCCTGCTGTTCCAGCGTGTTCAGCTGCTGGCGCAGCTTGTCCGCCTCGGCATCCAGATTTTGCAGCACGGTTTGCAGCTGGGTGATTTCCGCTTTGTGCTCGTCCGCTTCCTGCGTAATCCCCTTTGCGCCTTCCCCGGCACGGGTCAGCTCATCGCTGGCGCTGCGGATCTGCTCGTTCGCGTGTTCGGTTTCGTTCTGCAAAACTGCCAGCTGGCTTTCGCTCCCGGCGTTCTGCTCGGTAATGGTGCGGATCTCAGCGTTCGCTTCCTCCACCTGCAGCATCAGCTGCTGGGCTTCGGCGCGCAGGGCTTCGGTGCGGGTGTCAAATTCATCCAGCTGGCGGGAAATGCGTGCATAGTCGCTTTCCGCCGCCTCATACTTGCGCTGCTGGTCCCGCACCGTATCCTGTGCGCGGCGGATTGAATCCACCCACAGGGTAATTTCTAGCCCCTTGCGGGTCTCGGAATATGCCAGGAACTGCTCCGCCTTTTCGCTGTCGCGTTTCAGGGGTCCAACCCGCTTTTCCAGCTCCCCCAGAATATCCCGCAGGCGTTCCAGATTGCCCTCCGCCGCAGCCAGGCGGCGTTCGGCTTCATTTTTGCGGTAGCGGTATTTGGCAATGCCAGATGCTTCCTCAAAAATCTCGCGCCGCTCGGTGGATTTTGCACCAACGATCTCCGCAATGCGCCCCTGACCCACAATGGCGTAGCCATCACGCCCAAGGCCGGTATCCAGCAGCAGCTCGTACACATCTTTTAAGCGCACGCTCTGGCCGTTGATGGTATACTCGCTCTCCCCGCTGCGGTAATAGCGGCGGCCAATGGTTACTTCGTCCGCGTCCATTTCCAGCCCATGATCGGAGTTATCAATGGTCAGCGATACCGCCGCATAGCCCATTGCGCCGCGGGTCTGGGTGCCGCCAAAAATAACGTCCTCCATCTTGCCCGCACCGCGCAGCTGTTTGGAGCTGGTTTCGCCCAGAACCCACCGGATGGAATCCGAAATGTTGCTTTTGCCGGAGCCGTTCGGCCCCACAACACCGGTAATGCCTTCGCCAATGGTGATCCGCGTTTTATCCGGGAAGGACTTGAAGCCCTGTATCTCAAGTTCTTTTAAGCGCATAGATGCCCCTTTTTATGCCTGCTGTTCCAGCTTGGTCAGCGCCGCTTTGGCAGCCTGCTGTTCCGCAGCCTTTTTGCTGCGGCCTTCGCCCACAGCCAGCGCCTTGCCGTTCAGCGCCACAGTAACCTGGAACCGCTTATCATGCGCCGGGCCGGATTCCCCTGTCACGGTGTAGGTCAGGCGGTCATCCGGGTGTTTCTGCACCACTTCCTGCAGGGCGGTCTTGTGGTCATCCTCGGCGGTTTTGCCCTCCGTGATGAACGGCAGGATAAAGTTGCGGGCGGTCTCAATGCCGCCGTCCAGGAACAAAGCGGCAATGGTGGCTTCAAACGCGTCCGAAACCACGCTGGGGCGGCAGCGCCCGCCGCCAAGCTCCTCGCCGCGGCCCAGCCGCAGGTAAGAGCCCAGGTCGATCTCCTGCGCAAACTGGAACAGCGCGTCCTCGCTGACCAGCGAAGCGCGCATGCGGGACAGTTCGCCCTCCGGGCGGGTGGAATGGTGGAACAGATAGTTTGCCACCACAACGGACAGCACACTGTCGCCCAAAAATTCCAGCCGCTCGTTATACAGCGTAGGGGTTTTGCTCTCGTTGGCGTAAGAGCTGTGGGTCAGCGCCGTGATGAGCAGTTCTTTATTCTTAAAATGGTAATGCAGCTTTTCTTCCAATTCCTCAGGGGTACGCGTGGTCATAAGATTGCCTTACCTTTCGTTCTCTCTGTTTTGCGATTGTATATCGGGATATTTTGCAGGCCGGGCGGGCAATGCCCGCCCCTGCAATGGGCTTTGGTTTTGCGGCTATCCCGTAGGGGCGCACATTGTGCGCCCGCTGCCTATATTTTGGTACCGGCCATTTCCAATGGGCGGGCATAACATTTCAATTTTCGCACGATATGCCGTTTTATTTCGCGTCTGTCTTTTCTGCTGCGGCCTTGGCGGCTACTTCGGCCAGGGCGCTCTGCATGGTGCCGCACAGGTCATTGGCAACGCACAGCTTTGCCTGGCGGATGGCGTTCTTGATGCCCTTGGCCTTGCTGGAACCGTGTGCCTTGATGACCGGCTTTGCCGCGCCCAGCAGCGGTGCGCCGCCGATCTCCTCAGAGTCCATCATGTGCTTCAGATTGCGCAGCCCGCCTTTTACGCCAAGGTAGCACAGCTTGGTCACAATGCTCTGCATAAAGATATCTTTCAGCATGCCCAGCAAAGTACCTGCCACACCCTCGGTCAGCTTCAGCACCACATTGCCCACAAAGCCGTCGCAGACGATAACGTCCACCTCACCAGCCATAATATCACGCGGCTCAATGTTGCCCACAAAGCGGATGGCCGGGTTTGCTTTCAGCAGGCCGTGGGCTTCGCGGTACATCGGGGTGCCCTTGGTGTCCTCGGCGCCGTTGTTCACCAGCGCGACGGCGGGGTCCTTGCGGCCCATGACCTTATTCATGTACACGCTGCCCATGGTGCCAAAGGCATTCAGCATCTCGGCACGGCATTCGGCGTTTGCGCCGCAGTCCAGCAGCAAAAACGGCTGCTTTTTGCCCGGCATGCAGGTAGCCAGCGCCGGGCGCTTGACCCCCTTGACGGTGCGCACGATCAAACTGGTGCCCACATGCAGCGCGCCGGTGGAACCGGCGGAAACAAAGGCATCCGCCTCGCCGTTTTTCAGCATCGTCAGGCCTTTGACCAGGCTGGAATCCGTTTTGTGGCGCACGGCCTTGACCGGGTCATCGTGCATATCCACATCCTCGGTGCAGTGAATCAGCTCAAAGGGGGTCAGATCCACGCCAAGCTCCTGGGCAGCGGCCTTGATCTTGGCTTCATCACCCAGCAGGGCCAGGGTCATGCCATCACCAAACTCTTTTACCGCATCGGCTGCGCCCTGTACGGTCGATTTCGGGGCGTTATCGCCACCCATTGCGTCCAGTAAAATTTTCATAATCCACCTCAGTGTTCCGCTTCGGCTGCCCATGCCCGCATGGCGGCCTGTGCAGCATCAGAAAGTGCCATATACCGTTCGCGCTTATCCCGGATGGTGTCAATCTCCTCGGTGCGCGGCAGAATGCCCATGTTGGCACCCATGGGCTGGAAGTCCTTGTTGGGGGTGGTGATATAATCGATCAGTGCGCCACACATCGTTGTGGTCGGCGGGGGCGGCAGCTCTCTGCCCTGCAAACGGGCGTACAAATTGCGCGCTGCCAGCAGGCCGGAAGCCGCGCTTTCCATATAGCCCTCAAACCCGGTGATCTGCCCGGCAAAAAACACGTTGGGGTGCTCTTTCAGGTAGAGCCCCTTGGTCAGCACCGCCGGGCTTTCCAAAAAGGTATTGCGGTGCATCACGCCATAGCGGATGAACTCTGCATGTTCCAGGCCGGGAATCATCGAAAAAACGCGCTTCTGCTCGCCCCATTTCAAATTGGTCTGGAAACCAACGATATTGTACAGCGTGCGGGCGGTGTTTTCGGCGCGCAGCTGTACGTTGGCCCAGGGGCGGTGGCCGGTGCGCGGGTCCCGCAGGCCCACCGGGCGCAGCGGGCCATAGCGCATGGTATCCGCCCCGCGGCCCGCCATCACCTCAATAGGCATACAGCCTTCGTACACCGTCAGCTCCCCATCAAAGTCATGCAGAGGGGCGCGCTCCGCGTTCAACAATTCGTTATAAAACGTTTCATATTCCAATTTGTTGAATGGGCAGTTCAGGTAATCGGCTTCACCGCGCCCGTAGCGGGACGCCGCAAAGATCTTTTCCATATCCAGGCTTTCGGCGCTCACAATGGGAGCCACGGCGTCAAAAAAGCTCAGCCGGTGGCTGCCGGTCAGCGCGGCAATCTGCTCCGCCAGCGCACCCTCGGTCAGCGGGCCGGAAGCCACCAGCACCGGAACGCTTTCGTCCAGCGCGGTCACTTCCTCGCGGTGAACGGTAATATTGGGGTTCTTTTCCACCATTTCCGTCACGGCGGTGGAAAACACATCACGGTCCACCGCCAGTGCACCGCCAGCCGCCACGCGGGCGGTCTCGGCAGCATCCAGCAGGTGGGACCCCATCATGCGCATTTCAATTTTCAGCAGGCCGGAAGCCGAATCCGGCCGTTCCGCCTTGAGGGAGTTGGAGCAGATCAGCTCCGCAAAGCCTGCACTTTTGTGCGCAGGCGAAAACTTGACCGGCTTTTGCTCGTACAGGTCCACCTGCACGCCGTGGTCCGCCAGCCAAAGGGCGGCTTCACACCCGGCCAGCCCGGCACCGATGATTTTGATTTGCATGCGTTATTTCTCCGCGTTTGTCTTTTCGATATTCTTCACAAACCCGCAGCCCTCTTTGGCGCAGTACAGCTGGCCGCGGCGCTTGAACAGCGTTTTGCCGCAGTGGGGGCAGGTTTCCGGCACGGGTTCATCCCATGTCATAAAGTTGCAGGTGGGGTAGTTGCTGCAGCCGTAATACACGCGGCCCTTGGCGCTTTTGCGCAACAGCATATGGCCGCCGCACAGCGGGCACAGGCCGCCGGTATCCTTTACAATGGGGTGGGCGTTGCGGCACTCCGGAAAGCCGGAGCACGCCACAAACTTGCCGTACCGCCCGCTTTTGATCACCATGGGGCGGCCGCATTTTTCGCAGATCTCGTCGGTGGGGATATCCTCCACTTTGATCTTTTTGCCCTCCATGTTCTTTTCGGCGGCTTCCAAGCTTTTTTCAAAGCCCTGGTAGAAATCGTCCACTGTTTTGACCCAGTCCGCCTTACCGGCTTCCACAACGTCCAGCTTTTTCTCCATATCGGCACTGAATGTCGGGTCCACGATATCGGGGAACTGTTCCAGCATGACCTGGTTCACCGCGCGGCCCAGCGGGGTGGTTTTGAGCTTTTTCTGCTCCTTTTCCACATAGCCGCGGTCCACAATGGTGGTAATGATCGGCGCATAGGTGGAAGGGCGGCCAATACCGTTTTCTTCCAGCGCATGGATCAGCGTTGCTTCAGTATAGTACGGCGGCGGCTGGGTGAATTTCTGCTCCGCCGAAAGCTTGTTCAGTTTCAGGTCCTGGCTCACTTCCAGCGGGGGCAGGGCGGTTTCTTTCTTCTGCTTATCGTCGGTGGCTTCCTCATACAAAGCGGTAAAGCCGTCAAACGTTACATGGAAACCCGATGCGCGGAAGATATAATCCCCCGCCGTGATGTTGGCCGAAACGGTATCCATCAGGCAGTCTGCCATCTGGGATGCCATAAAGCGGCTCCAGATCAGGCGGTACAGCTTGGCTTCATCGCCGGAGATGCTGCCCTCCACCTGGTCCGGCGTCAGTTCCGGCATTGAGGGGCGGATGGCTTCGTGGGCATCCTGCGCCGCTGTGGCGGAGCGGGATTTCCAGACGCGCTTTTTGTTGCAGACGTAATTTTCGCCCCAGGTCTTGCCGATAAAGGTCTTAGCGGCGGCGGCGGCTTCGTCCGCAATGCGCAAACTGTCGGTACGCATATAGGTGATCAGACCGATCTGGCCATAGCCGTGCACCTCCATACCTTCATACAGGCGCTGGGCGGCACGCATGGTGCGGGTGGCCGAAAACCCCAGTGCGCGGCTGGCATCCTGCTGCAGGGTGGAGGTGATGAACGGTGGCTGCGGCTGGCGGCGGCGCTGGCCCTTATCCACACGGGTCACGGTGTAGGGTTTGCCGTCCAACGCGGCCAGAATGGCATCCGCCTGTTTTTTATTTTTCACCACCAGCTTGGTGCCGTCCGCCTGGGCTGTCAGCCGTGCGTTGAACGCACAGCCGCTCTGGCGGGGCTTCAGGTTGGCGTCAATGTTCCAGTATTCTTCGGGCTTAAAGTTTTCAATTTCGATCTCGCGGTCGCGGATAATGCGCACCGCCACGCTCTGCACGCGGCCAGCCGAAAGCCCGCGGCGCACCTTATGCCACAAAAACGGGCTGAGCTTATAACCCACCAGGCGATCCAGCGCGCGCCGGGCCTGCTGGGCGTTGAACAGATCCATATCAATGGTGCGCGGGTGGGCCATACCCTCCTGCACGCCCTTTTTGGTGATCTCGTCAAAGGTCACGCGGTTGGGGGCGGTGGGGTCCAGCCCCAGCACATTGGCCAGATGCCAGCTGATTGCCTCGCCTTCACGGTCCGGGTCGGTTGCCAGATAGACGGTCTGTGCTTTTTTCGCTTCGGCTTTCAGGTCCTTGACCAGCGCGGTCTTGCCTTTGATGGTAATATACTTGGGGGTATAGCCATGTTCCACATCAATGCCCAGCGTGCTGGCGGGCAGGTCCCGGATATGGCCCATGCTGGCCGTTACGGTATAGCCGTGGCCCAGGTATTTGCCAATGGTCTTTGCCTTGGCCGGGGATTCCACGATCACCAGCTTGGTGCCGGGCTTTGCTTCGGTCTTTTTGGTGGTGCGCTTTGCGGCAGGTTTTTCGGCTGCGGTTTCGCCGTCCTCTGCCTTAGCTGCCTTGGTTTTGGTCGTTGTCTTTTTCGTGGTTGCCTTTTTTGCTGCCGTTTTTTTCGCTGCAGTCTTTTTTGCGGCAGTTTTTTTTGCCGGGGTTTCTTCCGGCTGCGCTGCCTGCTGGGCAGTCAGCTCCAGTTCAGTTTGCTTTGCCATATCTGTTTCTCCCAAATTGGCGTATAAGTTCTATCTTAATCGGATACTTTCCGTAATGTCACCATACATGCGGGCCATATCCGCCCGCTGCGGCTGGGGCCGCTTGCCCTTATGCCGCGGTATACCGGCCCCCGCCGTTATCCACGGCGGCGCCGGCAAATTCCAGCTCCATGAGCGCCGCCAGAACAGCCTGCACGGCAAGCCCCGTTGCGGCAGCCAAGTCATCTGCCGTCTGCGCTTTAGGGCCCAGTTCTGCCAGCACGGTGCGGGCGTTGGGGGTCAGCTCATCCAGCATAACCCCCTCCTGCACCAGCTCGGTGCCGCCGGGTGCAATGTGCAGGGTATCCAGCACATCATCCGCCATGCACAGGGCGCGGGCGCGGCCGGTGCGCAGCAGCTCATTGGTGCCCTCGCTGGTGGGGCTGTAAATGCTGCCGGGTACCGCAAACACCGGCCTGCCGTACTCTTCGGCATGGCTCACCGTGTTCAGCGTTCCGCTGCGGGTGCGGGCTTCCGCCACGCAGAGGGCCTCGCTCAAACCGGCAATCAGCCGGTTGCGGGCCAAAAAGGTCCCTGTCATTTTGCCCGTATAATCCGGCGGGTATTCGCTCAGCACGGCACCTCCCAGAGCTTCCAGCTCTGTGCGCAGGGTCACGTTCACCGTCGGGAAGGTCTTGTTGATGGCCGTGCCCAAAAAAGCAACGGTCTGCTGCCCGGCTTCCACCGCCGCGCGGTGGCCTGCGCCGTCCAGCCCTTCGGCCAGCCCGCTCACGATCACCACACCCCGCTCCGCCATTGTCAGCGAAAGATCCCGGCAGGCGGAAAGCCCATACTTTGTGGGGCGGCGGGTGCCCACCATGCCCACATACCGCCGCCCGTTCAGGCAGGCAGGGTTTCCGGTACCGTACAGCACCAACGGCAGGTCGGGCAGGTCCCGCAGCCGCTGGGGGTAATCGGTGCTGTCCGGTGTCAGGATAAAAATATTCAAATCATCGCAGCGCTTTTTCAGCCCCGCCATTTGGGCCGGGGCCACCGCCTGCATAAATTCGCGGGCTTTTGCGCTCAGGTATTCCGGCGGGTTCCAGCCCGCTTTTACCTGGCCATACAGTTCGGCCGGGTCCGGGTATTCTTCCAGAAGTCTGCCCGCCAGGCGGCAGCCGGACCCAAGCGCTTCGGCCAGCCACAGCCAATACAGTGTGCTGTCCATACCTTATTATACACCTCTGAAGTGCCAAAGCAAGACGCTGCCTGCAACCCCGGCGTTCAGGCTTTCCACCAGGTCCGTCATCGGGATGCGCACCGCCATATCGCAGGCCTGCACGGCAGCGTCCGTCAAGCCCTGTCCCTCACTGCCGATCACAGCGCACAGGCCGTCCGGGTAGCTCTGCGGGGCTTCGTCCAGCGGGCGGGAATGGTAGAGCGCCGCAGCCAGGCAGACCACGCCGCGTGCGCGCAGCTGCTGCAATGCCTGCGGCAGATCCTGCACCGGAGCGCTCTCAGCCGGAAAAGCCGACCCGTGCAGGATATACGCATAGGCCTGTGCGCCGGTAAGCTGGACAGAAGCAGACTGGCGTCCGGCAGCGTCCAGCAGCAGTTCCCAGAGCGAATCTAAGCTTGCCATGCCGTCAAACATTACGATACATCCCGGACAGCCATATAAAACGATCTTCTTCGCATAATAATCTGCCGACTTGCCAAACCTAGCATCAAGCGCGGACAGGTTTTCCGCAAGGCTTTGCGAAAGCTGCTGCACATCTATCACTCCTTTGTGTGTGCAGTATGCCCGCTTTGCCGCAGCGGAATACGCCGCGCACACCGCACCGGGAGGGTTTGTGCATGAAACTGCTGCTTTGCCGCACCATTATCCTGTATCTCTGCGTTTTGTTTGCCATGCGGCTGATGGGCAAGCGTCAGCTGGG
>ERZ779876.2176-NODE-2176-length-14781-cov-19.053511_pt1 | contig 14781 bp, 10 predicted proteins | sample MGYA00511068_ERZ779876 | MGnify/ENA primary metagenome ERZ779876 (study PRJEB29588, sample SAMEA1970858) | human gut metagenome | biome: human gut; feature: human-associated habitat; material: faeces | place: Denmark | collected 2008/2010 ...
CCGTGGCCTGCTGATACTGGGCCCGGCTGGCATGGGCCGGGATGGAATGGACGTTGGCGTTGCGGCCCCGGCGGAACACGTCCTGCTCCTCCTGGGTCAGCAGGGGGAGAATTTTCTCCGCCAGCTCCGCCTGCCGGGGGGCGCACACCAGGGCCACCGCGGCCCGGTGCAGCCCCTTTCCCGTGGCCTTGCCCCCGGCGCACAGCCAGGTGCGCACCAGCAGCTCATACACCGCGTCGCCTATATGGGCCAGGCCGATGGAGCTGATGCTGCGGATCTGCTCCGGCGGCAGCTGCACGGCAAAATAATCAGTCATGGTATTTGCTCCTTAATGGTTTCGTTACGCAATATCAGCCCTTGGCGGCCAGCCAGTTGCGGCCGGTGTGGGCCTCCGCCAGCAGGGGGACGGACAGCTCCGCCACGCCCTGCATCTCCTGCTGCAAAAGGGCCTCCACCCGGGGGGCCTCCTCCTCCGGACACTCCACGATCAGCTCATCGTGGACCTGCATAATCAGCCGGGCGGCCAGGCCCTCCCGGGCCAGGCGGCTGTGGACCCGGACCATGGCCAGCTTGATGATGTCCGCCGCCGTGCCCTGGATGGGCATATTCAGGGCCACCCGCTCGCCGAAGGACCGCATATTGAAGTTGGAGCTTTTCAGCTCCGGCAAAGCCCGGCGGCGGTGCCACAGGGTCTCCACATAGCCCTGCTCCCGGGCCTTGTCCACCACGTCCGTCATATACTGCTTCACCCCGGTATAGGTGGCGAAATACCGGTCCATATACTCCTTGGCCTCCTGCACCGTGACGCCAATATCCTGGGACAGGGAGAAGGCGGAAATGCCATAGACAATGCCGAAGTTCACGGCCTTGGCCCGGGAGCGCATCTGGTGGGTCACCTGGTCCTGGGGCACATGGAACACCCGGGCGGCGGTGACGGTGTGGAAGTCCGCACCGGACAGGAAGGCCTGCTGCATGGCGGTGTCGCCGGAGATGTGGGCCAGCAGCCGCAGCTCGATCTGGGAATAGTCGGCGTCCACCAGCACATGGCCCGGGGCCGCCACGAACATCTCCCGCATTTTGCTGCCCAGCTCCGTGCGGGTGGGGATATTCTGAAGATTCGGCTCCGTGGAGGACAGGCGGCCGGTGGCCGTTACCGTCATCTGGAAGCTGGTGCGGATGCGGCCGTCGGGGTCGATGACCTTCAGCAGGCCGTCGGCATAGGTGCTTTTCAGCTTGGCATACTGCCGGTAGGTCAGCACGTCCGCCACCAGGGGGTGGTCCTTCAGCTTCTCCAGCACGTCGGCGTTGGTGGACCAGCCGGTTTTGGTCTTTTTCCCGTGGGGCAGGCCCAGGTCCTCAAACAGGACCTTTCCCAGCTGCTTGGGGGAATTGATGTTGAACTGCTGCCCGGCGGCGGCGTAAATCCGCTGCTCCAGCCGGTCGATGGTGTCGGACAGGTCCGCGCCGAACCGGGCCAGGGCCCCGCCGTCCACCAGAAAGCCGCTGCGCTCCATATCCGCCAGCACCCGGCACAGAGGAAGCTCCACATCGAAGTACAGCTTTTCCATGCCCTGTTCCCGGAGCCGGGGCAGCAGCACACCATGCAGGGCCTCTATCGCCGCGCCATAGCTGTGCAGCGACGCCCAGGCGGCGGACCGGTCCCCCAGATGAGAGAAGGCGTCCGGCTCCAGATGGACGGGCTTTTCCAGCTCCTGGTTGAAATACGACACAAACAGCCGGGGCAGGTCGTATTTCCCGGCGGTGGCGTCCAGCAGATAGGCCGCCAGGGCGGTGTCGAACACGAAGCCCTCCGCCGGAAGGCCCGCGTCCAGCAGGGCGCGCATCAGGTCCTTGACGTTGTGGGACACCTTGGGGATATCGGCGGCAAACAGCGCCGCCAGCAGGGCCTGCCAGTCCCCCTGATAGTCCCCGGTCCACAGCTCCGCCGCCCAGGAGGCATTCTCCCCGGCGTCCCACTGGACGGAAAGGGCGGACAGGTCCGGCATCGCATATACGGTGACAGCCTCCGCCTGCCGCCACTGGGCCAGCAGGTCCCGGGCCTGGTCCTCCGTCCGGACGGGGACCACCGCGGCGGTAACCTCCGGCCTCTCCGCCGTCTCCTGGTGGGGGCGCAGGTGGTATTTGTCGATGAGCTTCTGAAATTCCAGCCGCAGGAACAGGTCGTACAGCTCCGGGCGGAAGGGCCGGCGGAGATTTTCCGCCGGGTCAAAGTCCAGGGGGGCGTCGGTGACGATGGTGGCCAGCCAATAGCTGTGGCGGGCGGACTCCTCCCCCTCCGTCAGCTTGCGGATGGCGGCGGGCTTGGCGTGCAGGTCCGGCAGCAGGCGATAGATCTCGTCAATGGCGCCGTATTCCTGCACCAAGGCCATGGCAGTCTTCTCCCCTACCCCCGGCACGCCGGGAATGTTGTCCGAAGTGTCGCCCATCAGGGCCTTCAGGTCGATCATGTGGATGGGGTCGAAGCCGTACTGCTCCCGGAAGGTCTCCGGGGTCATATCCTTGGTGGTGGTCTGGCCCATACGGGTGGACACCAGCTTCACCTTGGTGCGGTCGGTGATCAGCTGGAGGCTGTCCTTGTCGCCGGTGACGATGACGCAGTCCCACCCCGCCGCCTGGCATTTGCGGCTGATGGTGCCGATGAGGTCGTCGGCCTCGTACCCCGCCAGCTCATAGCAGGGCACGGACATGGCCGAAAGCACCTGCTTCATCACCGGCAGCTGCATGGCCAGCTCCGGGGGCATGGGCTTGCGCTGGGCCTTGTAATCCGCGTCCGCCCGGTGGCGGAAGGTGGGCTCCCGGCGGTCAAAGGTGACGCATAGGGCCTCCGGGTTTTCCTCGTCCAGCAGGCGCTGGAGGGTGGTGATGAAGCCGTATACCGCGTGGGTATACAGCCCCTCCCGGGTGGACAGGGGGCGGATGCCGTAATAGGCGCGGTTCAATATACTGTTGCCGTCCAGGACCATGAGCTTCATGGAAGGGACCTCCTAATTCGTTTGATCCGTTTTATTATACCTCTTTTTATTCTTTTGTACAAGGAGCAGAAAGAGACGCACGCGGCTTGTCAAAAAAGAATTTTTTGACAAGCTGGAAATCCGTGAGGCGGCATGATAAAATAAAAGAAAAATTTTGGGAAAATTTTTTCGGGGGACGCAATAAAACCGCCTTGCCGTGCATTATCCAGATGACAGGAGACAAAAGAGATGCTGCACAGGATTGACAACACAACTTCATCCCTCCCTGCGGAGGAGGTCCAGGAGCTTCGGCGGCTGCTTTCGGGAGTGGCCGCAGGAAGCCAAGACGATCTGGCCGAACTATATCGCCGCACCCGAACGGCGGTGTACGGTCTGGCCCTGTCCTATCTCCGCAATGCCCACGACGCTCAGGACCTGACCCAGGACGTGTTCGTTCACATCTGGGACACGGCGGGACAGTACCGGCCCACAGGCTCGCCTGTTGGGTGGATCCTGGCGGTGTGCCGGAATCTGTGCCTGATGCACCTGCGGCGGGAGAGCCGCCAGGTGACCATGGAGGACCGGGAGTGGCACGCCATCCCCGACAACTGCCCGGGGCTGGACAGCCAGGAGCGGCTGCTTCTGCAGGACGCCCTGGCGGTGCTGGGAGAGGAGGAGCGGCGGATCGTCCTGCTGCACACGGCGGGCCTGAGGCACCGGGAAATCGGTCAGGCGCTGGGCCTGCCCCTGGCAACCGTCCTGTCAAAATATCACAGAGCATTGAAAAAGATGCGAGCTTACATGGAAGGAGATGACGCCCGATGACCAACGATCAGATGGAACGCAGGCTTTCCGCCGCACTGGACAAGACCGCGCCGGACGACGTGGACGGCGTGCTCTCCCGCTGTACAGAGCGGAAAGGAACGGTAGTCCCTATGAAAAAGAAGAATAACCGAATGAAGAAATGGATGCAGACGGTGGCAGCCTGCCTGGCGGTGCTGCTGGGCGGCGGCGGTCTGCTGGTGCAGCAGGCCCACGCCGTGACCTCGGTGGTGTCCCTGGACGTGAATCCCAGCATCGAGCTGCGGGTGAACAGCCGGGAAAAGGTGGTGTCCTGCCAGGCCCTGAACCAGGAGGCCCAGGCCGTGCTGGAGGATATGGACGGAGGCCGGGACCTGAAGGGCGTCAAGGCGGACGTGGCGGTGAACGCCATCGTGGGCAGCCTGGTGCGGTGCGGGTATCTGGACAGTCTGTCCTCCGCCATCCTCATCTCCGTGGAGGATAAGGACCAGGCCCGGGCTCAGCGTCTTCAGCAGGAGCTGACCAGTGTTGCGGGCGGCGCTTTGGGCGACTCCCAGGCCGCTGTCCTGAGCCAGACGGTGCAGCAGGACAAGGAGCTGGAAAAGCAGGCCAAGGCCAACAACATCTCCACCGGCAAGGCGGCCCTGATCCGCCAGGCCATGGCCCTGAACGGCAGCCTGACCTTCGAGGGGCTGGCAAAGCTGTCCGTGGAGGAGCTGCGGGACCTGATCGAGGCCGGGGCCCCGGGGATGCCCATCGGCATGACGGCGGCTCTGGAGGCGGCGGCCCGGTATGCGGGCCTGACCACGGCGGACATCACCGACGCGGACGTGGACCCGGAGCTGGACGAGAATCCCGCCCACTATGAGGTGGAGTTCCAGGTGCCCGGCAAGGGCGAGCTGGAGTATAAGGTGGAGGCGTATACCGGCCAGGTGCTCAGCGGCCCGGCCAATGTGCAGCCCTCCACTCCCGTGAACCCCTCCGGTGACATTGGCATGGAGGCCGCCAAGAGCGCTGCTTTGAAGCACGCGGGTCTGTCCACCGCCGTCTTTACCAAGGCGGAGCGGGACTATGACGACGGGCGACTGGAGTATGAGCTGGAGTTCCACACCGACAGCGCCGCCTATGAGGTCACCGTGGACGCCGCCACCGGCCGCGTGCTGGACTATGAGAAGGAGAACCTTCGCGGCGGCACCGGCAGCACCGATATCGGCGCCCAGGCCGCCAAGGCCGCGACCCTGAAGCACGCGGGCCTGTCCGAGAGCCAGGTCTGGGAGCTGCAGGCGGAATGGGACAACGAAAACGGCCGGGCCGTGTATGAGGTGGAGTTCAAGTCCGGCGGCATGGAATATGAATATGTCATCGACGCCGCCACCGGAGCCGTGCTGGACCACGAGGTGGAGCGGGACGACTGAGCGCAGTAAAAAAAAGGGGGCGGACGAAAGTCCGCTCCCGGTTTTTGCCGTCTGGACAATGCGCCCCGGATGTATAGGGCGGAAGGTTTGACTTTTCATCCAATTTTGGTATAATATGTGCAGTAAGTTCTATTCAATCGAAAGGGAGAAAGGATATGGAACGGAAATTTGTACTGAGCTGCTGCTCCACGGTAGACCTGCCCTATGCGTACATGGCCCAGCGGGACATCCCGGTGCTGTTTTACCACTATGTGGTGGGTGACCAGGAGTATGTGGACGATATGGGCCGGGATCCGGCGGCTCTGCCCCGGTTTTACGGGTTCCTGAAGGCGGGCCAGCTTCCCCAGACGTCCCAGATCAACGTGGCCGATTATCTGGATTTCTTTGAGGAGCAGCTGCAAAAGGGCGACCTGCTGCACATCGCCTTCACCTCCGGCCAGTCCGGCTCGGTGCACAACGCCCAGGCCGCCGGAAAGCTGCTGCAGGAGAAGTATCCCGACAAGAAGATCGTGGTCATCGACTCCCTGTGCTCCTCCTCCGGCTACGGTCTGCTGGTGGATACGGCGGCGGATATGCGGGACGCCGGGGCCACCCTGGAGGAGACGGCCCAGTGGGTGCTGCGGAACCGCAACAAGGTGCACCACCAGTTCTTCTCTTCCGATATGACCCAGTTCCGGCGCACGGGCCGGGTGTCCGGTGCGGCGGCCATGGTGGCCACCATCATGAACATCTGCCCCATTATGCGGCTGGACGACAAGGGGGCCATCAAGGCCTACAGCAAGGTCCGGGGCAAGAAGAAGGCCGTGGAGGCCACGGTAAACGCCATGGAGGAGCACGCCCAGGGCGGCCGGGACTATGACCAGCGCTGCTTCGTGTGCCACTCCCAGTGCCCGGAGGACGCGCAGATGCTCATCGACGCTCTGGAGGAGCGGTTCCCCAGGCTCCGGGGCAAGATCCGCCTGTGCGACATCGGCACCATCATCGGGTCCCACAGCGGCCCCGGCACCGTGGCGGTGTTCTTCATGGGCGACGAGCGCCCGGCAATGGACTGATACATCATGCTCCCGATGCAGGCATCCGTGAAACGGGTGCCTGCATCTCAGCTTGTCAAAAAGGCCTCGCAGAGTTTGCCGCCCGCAGGCGGCAAATAAAATGGAATCATTTTTTGCCGGGGCGTGTACCTGGCAAAAAATACTTCTCAGTCTGCAAGTGTGGAATTTGGTCGCCCGTGGCGGACAAATTATGCACGCGGCAGACTGCAAGCCTTTTGTTCAAAAAGGGCAACGCCCTTTTTGGATAATCTCTGACGGGCGGGGCTTCGGCCCCGCCCGTTTTGCGCTTCACTCCCCCTTCCCTGCCGTCCGCTCCCGGAACCGGCGGGAGGCCGCATCCCAGTCGATGATGGCCAGCGCTGCCTCCACATAGTCCTCCCGCCGGTTTTCATAGTCCGGGATAAATGCGTGCTCCCACAGGTCCACGTTGAACAGCGGCCACAGAGGCAGCGGCGTGTCCTGGTTGGCGGTGCAGGTGACCTGCAGCCCCCCGGAGCAGCACACCAGCCACACCCATCCGCTGCCGAACACGCTCATGGCGGCGTTCTTCAGGCTGCGGTGCAGCCCCTCCACGGAGCCGAAGCTGTGCTCCACCTCCGCCAGCAGCTCCCCGGAGGGCTTGGTGGTCCGGGCCGGGGCCAGGGAGGAAAAATACAGCCCGTGGTTATACACGCCCCCGCCATAGCGGCGCACTGCCTGGCCCAGGGTCCGGGGCAGCTGGCACCAGTGCAGCAGCAGCCGCTCCAGCGGCCAGTCCTGATATTGGGTCCAGGGCACCAACGCCCCGTTGAGCCGGTCCACATAGGCGGCAAAGAACGCGTCGTGGTGCAGCCGCACCGACGAGCGCCCCAGGTTTGGCTCCAGAGCCGCCGGGGCATAGGGCAGCGGCGGCAGGATATAGGGATAAGTCATGGCAGGCAGTTCCTTTCCGAAAAAATTTCCTGCTTCCATGGTATGCCGCCGTTGACAAACCATGCCTTTTGGTGCAAACTGTAAACAGCCGCCCGGCGGCAAAGGAGGAAGAAACATGCGAAGAAAAGACAGAGAACGGGACCGGAGCTTTGCCTGGGAGGTGCTGAAAAAGGCCCCCTATGCCACCCTGTCCCTGACGGACAGCCAGGGCCGCCCCTATGCCGTGCCGGTGAACCAGGCCGTGGACGAGGAGTACCACGTGGTCTATTTCCACTGCGCCGGAGCCGGAGAAAAGTGGGAGCTTCTGAAGGACGGGGCCGAGGTGTGCCTGTCGGCGGTGTCCCACGCCACGGCGGTGCCCAACGCCTTCACCATGGCCTATGCCAGCGCCGTTCTGCGGGGCCGGGCGGAGGTGGTGACGGACCAGGGCGAGTGGACCCGGGCCCTGCTTCTGCTGTGCTCCGCCTTTGATCCCAAGGGCATGGGCCGCTTCACGGAGTCCGTGGAAAAATACGGCCCCGCCACAAAGGTGATCCGGATCACCCCCCGGGAGCTTACCGGCAAGGAAAACACCGCCGCCGAAGCGCCCCACCATCATCACGACTGAGGAAACACTATGGCATGCTATATTTTCGGTGCAGGCAGCTTTTACGGCCTGGACCGCTGTCCCCGGGCCGACGACTTTATCATCGCCGCCGATGGCGGCTGGCTGGCCTGCCGCAAGACCGGCATCACTCCGGACCTGCTGCTGGGGGATTTCGACTCCCTCAGCACCCAGCCCGACTTCCCCAACATCCTCCGGGTGCCGGTGGAGAAGGACGACACCGACACCATGCTGGCGGTGAAAACCGGCCTGGAGCGCGGGGAAACGGAGTTCCACATCTACGGCGGCATGGGGGGCCGCCGGACGGACCACACCATCGCCAATTTCCAGGCCCTGCTGTACCTGGCCCGGCGGGGGGCTCAGGGCTGGCTGTATGGCCAGGGGGAGCGGTACACCGCCGTATGCGGCGGCACCGTCACCTTCCCCGCCCGGGACCGGGGCATTCTGTCGGTGTTCTGCCTGGGAGCCGACGCTAGGGACGTCAGCATCCAGGGAGGCCAGTATCCCCTGCACCACGCGGTGCTGACGGCGGAGTTTCCCCTGGGCGTCAGCAACCACTTTGTGGGACAGCCCATTACGGTGTCTGTTCGGGATGGCAGCCTGCTCATAGGCCTGGTGGAAGACTGACCCGGGCGTTTTTTGCGTTCCCGGTTGCCAAAGCGGGCCATGCGTGGTAGAATAGACAGGAATGGAAAGGGGGCTTCTGCCATGCTTTTGGCCATTGATATCGGCAATTCCAACATCTCCGTGGGGCTGTTCGACCAGAAACGGGACCTGAAATTTCTGTCCTCCATCGACACCGACAGCCGGAAAACGGCAGATCAGATCAGCATCGACCTGATGAACATCTTCTCCCTGTATCAATACGACCTGCGTGACGTCAGCGGCGCCATTTTCTCCAGCGTGGTGCCGCCCATCAACTTCATGATGGCCAAAGCCCTGACCCGCCTGCTGGGAAAGCCCCCCATGATCGTGGGCCCCGGGGTCAAAACCGGGCTCAACATCCGCATGGAGATCCACAACCAGCTGGGGGCGGACCTGGTGGCAGGCGCCGTGGCCGCCCTGGACAAGTACCCCACCCCCATCATCATGATCGACATGGGCACCGCCACCACCATCTCCTATATCTCCAGCAGGCGCAGCTATGAGGGCGGCCTGATGTTCCCCGGGGTGCGGCTGAGCCTGGACGCCCTGTCGGACCACACCGCCCAGCTGCCGGACATCTCCCTGCAGCACCCCAAGAGCCTCATCGGCAAAAACACCGAGGACTGCATGCGCTCCGGCATTGTCTACGGCACCGCCGGGATGCTGGACGGCGTCATCGACCGCATCCGGGAGGTCCTGCCCCAGGGGGAGACCCCCACCATCGTGGCCACCGGCAGCAATGCCCCGGTGATCGTGCGCTACTGCCGCAACAAGGTGCTCTATGACAAGTATCTGCTGATGGAGGGGCTGTGGGACATCTATCAGAAGAATCACTGATAAAAAGAGCTTTGCTTTTTTGACAGTCACGGCAAAGGCCCCGGACTTTCGTCCGGGGCCTTTGCTTATGCAGTTGGCGTATGAGGAAGGCTGTCACAGCCGGTTGGGCAGGGCTGCGGCCCCTTCCTTATAGGTGGGTCAGCGGGCCTTGCGCTTCAGGGTCACAGCGGCGGGGATCATCACGCAGCTGAAGGAAGCGGCCAGCACCCAGACGATGATGTTGGAGGAGTCGCCGGTCTTGGGGGCGTCGGGCTTGCCGGGCTCCTCGGGCTTGCCGGGGTTCACGGGATCGGGATTCTCGGGCTGGGCAACGCCCTCGTAGGCCATCTCAGTGAGGCTGCGGGAGAAGATGAAGTTGCTGATGAAGGTGTACTCGTCGGTCTGGTGGATCTTGTGGTTCAGGACGTTGGCAAACAGGGCCATGTCCAGGTCGCCGTTCTGATACTCGAAGCCCACCACGCCGTTGTTGTACTGGTTGAACTGCTCGGTCAGCTCATCGTCCGTCAGGCAGATGCAGCCCTGCAGGGGATCCTTGCCGGCGTTCTGCATCAGAACGGTAGCGCCCTCGGGGAGCTTGGTGAACCAATAGGTGCCGTACTCGTACATCACGTCGTCAGCTTCGTTGATATAGGTGGCGTTGACCAGGGTGTTGTTGGGATATACCACCCGGCCCAGGAAGTCGGTACCCATGTCACAGGAGGAGATCTCCACGCCCAGCTCCTGCATGAAGGCAGAACTGCCGGTGATGGCGTCGTTGCTGTAGCCCATGTAAGGCGTACCGGCCTTCACGGCGGCCAGGGCATCGTCGCTGAGGACGCGGGAGCCCACGATGACGTTGGCCTTGGTCAGGTCATCGGTCATGGTGAAGCCCATGGCGGTCAGAGCCAGCCAGTCGAAGCGGTAGTTATAGGAGCCGGAGCGCAGGGTGGTCTCCACGTAGCCGGAGGTGTTGTCGGCGGGCTTGCCGGGCAGATACACCTGGGGATTGAGGATGACGGCGGCCTTGATGCCGGTGCCGTACACGCCGGTGGCGGTGAGGACATAGTCCTTGGCCACGGTCATGAAGTCCTCATAGGAACAGATGAAGTTGCCCTTCTCGCTGCCCTCGGTGATTATGGCCACGGTCTTGCCGGCCCGCAGCAGCGCGTTGACGGCAGCGGCGGAGTCGTTGGACACGTTGTCGATGATGACGTCGGCGTTCTCCACGCCCTCAAACTGGGTGGCGAAGGCGGCCAGATAGGTCAGAGCCTGGGTATAGTTGATGGTCTCGGGGCAGGCGGCCATGATGGTCTTGTAGGCAGCGGGCTCCGCCACGATGACGCGGTCATAGCCCCGGGCATTGCTGCGCTGGGCGAAGCTCTCGGAGTACAGGCCCTGCCAGACGTTGATGAAGGTGCCGTCGAACAGCTGGCTGTTGGCCAGGGAGCGCTTGGCCTGATACATGGACACCACCATGGTACCGGCGGGATAGGTCACGCCGTCATAGGTGAATTCCTTGCTGGCCACGTTGACCTTCACATCGTTGCGGGTCAGGTACTTCATCTCGGCGGCGGCGTCATACAGATTCTTCTGGTTGGCGCTGTCCATGGGGATGATATAGCACTCGGGATAGAAGTTGCCGTTCTGGCCCTCGCCATCGTACACGGGGCGCATCAGCTCAGTCTGGGTGCCGGGCCGGTCATATTGGTCCACGTACCAGGGAGCCACCAGCTCGTTGGAATTGGTGTTGTTCACGCCGCGGGAGAACAGCTTGGCCTGGTTCTCCAGCATGGTGATCTTGTTGGCCTGGATGTACATGGCCTGGGTCATCAGGCCGTAAGGCACCACCAGCTCGGAGGCGACGTCACTGTACACAGGCAGCTCCCAGGTGATGCCGGCGGTGCCGATCAGGACGGGGAACTGGGAACCGTAGGCGGTGGTCATATCATCCCAGGGCTCGGTCCAGGCCACGCCGGAGGGAGAATCGTTGTCCACACGCAGGTAATCGCGGTAGGGCATCTCGAAGCTGTTGTGCTCGGGGTTGTTGGCGATGGCGCCCATACCCACGGCCTCGCCCAGCTGGATGAACTGCTTGGCGATCAGGTCGTACTCATAGTTGGGCTCGTGGGGAGGCGTGCAGGGCTCGATGAGCATGGCCTCCACGCGGCCGTGGATCTCGGTGAACACCATGGGGTTGAACTTATTCACCAGGGCCATGGCGTTGGCATCCTCAAACAGGGTCTGGTTGGCCTCGTCGCGGTTGGGGTCATAGCCCTGACCGGTGGTGCGGGTCATGTGCTCATAGCCCTCGATGTTCTGCTCGGGGACGATGACCATAAACACGTCGCCCAGCAGCTCCTTGACGTTGACCCGGTTCTCCTGCACATTATAATAGGCGGCCAGGTCCAGCTGACCGGAGTACAGGCTGCCGTTGGCCTTGTAGCCGTTTTCACCGCGGATGAAGCCGATGTAGGAGGCGAAATTCTTGATCTGCTCGGGAACGGCCACGTTCTGCTTGGCCATCTCCTGGGCCAGAAGCTCCTTACCGGCGTCGGTGAAGCCCTCCAGGGTGTTGACGTTGATGGTCTCGTTCTCCAGCAGCAGGTGGGCGAACTCCAGGATGCCGTTGACGGCGGCATTCTCGTTGGAGTGGACGTTGGAGGCGAACATAGGCACCCGCAGGTCATCGAAGTCGCCGTTGGCCAGCTTGGTCAGCGCCAGGTCGGGGTCGGATTCCACCAGGTCGGTGTATGCCAGCCACTTGTCAACGGACTCCTTGGAGTCGGCAACGATCAGGTAGGGCATATCATAGCCGTCGGTGGTGGTCTGGCCCATGGACTCCTTGGACACATACAGGTCGGTGTCCATGGCGGCCAGGGCTTCCAGATCGTCATACAGCTCGTACACGGTGCGGAAGCTGTCGTAAGGAACGACCTTGGCGTGGCAGGAGGCGATGTCCTTACCGTCGGCGGTCACACGCAGGGTGTAATAGCCGCACAGGTCCAGGTATGCGCCGCCGTTGCTGTGGGGGGCGCTGTAATCCACGCTGCCGGAGCGGTTGGCAAAGTAGCAGGAGATGTTCAGGTACAGGACCAGAGAGACCTTGCCGTCGTCGTCGAACGCAAAGCCGTAGTCATCCACCTGGAACATCTGGGTGTCTCTCTGGGTCTTCCAGCTGTCCAGAGGGCCGCCCTGATAGGGGTTGGGGAACTTCTCGGGGTTCAGATAGCCGCGCTGGGTGTCGCGGTCCAGAGACAGGGACAGGCCCGCGTCCATGGCGGCGGCCAGCTCATTCTCCGTCAGGTTGGTGGGCAGGGTGACGGTGGCGGTGGCGTCCTCCGCCAGGGAGATCTGCCAGTCGATGTCGGTGTATGCGGGATAGGTATTTGCCAGGGACTTACCGGGGGAACGAGTGTCCTTCGCCACGTCTGCGACGCTTGCGAACGCAGATGCAGGGAATACGAGAGCGAGGATCAGGACAAACGCCAGGATCTTCGTCGAAAGACGGGATCTTTTGTGCTGCATAGTTTTCTCCTTTTCTTCTCTTTCTTTTCCATGGTGGTCCTTGGGTCGTCCGACGGGGCCGCCGGGCCGTCTGTTGGATCGTTGATTTTAGATTAACACGGCTGTACAGCTTCGTCAATCTGTACAGGCATATGCGGCGCGACAGAAAAATATTTGTATATTTTTGTGCAATGTGCTGTTATGTTTTCCTCTCATGCATTCCGTTATTCATATTGTGAACTTTCAGACAGTCGACCATGCGTTCCACAGGCCGCCGCAGCTATTTGGACATCACTCAAAATTTGTATAAGAAAATATGGTTTTTCCCCCGAAAAACCGGGATACCCGGAGGAAATGCAGGCATTTCTTCGGATATCCCGGCACGCATGTTCTTTTCTATAATCGCAATACGCGTTTTACCGCCATCAAATTGGCCGGTTCTGTTATCCCACCGCCTCCAGCATATGCTCCAGCAGGATGCCGTAGCCCTGGGAGGGGTCGTTCACCAGCACATGGGTCACAGCCCCCACAAAGCGCCCGTTCTGGATGATGGGGCTGCCGCTCATCCCCTGGACGATGCCGCCGGTGGTCTCCAGCAGCTGGGGGTCCGTGACCTTCAGCAGCAGGTCCCGGCCGTCCCGGTTCATGGGACAAAGCCGCACAATCTCCACCTGATAGGCCCGGGTATCATCTCCGGAGACGGTGGACAGAATGGTAGCAGGGCCCGTGGTCACCTGGCTGCGCTGGGCCACCGGCAGGGCCGTGCCGGAGACGAAGTCCCCCTCCGCCACGGTGCCGAAAATGCCGCCGGTGGTGTTGGCGGACACGGTGCCCACGTCGTGCTGGGCCGTGAAGTCCCCCTTCAGCTGGCCCGGCTCACCCTTTTCGCCCTTTTTCACGGCCTTCACGGAGGTCTCCATAATGGAGCCGCTGGCCAGAGGCATCAGCTGGGCCGTGTCCGTGTCGGTGATGCCGTGGCCCAGAGCGCCGTAGGCCCCGGTGTCCGGGTCATAGAAGGTCAGGGTCCCCACGCCGGCCATGCTGTCCCGGGTCCAGGCGCCCAGCCGCCAGGAGCCGTCCTCCGCCTGCACCGGCACGGCGGTGACGTCCAGGGTCTTGCCCTCACGCCGCAGGCCGATGGCGGCGGGCTGTCCCCCGGTGGCCTGCAGCAGGGCCTGCAGGTCCTCCGTGGAGGTGACCTTTTCGCCGTTGCAGCTGACGATCAGGTCCCCCTCCCGGATGCCGCAGTCCCGGGCCGGGCAGGGGTCCGTTTCCGAGGTGGACACCACCAGCACGCCGTCGGCAAAGAGCTTGATGCCCACCGCCTTCCCCACAGGGATCAAGGTGCGCTGATCGGCCCATACCGCCTGGCAGCACAGGACCCCGGTGAGCAGCACGGCCAGCAGCCATGCGGCCGGCCTGCGTATGCGTCGCTTTTTTTGCGTTTCATACATGCGATCACCCCTGTTTTTGAATTTTGTCGCCGGCGACAGAGTTACTTTGCGCCGCCGGACGGCGTTTCATGTCCGCTAAATAAAGGATGCTTTTCCGCCGGACGCGAAAAAAGCGCCGCAGACGGCTGTCTGCGGCGCAAAGGCGGAAGAAATTTCCAATTTTTACCGGGTCTCGTAGCGCTTGGGGTCCTTGGGCAGGCACAGCTCCAGGATCAGGCCCACCACGAACACACCGGCGGAAATAGCGGAGGCGAAGCCATTACAGCGTCACCTGACAGCCGGGGGCGAAGAAGTACAGCACCATTTCCGCCACCGGCGTTTCCAGCACCCGGCTCAGGGCCTGGCTGTACGCCGTCAGCTGGGGGCGGTACAGCTCCGCCCGGGCGGGGGCCTCCTCCGGCCTGATGCGGTCGGTTTTGAAGTCCACGATGACCAGGCCCTCCTCCGTCCGGAAGGCGCAGTCCACCACGCCCTGGAGCATCAGCTCGTCCTCCGGCTCCGCCGCCGGGTCATACAGCGCCGCCGGCAGCAGCAGGGAAAAGCGGTACTCCCGGTACACCTGCTCCGCCCGGCGGATGCGCTGGGCCAGAGGCGAGGCCAGGAACC
>ERZ779876.2196-NODE-2196-length-14688-cov-19.296043_pt1 | contig 14688 bp, 18 predicted proteins | sample MGYA00511068_ERZ779876 | MGnify/ENA primary metagenome ERZ779876 (study PRJEB29588, sample SAMEA1970858) | human gut metagenome | biome: human gut; feature: human-associated habitat; material: faeces | place: Denmark | collected 2008/2010 ...
GTCCGAAAAGTTTCACAATCTTTTCTCGGTCATAGCTTGCTTTTTGTGGTATAATTATTGAAGAAATAGAAAAAAGGTCGACTAAAAAAAAAAGTCGACTAAATTAAAGAAAAAAGGAGATTAAAAAAAAATGGGTTACAATTATTTTGAAGCCGTATGCGATGATGTGCGCGAGGTGATAGTGGGGAAGTGGGCGGATAGGTTCGCCGAGTTTGAAAACTTTGCCGAGCTGCGCGAAGCGTTAAACGATGAGCTGTGGGCGCTAGACACCGTGACCGGGAACGCGTCGGGGACTTACACCTTTTCGCCCTGGAAGGCGGAAGAGTATTTAGCGCATAATTGGGGCGTGCTCGAAGAGGCTTGCTCGGCGTTTGGCGCAGACGTGGGCGAAGTGGTTAAAAAGGGCGCGGAAAATGCAGACGTGCTAATCAGACGTTATTATTTGGGCGCGGCGATAGATAAAGTCTTGCCCGACTTTGAAAAATATTTCAACGCGGCGCACGAGGAGGTGCGAGATGATTTTTAATAAATATAACGCAAGAAAATACGGTCGTCGCGGCGGTCTTGCCGCCGCGGCAAAAAGAAATTTGAAAAATTTTGATTATGAAAAAGCAAACGAGCTTTACCTGAAAGATTTAAAAGCATTTGAAGATTTTGAAAATGCCGAAAGCGGATATTTTAACGGTTTTGACATGGTTAAAACTTTTCACGAAAAATACAACAAATATGATGCACTTGAACGTGGAATAAGCGATGACGGGGCTGATTATATTTCGTCCGCAGGAGCAGTCATTCACGTTGGCGGCGATGGAATGTATGTTTATTTAATGACTGAAAAAGCAGTGAAAGGCGAGGGGTCTAAACGAGTTGTTTTCAATCGAAGCGAATATATATTTTAATTGGAGGAATAAGTTAATTATGATTAAATTAAAGACTATTTATAGCACGAAGAATGGCGACTACATCGTCGTTATTCGCAATCCTAAGGCTAAGTGGTACGAGTTGCATTTTTCAGCTTTCTTGTCGCATCTTGAAGATTTTAACTATCTTTTGAAAGAGTGCAAACCTCTTTACATTTTTCATAGTCTTCCCGACATTCGCTACTTCGCTTGTAAGGTTATTGACGGTGAAAAAAATTATTATGTTTGATTTTAGGAGTTTTGCTAAATGGATAAAAATTTGATATTGACCGCTTTAAGAACGCTTTATTTAATGGCGTTAGAATTAAAAGCCGCGGTTAATTTGCTTGAAAAGGCGATTGACTTAGAAAATCTAAAAAAATAAAAAATGCTGAGCTAACGGCAAGACGGGCGGAGGTTATATATGTTTAAAGTTTGGAAAAACAAAAGCAAGTGGGGCGGCGATTTCTATTCGCTAAACGCCGGGACAAAAGAAAATCCGGAATATTTTAACATTGTTTTTGAGTGCGAAATTCCCGAAAATGTCAAAAATGCGCCATGTTTTAATGTTAAAAACGTGCTTGGGAAAAAATGGGTTAATCCTCAAACGCTTGGACAAACGATGTATGTTAAGAAATGTGAATTTTTGCCAATAGTAGACGATGAAAATTACGAAATTTTAGACTTCTAAAAAAAAGAGGGGGGCTAAAAAAAATGAATATGAATGAAATAGCCCCCCTCCGAGTGTGGTGTGTTGCAAAGGCAATTCCCGAGATTAAAATGTTAAAAGAAATAAAACTTTGCTCGGGGATTGCCTTTGAACGCGGGGAGCAGATTACTCTTTTTTTTAAAAATAAAACAGGGTGGACGCAATGCGATTATTTGGGCGAAAACGACACGGCGTTTGACGTGTCAGGCAATTCTGCTTATCGCGCTTTTTATTCTTTTTGCGGCAGGGAAGAAATAGAAAAAATGAAAAAAGTGTTGCCAAAAATCGAAATTTGGGAAAGCGTAGAGCAAATACATTATTTTGATTTTCACTATGCAGAAACGTTTATTTTTGATAAAATATACGAATTGGACGTTAATAGCTCGTTTGCTTATGGAAGTTTAAAGCTATCAGGTCAGTTTAGTTTATTAAAGAAATACATGTTGATGCTTTTTGCGGGCAAACGGACGGCGGCGACACTGCGCGAGCGTGATTTTTTTAAAAAAATGCAAAACTACTTGGTTGGATATTTTGCAAGAATAAAAGATTTTGTGTCTTTGCGTTCAGAAATAATAAAGAATAGCAATATGCACCTTTATTCGTTGATTTCAAAAATAAAATCAGCGGGGGGCGAAGTCTATCTTTCGAGCACCGATAGCATTCTAACCAACGAGTGCGGATTTAATGCCGTCCGCGAATTTTTGGGGGACGGAATAGGTCAATTAAAGTTGGTTAACGTGGGCGAAAAGCTCTATTATCAAAGCTCTAATATTTATCAACTTGACGATAAGGTTAAATATTCGGGCGTTGGCTATTTTGCTAGAAAACACACTGATTTTTTCGCAAATAAGATTGCGCGCCAAAGCGGTAGCCTTTTAGCGGGCTACGATTTTGAGCTTTTAAGCGAGGGCTCCAATTCGCGTTTGTGCAAAATTGGAGAAAGTAAAATCATAGTAGACGAATTTAATTTGCTCGGCGAAAAATTGGGAACAAAAAAATATACATTAAAGGGATTAAAAAATGATAAGCGAAAAGGAAATTTTTGATTTAATAAATAACAGGGCGGACTGGCTCGAAAGTTTTGACGAAAATCGCAATTTTAACCGGAAAGAGATTTCTGTAATGTTTAAAACTCTAATGAAAGAAGAAGGCAACCGCGATTATTCGCCCAAGCTCCAAGAGAGCTTGATAGACAACATTTTTTTCAGATTAATAAACGGCTATACGAAAAGCGAAATTATGTCTGAATTTTCAGACGTGAAACATATGGGATATTTTGAATTTACGCTGGGAAGAAAAGAAAGCAATCGACTTTTTAACGTTTTGAGTGAGCTTAAAATTCCGACTTCGATTTTGAGAGGAGTAAGAAAGGACATGCCCTACGACGAAGTCGTTGACGGATATCGAATTATTCAAACAATGACCGAAGAGACTGCGCCGGGGCAAAGCCCCGAAGTAGCTTATTTCGCGATTATAGATAAAAAAACAGGTGAAACCATATTTGAAAGTAACGGAAAGACCGTTGAAAGTCAAATTTCAGATTTTACAGATAAATTTGAAGATTTAAAAAAGAAATACGCACTTTCAAAAAAAAGTAAAAGCACACTTGTAGATGTTTTTTTAACAAACAAGGGGGTTGTTCGCAAGATTAAAACCAAAAATGGTGTATTTAGATATATAGACGAGAAGGGGAGATTCACCAAATGGAAATAAATAAGATTTTCGACCAAATCGAAATTGACGGTGAGTTTGCCGTTTCAAAAAGCACGGGGAAACGGTACCACTATTTAGATTTTTTAGAAAAAATAAGCAAGCAATTTAATTTAAAAAAGAAAGATAAGGACAGGATTAAAAGCCACTTTGTCGATACGGTCAAGGTTCAAAGCGAAAACAGCATTAATGTTGAAAAGTTTATTAAAAAATACAACTTTCAATTCGCGGACGGAATTTATTTGATTAACGGTGAGATTTATTCGATTGACGATGTCTATAAATTTCTTTGGAAAAATGAACAACTGCTCCCGACAGAGGCTAATTTGCTGCTCGAAAATATCGAAAAAATAAGCGAAAACGTTTCAATTCAAGGTGAAATATTTGAAAAAATAAAATTAAAAGCCGTGCCGCGCGAAAGCAAATATTTGAAGTCTCTTGACGAAATTTACGGACTTCAAATAAATTTCAGGGACATATTGTTTAATATATTAACTCCAAACTCTAAGCCGCTTTTTCACGTATTCTACGACGACGGTATAGGGGGGACGGGGAAAAGCACTCTTTTAGAAGTCATAACGAAAATAGTTGGCGAGAAATATACGTCAAATGTGCTGCTCGACCAGTTCGGAAATAGGTTTATTTTTGCAAACATGTTGGGGAAATATGTAAATATAGGCGATGATAACGGGAAAAATGACGAGCTCCAAAACGTCGGCACTTTGAAAAGCATAGTTACGGGCAACAGGGTTACTATTGACCGAAAAGGTATTTCGCCAATCGAAGTCAGGATTTTTGCGAAACAAATTTTCGCGACAAACATACTTCCGTACATCGACTTCACTGACGGCGGCATAATGCGCCGATTAAATATTGTGAAAATGAACGCGCCTATACCCTCTTGGGTCGAGATGTGCACGCTTGACGACGATGAGGTCGGCGCGATAGTTCACGAGGTTTTGACGAAAGGGCGCGACTTGACCGATAACCGAAACGAGCTTGCCATTGAGACAAGCCCGCTTTATCGGTTTTTCACGGTTAAAAGTGACACGTCATACGACGCTTATAAGTCTTTTTGCGATGACAACGGGTTTAAAAAGTTGAATATAATCAACTTTGAAAGCAAAGCTAGATTTATAAAATCATACATTAACCGCCGTGTCGAGCAGCTTATGATTAAATAGGCGGTTGGGGAACGGGAACGCCGACAAAATAGGATATCTTCGACATTTCGACGTTAAAGTCTACCATTCGGGTTTTGTCAGACGCTCCTATACTGGCAGTTTCAGTAATCACGCCCTCAAAAGTTATAGGGAAATTTCCATTGGTAAAATCTTGAAAATTCATGCCCGTTATAATTATCGCCAAATCTTTCCCGTCTGTGCAAGTAAACGCGCCGCTGCACGGAATAAAGCCCGAGGTACTGTGATAATTGCCCGCGGTATCAATCAAATATAATATGTAGTTTTTAAAATCATCCAGGGTTATATTAGTTTCGTTTTCAGGCCTTGTGGTGTAAATCGTAAATTTACAAGAAATGTAGCCGTTGAACCTTTCTCCGTCGAATTCTCTAGAATAAGTGACTGACGGGGCGTCTAAGAAACAGTATACGGGGCAGCCGTAGCTTTTTCCATCAACGCCCTTATCGCCCTTGTCTCCCTTTTCGCCCTTGTTGCCCTTTGCGCCTTGCGGACCTTGCACGCCCTGAATGCCTTGGTCGCCCTTATCGCCCTTGTCGCCCTTGTCGCCCTTAACGCCGCCCCAATTGGGCTGAATATCCCAGGTGGTGCCGCCCTCTGCTTTAAAATAGAGGTCATACGCGACGGTAGTTCCGCTAGTATTAATAACCCTATAAGCGTCGCCTAGCTTGGCGGAGGAGAACGGGGGGAGCTCGTCGGGCGAATTTTTAACGCCGGTGTAAATGGTTAAACCTTGGTCGCCTGTGTCGCCCTTGTCTCCCTTTTCGCCCTTGTTGCCCTTTGCGCCTTGCGGACCTTGCACGCCCTGAATGCCTTGGTCGCCCTTATCGCCCTTGTCGCCCTTTGCGCCCTTTGCGCCTTTAATGTTGCCCATTTTGACAAATCTGTTATTCCCGGCAAATCTATAAAGGTCGCCCGCAGTTGCCGACGCGTCTACCGCGCTCGTCTTATTATCCGCGCCGAATAGGATACTGTCCCCCTCCTGCATTTCGGCAACAACCGCGGCAGTATCGCTTCCGGTAGTCGTGCGAACGGACTTGCCGTCTTCGCCGTTAAACACTGCGCCCAAATATACGAAGTTATACACGCCGTCGCCGTTCAGGTCGAATGACCCGTATTGCGTTCTTGAATTGTAAAAAACGTCATCAAGAACGTTAAACACCTGCTTTTTTCGGTCGTTTGGGTCATAGTCGTTAAGCGACGTTCCGCCGAATGAAGTCCATAAGCTTGTAGATATCGGAGCAGGCGTATTAGTTTTTCCTTTTTTGACATTTCTCATCGTGATAGGCGCTTCTCTGTCGATGAAGTCGCCTTTAAAAGCAAGCGTTATTTTGCACATAGTCGCGCCGCCCTCAGATATATAGCCGTAAGCGGGAATATCATCAGGACGCCCGGAAGAAATCTCGACATAGTCACCAACGTCGCCACCCAGCAGTTGAATTTGTGAGTTAAAAGTATCTGAAAGGCGGTAATATAAGTTTCCGCGCTTCAAAAAAGAGAACCTTACCAGATTTTGCCCGCCATAGCTTGTATTTTCAATCAGCTCGTTTAGCTGTTCTGACAAATTGGAATTGACAGTTAACTGCTTTCTATGCGCTTCGGTTAAGTGGTCTACTTGCTCTTCATAAGTTCTATAAATGTTTTCGTCTTTATAAATTGCCATTTATTCAATCTCCATAATTTTATTTTCCATATACGGCAACTGAACGTTATAGAAACGCGTATATGCCGAATTCATATTAACCAGCCCAAAACAAGCAAACAAAACGAGAGTGACAAGTGTTATAAGAATTTGTATAGGATTTTTGCTGCCCTCGATAGAAATGTAAATAATTCCGAATATACTGAACGCCGCAGTTGCACCTTTTAAAATAACATCTAAAAATCCGTTAATAACTTGCCACCAGGTCATAGATAAATGCTTGCGCTTCTTTTTTGCTTTCTTTCGATAGAACTTGGAACAAAGCTCCGCGTTTTCAATTTCCGCATATTTTTGCCCCTGATAGCGTAGCAACACGTTTATAAGCACACCTATGACTGAATTTATTACGGAGAATATAACTATTGAATTAGTCTCTGCCTGAATATTAACGCCAAGAACGAATATTACAACGAATATAATGTCCGCAACGCCGGCGATAATAGACCCGACCACTCCTATATTATTTAAGAGTTTCAGCAACGCTTCGTGCGACTTCTGTTGCAACTTTTTCGGCTCGGATTTTCCTTCGTCCATTTTTGAACACCTCTAACATTATCTTAAAAACTATAAACGACGCTATTATAGTTATTATCAACCCTAATATCTGCCACCAAAACTCCGAAACAAGCGTCATGACCGTAAGGATAGTAAGCGATTGACCTGCGAGCTTTAATAATCCCGAGTTTTTGAAACTCTCGGGTATTTTAGCGCACGCAGCAATCCCGCCCGCACCTATAATTCCGCCGCTTGCCATTAAAGTATTATATCTTTCAGATAACTGCGGGCAAAGGATAATAAGGTATATGGCAGTTGGGACAATCAATACTAATATTCCTATTGAAAGGATAAAATAATACTTTTTCACTTTCGTTTACCCCTAAGCTCAAGAATTTCTCGCTTTATATGCGAAAGCTCGTTTTTAATGTCTTTAAGCTCTTTTGCTTCGTTTACCTCGTCAATCTTTTTTTGTAAAGATTTAAGCGAAAAACGCTTAATCAAAAACGGGATAAGGACGGACGTTATAAATCCTGCCACAAGCGGAGCAGCATATGTTATTATTTCTATTATTTTCTCTTTCATTTTTACTCCCCGTCTGGCTCGCATACTACGTAAGTATATGCGGGCGAAATTATCTTAATAAATAAATGTCTGAACCTGTTAATAAAAGTCTTAGTAGTATACGCGCGTTTATTACTAAGCTGCTCGCGCTTCACTTGAAGCGTTCCTTTTTTAGTAATCATTTTTGTTTGCGCAGAAATGAAATCTACGCTTTCTTCATCGGTGCTTGCTTCAAGCTCGGGAATGTCCGCAACGTTTTGAATGTCTTGACGCTCGATTGAAATGTCTGTATCCTTTAATGCCATTAAGTCGTCAATACTCTTAGTGGTCGCTTCAAACTCTTTGTAATAAGTGTACAATTCTTTCGCAAATCGTTCTTTAAAGCTATCGGGCGAAGTGCACACATGACTGTCATTATACTCGTAAGCTATAAGCGTGAATGTTTTAACGCTCGGACAGTCGTTCTCATCATCTGAAAGCGGCAATGAAGAGTACCACGACTTAAACGCTGCGTAGTTGGGAAAAATGTTTTTAAACAGTTTTGTATTATGGCTATACAGTTCCATTTTGCTCCCCTTGTAAATCATTGTATTGAGTGTTATCGGGGTCGCTCGTCTCGCCCGTTAGCATGTTTTCGCTTTGCGCCTCAGACATTCCGCGCTTGCTTTCGCACCACACAGGATAATTATAATATGCTTGAAAAAGCAAACAAAATTCTTGTCTCAACCTTAATCCGTTATAGTAAATATCATCGGAGTTAGACCCGTTCAAACGTTGCTCTTCTTGCAATAAATGCGCTTTTTTGTCGAAAACACCTGCGTTTGCCACGCCCGTAATTGACTTCAAAAAGTTAGTCAACGAATTAAACGTGCCGAATAATCCTTCAAGGTTTGACGTATTACTTGTTTTAATAGGCGTAATAGGCAGTGTTCCGATTATGGGCGTAAATCTGCGACCGTGCAATATATCCTGATTTATAGCATTAATTTGCAAGTTAATACTTTCGAGCTCGCTTTCATTTGCCACTTGCAAAAGATTATGGTCTGCGTTCCCGAACATTGCCGTGTTTATAATTTGCATTAAAGTTGCAAGCATGTGCAATACGGGCTTAACAAAATTGTATCTTATAACAGGTTGTTGAGAAATTTCAAGCGAATTATCGTTAAGAATAATACCGACTACACGTCCGTCGTTTATCTTTTTTATAGTATCCTCACTGTACGGAAAATCGTACACTATTTCAAGATTTTCATAAACGAGCGGCTGCGCTTTTTTGTTCTTAACGTTACTGTCAACACCTGTAAAAGGCAATGTGTTTACGCACGAATATCTGCCATATTCGTCTATTTTTCCGTTCAATGCGAAAGGTAAAAACTGGAACTTGCCTACCTTGTCGTTAAAGTACATAACGCCCTTGCCTCTGAAAAACAGCACGCGCTCTATAATGTCCTGCGTTAATCCAAACGGCAAGTTAGTCCACATGTAGCGTTCTATTGTCTCAGTAAAGTTTTGGTGGCGCATTATGTCGAATAAATCACCGTAAGACAAGTTATACTTTAAAAGATTTGGAGTTATTGTATTACCGTTTTGGTCAATGGCATTCCCATATTTCAGCATTTTTTTAGACTGAGGAATACCTGCCTGAATAAGGCTTGTAGTATCATACATCGGCATATTTCACATATCCTTTATTGCGCTAACAAAATCGTCAAGACTTATTTCCTTTGACATTTCCTTATAAATATCGCGCAATGCGCCGTAGCTTTTTTTAGCAATGTTAAGGTCCTGTTCTATCTTCGTTTTCAGATACGGCATTTGCGGGCTATTGTTTTCAATAGAAATACCGTGTGCGTCCATATCTTCACCACCGCTCATTATCCTGTCAATATCGAGCTTATCGTTATTGACAAGGCTTTGCTCTGCCCTTGCCAACTGCCGTTGACCTTTTTGCTTATAAAATTCGTTTATTTGGAAAGCACGGTTAATACCAGACACAGCCGACGCTGTAATGCCAAGATTTTGCACACCGCCGCCGACCGTGTTTCCAATGTTTGACCTATTCATGAATATACACTCCTTTACCAAGCTCACGCGCCGCAATTACAGCTAATACCGGCGAAAAAGAGCTTGTTATTAACGTACCGCGAATGAAAGTTCCGTCCTTAATAAAATTAACATATAATCCATAGCAGCCAAGCCCATAGCCGAATTTGTCTATAAAATCCTCTACTAACTCTATTTCAAAATCCGAGCATTCGTATGTTTCTATTACAAACCAAAAATCTTGTAGCAATATCTCATTGAACGAGCTTATTCTGTTTACACTGTTAGGCAAATTTTTAACTGTGCCTATTTGAAAATCAAAGTTCTGCTGCTGTTGGTATGCTTCAAACTCTCTCAGCTTGTCGTTTTGCTCTATCTGTATTGCGCCTGCAATACCCGTAGCCGCACCTGCGGCTACACCGCCTGCCGTTCCTGCCACTGCCCCCGCAATCTTGCTTCCGCCTGCCATTGAGTAACCTGCCAATGCGCCCATTGCAGTATTTGTAATTGTATTTGTAACAACAGCCGTAACCTCGTTTACGCGCTCTGTCTCATGAGATATAGACAGCTCTTGCTGTTGTAGCGCAAATATTTGTTGATAATTACTGTTTTGCCTTTTATAAGTTTGAAATGCGTTTGAAGATAACGAAACTTCAAAGCCGTTAGATGACGGTTGCGAGCCGCGCATATCGCTTGCGTATGTTTTTCCCTTTAATGAATTTAACGTGGGGCTCAACACTGCGCTTGCAATTATCGCATACGGTTTTAATGCCGTTTTGACTGTTATTTCTGCCGTATAATAGTTAATTCCGTTTACCTCGGATGACACATTATTAAAATAATCGTAAAAATTGAAGTCAAACTTAGACGACTGTTCGGGGCTTACTAATGAATAAGTGCGACAAATATACTCTTTCTTAATATCGATATAAGGCAACAATTGAACGCTGCACTTATGATTATATGTGTTTGATTGTATCTTAAAAAATGGATACCCTGCTATTTCGCTTGCCACATCAGTTAAAATTGGACAGTAAGGATATATTTGCGCGTCTACAAGATAAGCATTTTCACCGCTAAGATATTGAATAACGGTATTAAATATCATGAATGCACGAGACTTTTCAATATTATAAGTCTTTGCGTTACCCTCAATAGTTACATTGTATAAGGGAAAAACAAGGACGCTATACGGCTCATCAACCAACTGCGGAACAATATCCAATACCAGGCTGCTTGTTTCTCCATTGCTTAGCTTCGTCCTCGTATACGTTTTTTTATCATATATAATTTGAGATATGACAAGCAGCCGAGCGTCTACGCCCTCTTCAAAAGTACTGACAGTAACATTAAGCATATTGCTTGTAGCAGTCTTAACCGAGTATGATGTGTTAATATAGTTTTTAGCAGCCCAACTCATGAACAGATCCGGGATAGACACGCCGTTTGCCTGATTTTCGGAATAACTTGCAGAATACGAGTAATAATCACTGCCGTCCTTAACTATTACACCGTCATAATTGACTGTTTCGTAAGGAAGAACAGGCATTGTAGGAAAAACAAGCCCGTCATTCGCAGTCGTATCTTGCACCATTTGGCTTGCAATATTATTGAAAAGTTTAAACAAAAAATCATGGTGCGTTACTACTCCGTATCTGGCAATTGACGGAGTAGTGTCTATATTAAACGTTGCATTTCCTCTGACATCATCGGTAGATATTTGGATATCATACGACCATGACCCGGTAAAATTGAACGTGACTTTAACTTTATGGTAATACCCACCTATTTTACAAACACAACTGACATAAGTATTACTTTCGTTTTGAACAAAAAACTGCGCCCCGTCAGCTATAAGCGGATAATTTACATAATTAGGCTCAAATGCGGGGATATTTATATTTACTTGGTCTGGATAAGGCTCGCCTGTTATAGGGTTAAGCTCTGTCGGCTTAGTAAAATACATTATCCCCCATATTGAGTTTTCTTTTGTGGATACGGTATAATTTCCGAAAGTATTTGTGTCAGGCATTAAATATTGACGCTTTTTAAGTATTTCATTCAGCGAAAGCTCTTTTCTGTATTTCAAGAAACTATCAGTAACGCCGCGTTCAATTTTACCGAAACAATCTTCAACACCAAACTCGCCGATAACGTCGCGTTGCAACTGCAACTCCACTTGGCTACCGTTTAAAAATGAATACGCCATGACAAACCAACGCGAGTTGCCGTGTTTGTCGTCTTGTATAAGTATATAATCGCAAATATTTTCAAATGACGTTTTTAAAGTCATTTGAGAACCGTCGCCGTACAACACTTTTTTATAAATCTCAGCGTTTGCAGGCGAAAACTCAGATAAATTTCTATACCTGTTCCGCGACGCATATTTTAAATTATGTTCCTTATAATACCAAACGGTAGCCAAGTTTAACCCTCCTTACGCCTACTTTTTACCTTCTTTTACAACCTTAACTCTTATTCTGGGGTACTCTTCCAAAAATTCAAGGTTATTATGCCCGAATATAAGATAGCTATTCGACGTCAACGAGCGAGCGTTCCAGAACTCCGTGCCCGTTTCAAATCCCGACATGAACGGCAATGCCGAAGAGTGTACCAACATAAACGCAATAGTGTCGTCGACAGTGTACAAATACTCTTTGCCCATAGTCGTACTACTGACCGTCACCGATACGCCCCTTACATTATCCGAATACACCTGCCCTTTGTACGGTGCGGGGTCACCTGCCCAAAGAAACACAGTATTATTTGTAGGTTTTGATACAAGCGTTACTTTTGTTTCTGTAACGTCATACCACCCAGAAACAAGCACGCGGAACGTTACTTTTGCAGGCGCGCTTGACGGCAAAGTCAAGTCAGCCGACGCAGGCGAGCCAAACCACTTAGCGGGCAAATCGTACTCGGCAAAACCGCCCTCTACTTTTATATCTTTATGGAATATAGTAGGCAAGTCGAGCTTAGTTATCTTTGAGTGCTGTTCAACATTCCATACGGCGATAAACTCATCGGCGGAATAAGAACGCAAATAACCCAACTTGTTAAAGTCGCGGTTATTATCTTCTAAATCGGCTTTAAGCACCACAACCCGTTGCGCAAGCGTTTGCGCTTCGAGCCTGTTTGTTTCCTCTTGCGTAGCCCCGTTAGGAGTAGTGACCGTAATATCGCAACGAGTGGTAGACGGAGTAAGAGTGCCGATAGTGCTGTTTATAAGCGACCTGTCGTATACCCTTTTTATTTTACGGAGTGAACTTTTTAAAAATCCGATATACTCCGCAAAAGTGCCTTCTGCCATAAATGCCTGTTTCGACAGATATTGGTCGGTCGTTACGGAAATAATCTTGTACACACCCATAGTAATTGACTGGGTTTTGCCCGACCTATTACGATTAAGTTCAAGCAGGTTTTTAGCTTCTTCATCGTCAAGCCAATCCTCAGGCGAACCTATGTCAAAAGAGTGATATAGCTTTGTGTCGCCGAACAAAGTGCCGTCAACTCTGAACCTGTCGGCAAGCTCGGTACTTGCAACACCGCTGTCAAAGACCTGTTGACTTATTATCATGTTAAACAGGGCAGCTGTTATTTTATTTTGATTTAAAGTTATACTTTCCACAGGAAATGCCATTTTATTTTACCTCTCTTGTTTCCTTTTATTATAAGCCATTGCAGTTTTTTTATCGTCAGCTCCGATTTTCGCTTGATAAATACTTATAAATCGTGACTTATCTTCGGCACATTCGTTAATAACGTCCTCGAAAAAGTCGCATACTTTATCCCCGTCTTTGCCTAACGGATTAGGTCTGCCGTTTTCAACTTCGTGTCTTGCTATCTTTGTCACAGCAAGGGCTATGTCGTAGTTAGATGCATTCCCGTCTGAAAGTATTTTTTTGTACTGCTCAATACTTAACTCGTCGCTTCCTTGATTTTCTTCTGCGTCGGAATATAATTTTAATTTTGCAAGTTCTTTTTTAAGTTCAATTATTTCATTGTCTCTTTTTCTGATTTCCTTATTAGCGAGAACTGCTATTTCCTCATCACTGATATCTACTGTTTCTTCATTATTGTTAACGGCTTTATTTTCTTCTATCATTTTATTAATCTCCCTTTAAAATATATTTTAATTTAGCGTATTCGATTTCGCTATAATATCTTACTATATCCGCCCGCAACATGTTTGCAATCATTTTTCTAAGTTCTGAATTGCACATTACGTGATAACCCATTCTGTACCCCTGTTCTTTCTCAGTAAGACAAAACAATGTTTTGCAATTCATTCCCGAAAACGGGACACAGGCTATATTTCCGTCCTTTAACTCTTTAAGCGTGACTATCTCTTCGTCCTTAACAATGTTAATTGCAAAACCGTTTTTCTTATAGTCAATACGCGTCAACCTACGCGCATCGGGCAAATCTGATAAAAATTTATTTTCTTCTTCGTTAGTTTCCCCAAGCATTTTGGCAAATCGACCTGCAACGCTTTTATCATGCGCCTTTTCAAATTCGGGATAATCTTTCGGGTCAACAAAATCAAGAACAGCCAACAACCCGCATTCGTCATATTTTTTGTAAATGCCATACTTATCCAATTTAAACCCCATGCGTGCAAGTATAGGGTCGTCCTTGCGAATAGAGTTGCCAAGCATATATATTTTAACGTCTTTAAGTCTTGCAACAGACTGAATAATAGACGAAATTTTTTTCGGAGATGAAAGCGTAGTCTTATCAAGCCTTTCGGATATAAATTCATCGACTATAACGCATTTTATATTTACGAAATTATTACGCTTTATCTCACCGAAAGAATTAAGGTCAAGAATATATCCGGCCGTCTCTCCGTTAATTCTGAGAGTGCCGCCATATATCTTCGCGCTTCCTTTTTTTACTATTTTTTTCTTTTCGTCGTCGGATAAATCTTCTATGCTTGTAGAACATATTTTATTATAAAAATATCTTTTTCGAGACGTGTCTTGCTCGGAGTAAAATTCGAGGAGCTTGGCAAAGAAACGCTCACCATTATTTTGAGTTAATGCGCGAACCATGTCGCCCGTTTCGACAACATATATAAACCTTGCGCCGTCTGTTACAAAATCTTCGATAGACGTCCGGACCTTTCCAAATGTTTTGCCAAGCCCCCTACGGCTTATTACTATTTTAACGGGACACTGAAAACCGTCAATTCTGCGCCAATTGTACCACATAACATTAAACGTGGGTGAAAAGGATAAGGCTACCGCGTTACTCTTCGCAATTTGGCATATGCTTAACCCTTTTCCCATTTCGTAAATATATTATACCACATTATACCACAAAAAGCAAGCTATGACCGAGAAAAGATTGTGAAACTTTTCGGAC
>ERZ779876.2197-NODE-2197-length-14685-cov-3.545933_pt1 | contig 14685 bp, 12 predicted proteins | sample MGYA00511068_ERZ779876 | MGnify/ENA primary metagenome ERZ779876 (study PRJEB29588, sample SAMEA1970858) | human gut metagenome | biome: human gut; feature: human-associated habitat; material: faeces | place: Denmark | collected 2008/2010 ...
CCCCCGCCGGTACTTCCATATAAGAATCCAGCAGACGGTATTTGACCATATCCTTTACCCTCTGTACAACCTCAGGCTTTAAATAATTCTTGTTTAAATGAATAATATTGGCCAGAGTCTGTCCCGTCTCAGCTGCAAACAGATCCACCTCTCTCTGCCACTGCATTTTTTTAAGATCAACATGTGCCGGAAGCGCCCAAGTTTCCTCTCCGCATACTTCAAGCAAGACTTCTTCTAATTTTTCAATATCTTCTGGTCGTTTATACCAATATACCAATAAACCAAAAACAACTAAAAATTCTCTTCTTTTAAAATATTCATTTTCATAGATCAGACGATTTCCGGTTTTTTCATACAGCAAAAACATCTCTTCTGTCAAAACAGGTAATTCCTTATAACGCAAGGAATTACCTGTCTCTTCAATATGTTTTCTAAATGCTGCATGATGTTCTCTGATCTGCTGCAATTTAGTTTCCATCATATTCTTATATTACTCCTTAACTGCTCCTACCATTACACCCTTTGTAAAGTATTTCTGTAGGAATGGATATACGCATAAAATAGGCACGGTCGCAACAATAATCGTAGCATAACGGATTGTCGCACCGATTGCTTCTACATCACCTGCCGATATGCCACCCGTCATGGATGTGGTATCGTTTGACATAATGATCTCTCTTAACACAACTTGTAACGGATACATGGTTCTGTCCGTCAGAATGGTAGAACCCCAGAACCAGCCATTCCATGTTCCTACACCATAGTATAAAGCCATGACTGCCAGAATAGATTTTGATAAGGGGAGTATTATTTTAAATAAAATGGTGAAATGACCGGCGCCATCAATTCTAGCAGCTTCACTTAAGGATTCCGGAATACTTTCAAACGAGGTTCTCAATATTATCATATTATAGGTACTTATCGCAAAAGGGATCACTAATCCCAAATGCGTTTCCAGTAACCGCAGATCCTGCAATGTCTGATAAAAGGGGATCATTCCACCATTGATAAACATTGTTATGGTGATCAAGATCATTAATGGTCTCTTAAACATAACATTGGATCTGGAAAAAAAGTATGCACCAATAGCAGTCATGGTCAGCTGTACCACCATGCTCATCGCAAGAATTTTAAGTGTATTCAGATATCCCTGCATAATCATAGGATTCTGGAATACCTTTTTGTATGCTCCAAGACTGAATCCAAGAGGCTTTAACAGTCCGCCTGTATGCTGCATTAATAAATTACCATCACTGACAGATGCCACTAACACATACCAGACCGGATATAAACAAACCAACGATAATAAAGCAAGAATAATAATATTGACTACATCAAATGCTCTGGAGCCAAATGACTCTTTTATTTGTCTTCTTTGAATTTCCGCCATTTTGTCCTCCTTACCACAAGCTTGTTTCTGTCAGTTTCTTACTGATCTTATTCGTTATCAGTAATAATATCACATTGATCAACGAGTTAAATAGACCAATCGCTGCTGAGTATCCCCAATCACGGTCTAACAGACCCACTCTGTACACATAGGAGGAAATAACATCCGCAGTCTCATAGGTTGCTTCATTATATAAAAGAATTGTCTTTTCATAATTAGAACCCAGTACTTGTCCCAGTCTCATAATAAGCATCGTTACAATCGTGGGCATGATCGCAGGAATGGTCACATTCACCAGCTTTTTCCAACGTCCTGCGCCATCAATTGCTGCCGCCTCATAAAGGTCTTCTGACACTCCTGCCAATGCAGACAAATATATGATAGAGCCCCATCCGATCCCCTGCCAGATATCAGATACGATATAAATGGTGCGATACAGGTTAGGATTCTGGATTAAAGATTGTCTCTCTCCACCAAAAAATACCACTATGTCAGTAATAAGACCGGTACTCATTGTAAAATCCTTGATAATACCGGTAACTACCACCAGGGAAATAAAATGCGGCAGATACGTAACGGTCTGTACCACTTTCTTATATCCCTGGCTCTTTACTTCATTTATCAGAAGTGCAAGAATAATAGGTGCCGGGAAACAAATAACGATACCATAAACGCTAAGGATCAAAGTGTTTCTAATCACCTGCCAGCAATACGGACTGCGAAAGAACCTGATAAAGTTATCAAAATCAACCCATTCACTGCCAGCAAAGCCAAGTCTCGGGCTATAATCCATAAACGCCATAATTGTGCCATACATGGGCTTATAGTGAAATAAAATGTAAAAAAGAAGTACCGGAATCACCATGATATATAATGAGCGGTTACGAATCCAATCACGTCTGATTCTGGCTCCAAGTCTCTCTGCATTTGGAATATTTTTTTTCATGAAATAGATACCTCCCATTTCGAGATAATGCCGCAAACTCATAGTGAAGCTTCCGGTACGTGTTCACAAATTATCTATTCTTGTATCTTTCCAAAGATGCTTCTTTAAGCTCAAGAACTCTTGCGAGCCCCATCTTTTCAATGGCTGCCACATAATCATCCCACTCATCGAAGCTACGGTCACCATAGATAAATTTAATGGTTTCCTGATCTCTATATGTAGTTATTTCTGCCATATAAGATGCAATTTCTTTGGCTTCATCCGGTGTCGCTGTAACAGGCGGAATCACATATTCGCCCATATTGGTATCAGACCAGATCGCAATAGCATCCTTTTGCTCCTGTGTTGTATAATACTGTTCCGCATACTCCTCAGCCTGTACAAACGGTCCGTTGTAGCATGCACGTGCATAGCCCGCAATGGCCTGTGTTGCTGAGAGACCATCAGGATTGTTTAACACTAAATCTGTATATACCGGTTGTCCATCTACTACGGTATAGCTTTCACCTTCTGTACCAAAATTGTATAATGTTGCCCCTGCTTCACTATAAGCATAGTCTAATAATCTGGCAACAACCTCTACCTCCTTACAGGATGTAGTAATCGCAGCAGATCCCACACCGATATAATTGTTGTCTCTCTGACCCATCTCCGGTTTTTCACCCTGCTTCAATGTCGGATAGGGTGCCGGAACCAGCACATAATCCTGGTTCGTTGACTGTCCGGCTTTGGTCCAGTTGCCTAAACCAGAACCACAATATGCAAAAGAAGCACCTGCGGTACCATTCGTAATTTTAGCTGCAACCTGATCACCTGTTAATGCCAGAAGGTCGAGATCGACCAATCCTTCTTTCATCCATTTATTCATTGTCATCAGATATTCCTTATAGCCATCCTGTACAGCTCCATAGGTCACTTTTCCCTCTGCATTCAGATAGAATTCCCTGGAAGCTCCATAAGCATATGCAAATGGATTGTTATTGGTTAAGCCGGCTAAAGACCACTGATAAGCAAAGGGAGCTGTTGCACCCTTTTTCTCTTTAAAAGCTGTCAGGACTGTTTCCCACTCATCCATTGTAGTAGGAACCTCCAATTCCAGTTCCTCTAACCAGTCACCTCTAAGCATAAGTCCCATGTTGGTCAGTAATCTGTCTCCTCCACGGATAAACGGAAAGCAATAATAGGTACCATCATCTGTTTTAACCATTTTATCAATCTCAGGATTAGCTTCCAGATATGCCTTAAGGTTTGGACAATACTTATCAATAACATCATTTAACGGAATAATAACCGCATCCTTGATGGCCTTTTCCGGTCCACCGGGATAACCCAGCCAGTTATATTCAATAATATCCGGCAGATCTGTTTTTCCCAACAACAGATTAAATGCCTCTGCCGTCTGTCCTACTGCAGGATGCTGGAATTCAATTTTCACACCACTTTCTTCTTGTAATTTCTTACCAAATTCAGTATCTCCCATATTATTGAAGTTTGCTGCCACGTTACCATTCAGCTCTGACCAGTAAGTAACCGTCACGTCTGTATCAAGCGGATAAGAAGCTGCTTCTGCCGCTGTGCTTTGTGTAGCAGCACCCCCTGTAGCAGTCACTTCTGTTGCCGCACCTGTTTCATTACCTTTCCCACCACATGCTGTAAGACCTGAAACTGACATAGCCGCAGCTAACATCAATGTTCCTAGTCTTTTCAGTTCCTTTTTCATTTTGCTTTTCTCCTTTCGTGTTACCTTACTTAAAACATTTTATTATAAATGCACAGCAATGCTGTACTGTTTATAATCACCATTTTTCTAATATTACATATTTGTATGTTCATAAAAAATCAGATTACTTTGGCAGACCACATCTAAAGTAATGTTTAATTTTTGTTCCGGCTTGATATGTTTTACTACTGTATCCACTAGGGCGCCTAATCCCATGTAGCCCTTTCTGTATCCCCCCTGATCGATCACCAGCGTCAATTCCCCCTTGCGAATGCTTTCTGCGGTATAGCAATTTAAATCTGTTCCGATTCTGACAAAGTTACATTTTTCTTTATTTTCCCGGAACACCTCTGCAGCCACACGGGTATCACCGCTTGTCTGGGCATAATAAAGCTTGACATCTGTATGTTCCTGAAGTGCCTTTTTAATGTTTTCACGAACCGGCCCATCCAGTTCTTCTTTCGTGGAATAACCGTCTATCAAGACTATTTTCAACCCCGGTTTATGTTTTCTTAAATAGTCTTGAAAAGCCTGCAGTTTCTCCCTGTGAATCGTAGAATCCTCACGTCCTCTGCTGACCAATACAGTTCCTTCTTCCGGGGTCATAAGAGCCGTCAACTCGGCTGCCAGCTCTCCAATCCGCTCGGCATCCTGCCGCATGGTGGTCAGCTTCGGGCGGAGCATCTGACAGAAATCAATGCCGTCATACCCGACGATGCTGACATCGTCCGGGACGGACAGGCCCATTTTCTCAAGCTCGTTTTTGCCCCCAAGGTGGGCGATGTCGTCGGGATAGAGGATGCACGTTGGCGGATCGGGAAGCTCCATCAGCTTCCGGGTTGCCGCCGCCGAGGATTCCGGATCCAGATACATGCTCTGAACCAAATATTCGTCCGGCAAGGAAAGCCCCAGTTCCTTGCAGGCTCTGCAGAAGCCGGAGATTCTGCGGCGCGTCACCGGCGTATCTTCTCCATAGGCGAACGCAATCTTCCGGTGTCCCATACTATACGCATATTTCACCAGTTCCGTCATCCCGCCCACGTTATCGGACAGGACACTGCCGCAATTTTCAAACACACAGTCAATCGTCACAACGGGGATGCCGCTGTTCGCCAGATCCACCACGGCGTGCTCCGTATAATCCACGGAGGCGATGACCACTCCGTCACAGTTACGGTAACGGGCGTGATCCACATAGCTGATTTCCTGACCGCCCATGTGGTCACTGATGAAGGAAATGTCGTAGCCCAGTTCCTCAGCGCGATGCTTGAAGCTGTTGAGAATGTGGGAGAAGAAGCTGTGCGTCAACCCCTTGTTGGCCTGATCCTCAAAAAGAACGCCAAAATTATACGAGCGGCTGGTTTTCAGCATCCGTGCGGCAGAATTTGGTGTATAACCCATTTGGGAAGCCACTTTGCGGATAGTCTCTTTTGTCTCTGCGCTGATATCCGGCGCGCCGTTCAGCGCCTTACTGACAGTGGCAATGGAGAAACCGCACTCCTTTGCAATCATCTTTATCGTCACCATAATGGCCTCCGGGGCCTGAATTTGTCTGCGAATGCAAGGACATGTGCATTTTGAACAATCGGCCGCATATCTGAAACGTTTCCGTATAGCCATATTAACACCATTTTATTTTCTTGTCAATAGGGTTTTTGAAATTCAAGAATTTTTGTGCAATCCGCTGATAAACTATGGAACATGCTTAATCTGAGTCCGATTTTCACCATTAAGCTATTGACTTTGACGAATGATTGTCCTATAGTGTATTTTGTAAATAAGTCGATTTTGAAAACGTATTCGGAGGTATTGCCAATGAAAACACGCACCCTTAACGGCGCATGGACGCTGGAAATTCCGGGCACCCCCTTTGCTGCTGTCCCCGCCACCGTCCCCGGCTCGGTTTACCATGACCTGCTCGCCGCGGAGCGGATTCCCGATCCATTCTACCGGGACAACGAAATGGAAGCCCTAAAGCTGATGGACAACGATTTTGTCTATTTCCGCAGCTTCCAGGTGGACGATGCCCTTCTCGCCGGGGACAAGGTTTTGCTCCGGGCAGAGGGACTGGACACCATCGCCGCCGTCCATATCAACGGTCAGATCGTCGGTGAGGCCTGCAATATGCACAGAATCTGGGAGTTCGACGTTAAGTCCGTTCTCCATCCCGGAGAGAACACCATCACCGTCTCCTTCCGCTCTCCTACTAAGTATATTAAGGAAGCATACGCAAAGTCCGTGGCAGACGGCAGCTCTGATGCCATGGTGGGCTTCCCTAACATCCGCAAAGCCCACTGCATGTTCGGCTGGGACTGGGGTCCCCGTCTGCCTGACGCCGGCATCTGGCGGAACATTTCCATCATCAGCATCGAAAAAGCCCGTATTCAGGACGTTCGGGTGGATCAGGTCCATAAAGACGGCACGGTTCATCTGCGCATACATACCAATCTGAACCGTTATACCGATGACGAGGTCTGGGTCAACGTTTCCGTCACCGCTCCCGACGGCTCCGTCCTCACTGCCAGCGGCACCGACTGCGAGCTGATCGTCCAAAATCCCCAGCTCTGGTGGCCTGCCGGCTTCGGCGGTCAGCCGCTGTATCAGCTCAGCGTTTCCCTGTGTGCCAAGGGCAAGGAGCTGGACGTTTGGAGCCGGCGCATCGGCCTTCGCACCATGACCGTCAGCCGCCGTAAGGATCAGTGGGGCGAAAGCTTCAGCCACTGCGTCAACGGCGTGGACATCTTTGCCATGGGCGCCGATTACATCCCCGAGGACAATCTCCTTCCCAGAGTCAATCCGGAGCGCACCCGCCGTCTGCTGGAGGACGCAAAGGCTGCCAACATGAACTGCATCCGGGTCTGGGGCGGCGGCTACTATCCCGACGACTTCTTCTATGACATCTGTGACGAGCTTGGATTGCTGGTATGGCAGGACTTCATGTTCGCCTGCGCTGTGTACAATCTGACGGACGCGTTTGAGGAGAACATCACCGCCGAGTTTGTAGACAACGTCCGCCGTCTGCGCCACCACGCATCCCTCGCCCTGTGGTGCGGCAATAATGAAATGGAGCAGTTTGTGGCCCAGGGCGAGTGGGTCACCTCCATGCGTCAGAAGGCCGACTATATTAAGATGTACGAGTACATCATCCCCAAGGTTCTGAAAGCAGAGGATCCCCAGGCATTCTATTGGCCCGCCAGCCCCTCCAGCGGCGGCAGCTTTGACGATCCCCAGGATCCCACCCGAGGCGACGTCCACTACTGGATGGTCTGGCACGGTCTTCTCCCCTTCACCGACTACCGCAACCATCAGTTCCGGTATGTCTCTGAATTTGGCTTCCAGTCCTTCCCCTGCATGGAAACCATCGAAAGCTTTACCGAGCCCGAGGATCGGAACGTATTCTCCTATGTGATGGAGAAGCACCAGCGCAACGCCTCTGCCAACGGGCGCATCCTGTTCTATCTATCCCAGATGTACCTGTATCCCCGCAGTCTGGAGCTGCTGGTATACGCCTCCCAGCTGCTGCAGGCACAGGCCATGCAGTACGGTGTCGAGCACTGGCGGCGGCACCGGGGCTGCTGCATGGGTGCGGTGGTCTGGCAGCTCAACGACTGCTGGCCGGTAGCCAGCTGGGCCAGCATCGACTACTTTGGCCGTTGGAAGGCTCTGCACTACTATGAAAAGCGGTTCTTTGCCCCTGTGCTGATTTCCTGCCATGAGGAGGGCATTCTCTCCCAGAATACCAACGTCAATGCCGAGCCTTTTGGCCTGAAAAAGTCCGCCCACCTGAACGTGAGCAACGAGACCATGCAGGAATTCCGGGGCAAGGCAAAGTGGAGTCTGCGCCGCCCGGACGCTTCCGTTATCGAGGAAGGCAGCTTCGATGTGACCGTCCCCGCTTTGTCCGCCGTCTGGCTGCCGGAGCAGGACTTCTCGAATTACGGCACTTATGACACCTACTATTCCTACCAACTGCTGGATGAGGCGGGCAATGGGGTAGGCGATGGGAGCGTCCTCTTCTGCGCTCCCAAGCACTTCCGCTTTGCTGATCCAGAACTGAACGCCTTTGTCAAGGATGACGATATCATTGTCACCGCGAAGGGGTATGCCCGGAGCGTGGAGATTCAGGCAGGTGCCGATGTGGTGCTTTCCGACAACTACTTTGACATGGACGGCGGTGTAAAGGCCGTGAAGATTCTCCGCGGCAGCGTGGACAGCGTATCGGTACGCAGCGTCTGGGACATCCGTTGAACACTTTGCGCGGGGCATAGACACGCCCCGCGCATAACGAAAGCGTATGAATATGGAACTAACAGGAAAGAAAATCAACTTTTTAGGGGACAGCATCACGGAAGGCTGCTGCGCGACTTCCCCGGAAAAGGGCTATGTGGACGTGATGAAGCGGAAATACCGTCTGACGGAAGCCCGGAATTACGGCATCGGCGGCACCAGAATTGCCCGGCAGTGGATTCCCTCTGGGGAGCCCAAATTTGACCAGGATTTTTGCGGACGGTTTTCCGAAATGAACCCCGATGCCGACATCATTGTGGTGTTCGGCGGAACCAACGATCACGGGCATGGCGATGCTCCCATGGGCACTGAAACCGACCGGACGCCGGACACCTTTATCGGCGCCTGTCATTTCCTTTTCTCCCGGCTGCCGAATCAGTTTCCGGGCGCAATCATTGTCGTCCTGACGCCCCTGCACCGGATGGGAGAGAATATCCCCAAAGGGGAACGCGGTTGGCTGCTGAGAGATTATGTTCGGGTCATACGGGATACGGCGGCATTTTATGGCCTTCCTCTGCTGGATTTGTTTGAAACCAGCGTTATCCGGGCAAACGATCCGGAAATTGCCGCAAAGCTGACCACCGACGGCCTGCACCCCAATGACTTAGGGCACGAAATTCTCGCCGGAGAAATTGGCGATTTTCTGAAAGGACTGGCGGAATGAAGCAGAGAGAAGACACCATTCGGAAATGGTTTTCCCTTTGGCTGGACAGCCGGGAAGCAGAGCTTTCCGATCTCTTCACAGAGGACGCCGCATACATTGAGAGCTGGGGGCCGGAGTATTACGGGCGGGAGATGATTGCCCGCTGGTTCCGGGACTGGCACAGGAGCGGTCAGGTTTTGCGCTGGGACATCCAGGAATTTCTGAATTCCGAAAATACCACCGTAGTTCGCTGGTACTTTCAATGCCAGATTTCCGGGGAAGCTCCAACCGGCTTCGACGGACTGTCTCTGATCCGTTGGTCTGTAGATGGAAAAATCGCCTTCCTTCAAGAATACGCCTGCACCGAAAAGCGGTATTGTCCCTATGGATAAGCAACGGGTGCCGTATTCTCTGTGTTTTCACATTGACACTCCTTATGGAAAGGGAAGGGCTTCAATTTTTTGCTCTTATATCAAACCGGCGCAATTATAGCAAAGCCGTGAATGTCAATCTATCACAGGAAAGTCGATGCTGACAATTCTTAAGCATTTCTTGTTGACTGGAATAGATGGTCGAAAAGCGATTCGAAGAATCGCGCAGCCGCAGCCCGAAGGACTGCGTTCATCGGGGCTTGGGGCTGCGCCTCAACAAGCAGAAAAACCATTCGTTCCGTGGAAGCGGAATGGATGGTTTTTCGCATTTGTATTACAGGTGCATTGCTTGCCAGTATTATACCAAATTGGGTATAAGAGTAGCAAGCAATGCTTATGGCGCGCCATATGCGAAAGCCCTCATTTCTGCGAAAGTGGAAATGAGGGCTTTCTGCTTGTTGAGGCTCTGCCCCAATCCCCGCAGAACACAATTCTGTGTCCTGGAAACGCTGGAAAAATCCAGCAGCTACGCGATTTTGCAAATCGCTAAATGGGCATCAACGCCCGTCCTTTTCAGATTCTCTCGCCACGGTGAGAGAATTGTCTCCAAGAATCCGATCTACATTTGCCTTTGCAGTTTGAAGGGAACGCATATCATCCCTTGCCTGCTGGTACTCTGCGTACATGGCTTTTTTCTCAGATAGGAGCTGGGCATATTCTGCTTGCAGACTTTTGACGGTGGGCAGTTTTTTCAAACCCTGCTCGTCAAAGAACTGCTTTGCCGCCTTATGCAATATGATTTCCGATTCATGCTCTGAAAGGAATTTCTTGGAGTAGCCAGCCTTCCGATAGGCAACATAGGTATCGCGGGTCTTGGCGTAGTTGATGATGTGCTGCTGCAACACTTTGATTTCCGCCATGCGCTGCTCGGCGGACTTCATCTTGGTGGACAGGGTGTGGTACTGCGCTGTGACGGCGGCAGTCCTTTCTTCCAGGACGCATCTGTCCAGAAGATTGTTTTCCTCCAGATAGATCAGCGTTTGGGAAAGCTGTTTCAGATTGAAGTTCTTTGCCCACCGTGCGTAACCGGCACCCTTTCCTTCTTGCAGCTTTGCCTGAATATCGACCAACAGATTGACCTGCCGCATCGGTTGAACTGTTTTCTTTTCTCTTGGATGATGCTCTTTCTCGCCTGCGATTATCGCTCGAAGTGCCGCTTCCGAATAGTCCTCTCCCAGCGAATCCAGTCGTTTAAACCGCTCTTGTCCTTTTCCTTTCAGACTGATTCGTTTTCCCCTTTTAACCTCCCATCCGCCTCTTTGGAGCATGGTCAGCAGTTCTTCAAAGTCTTTCGGTTGACGTGCCAATGCAGCATCAATCGCTGCCCTCAGTCCATCCCGCTGAGAGGTTTTCGCTTCATTACCCAGCCATTTATTATAGCTCTTGCTATGTCCTTTAGGCTGCTCGATAATCGACAAACCGTTCTGGATGCACAGTGTATCACTGAGCCGCCGGATGGCTTTTGAACTGCCCCAGAAATTGCGAAACTTCCGGTCACTATCAAGATTCACCGCCGAAATAATAATATGCGAATGCACATGTCGGCGATCCTCGTGGGTGGCTACAACATAGGCATGTTGCCCGTGCGTGAATCGGCTTGCCAGCTCGCAGCCAATTCGATTGGCTTCTTCCGGCGTAATTTCGCCCGGCACAAAGGATTGGCGCAGATGATACGCAATCACATCATCCTTTCCTCTGAGCCGTCCTGTTTGCGCAATATACTCGCGCTTCATGAGCAAAAACTCTCCGTCCGCTGTTTCGGGATTACAGCCGAAGCCCGTCACCAGTTCGCCTTGATGCGTCTTTTTCGGGTTGGAGACATATCCGATTACGTTGCGGATTGCTTTGCCGAAATTTCGTCCCTTGCCCGTATGCAAAGGGATAAGGCGTGTGGTTGCCATGTAGATTTCACCTCCCTTTTTTCAAAAAAATAAGCGCGAAGCCCACCCAACTCCGCGCCATTTTCGCATTCATCCCATCATCCAATCCTGCATCCGTTCACATCCCGCATACAGCACCTCAAACAGCTTTTGCGCAGCCAGCGGCAATCCTGCCGGACTAATCAGCCATGCGCTCACAAATAGAATCAGCGTGCTTTTCATCGGAATCAGGAACATGCTCACCAGTGCTGTCATCCCCAGCAGCGAGGACACAATCGACAATAACCCGCTTGAAACCGCCGTCAGAAACAGGCACAGGAAAATCAACGCCTTCATTGCCAGCAGCACCGGCAGCAAAACTACAGTCAACATGACTCTGCATATCTTCATTCTCTTTTCCCTCCCTTGTATCTTCCTTTTCTCATCCCCATTGTCGCGCACTTTTTCATTTCATGCAAGGATACAACTCAAAGCCCCAGCGCACCCAGCCGCGTCAGCAGCTCGTCTATTTTCTTCCAGATTTCCTTCTGCGACGCTCGAATTTCCTGAATATCTGTATCATAAACGCGCCCTATTTCGTTTGCGCGTTTGGCAATCTGGTTGATGTTGCCGTTATACCGCCCCAGCATCGCCACTGCTTCCCGCAGTTCCGGCAGATCAAGTTTGACCGCATACCCATCAATCGCCATCTTGCGCAGGTATGCCTGCATGTTCCGTACACCCATCAGCTCCATCTTCTGACGGATCAGTCCTCTTTCCTGCTCATCAACACGGAAAATGACCTGTATATTTCGTGTTCTTCCCGCCATGCTCATCTCTCCTTTTCCCTTTTGCATTTAGCCAATGCCGGAGTATTTTTTTCGAGGTTCGCCTCTTTTGCCCGTCTGGTTTCTCGCAGGAACAGATCTACCAAGCCCGGATGTGACCTTGCAACAAACGCCTGATTTTTCTCCTGCCCAAGTTCGTCCATGTCGGCATAAACCGGCTGCATTTTTGCCCAGTTTTTGTTGTTCTGCGAAATACGTCCATCCCAATTCTTATCCATGACTGTGACCGCCAGCACATATAGCGTCCTGTCAAATCCATATTGTCCGACCACATTCTGCACAGCCTTTCTGCTCAGAACATTGTCATGATAATGTTCGCGAATTGCCCGATCTATCGCGTCGCGGCAGGCGATATTGGCTTGTCTTGACATGCGATATTCTTCCATCTCACCATGCTTTTGTGCATATGTTCTCGGATACAGATACACCGGCACTTCACACTTTTGCATTTGTTCTTTCTGCATTTCAAGCACCTTGTCCAGCTTTGCTCGGTCATACGCATAAATATAAAAGTTGTAATTGCCCTGTGTCGGATTGCAGCGAATCATATAGCTGTATGCCTTGGTATCTGCACGAAATCCGTACTCCTGTGCAGAACTTCCGTCAAACGCACAGTCCGGCATTGCATGGCAACACGCTGCCAGTGTTTTTCTGCTGCTCAAAAGGAGACCGTAACGTTCATCCTTGCGCAGAGCATTCACAATGCTGTTGAATTCGCTTTTGAATGTTTCCGTTTTCAGCGAAGCCTCGTGATCATCCCAGCTTGTATAAAATTCCTCGCCGCTTCTGCCCATATCGCCACGCAGATGCCCAATGCATCCCGTATTTTTCTGCACACTTTTCTCCTGTGTGTAGCTGTAATTTCGCTCGTCAGGTTTCATTGCCCGAATCGTCATGTCCATTTATCGTTCCTCCCTTTCTTGATTTCTGTTCCTTTTTTCCATTTCTCTTTCGCTGGATACTCGAAGCTGCTCCCGAATGGATGGCACATCCTGCGCATCCTCTATCGCTGCCTCAATCGGCGCCTTATCGTCTATGTTCAGTTCTGAATTGAGCTGCGCAAGCCGCATTCGTTTTTCTGCAAGCTCAGCTTCCTGCGCAAACGGTTTTTCCAGTTCTTCCTTCGCCGCCTTCTCCTGCTGTTTCAGACCTTGGAGTTCCATCCTTGCTTTTTCCAAATTGTCTGGTACTCGTGCCAGACGATTGTCAATTCGCGTGATATTTCCTCTTGGATCGTTGCCAAGCTCAACGCTGTACGTCATGTTGCCGTGCATATTCAGCCAGTATGTTCTGCTTCCCGCATCAAAAGCAAGACTGGCACTCATTCCGCGATATGTCACAGCATCCTGAATAACGTCGCCTTTCCATTTCTTGCAGCATTCTATCAGTGCCTGCCCTGCCGCTTCCTTTTCCATATACATTTTACCGCCGACTTCCATTTGGAACCCATCTTCCGGTAAGACATGCGCCTGTAAACACGCAATATCCTGTACATGCCCCTCGATTCTTTCTGTTTTATTTTGAATCTCCTGCGGAAAATATCGAAGCAACCGGTCTTCAAGGCGATACTTCTTGCTTTGATAGTCCGCCTGCATCAGTTTGAGCCGCGAAACTTCGACATCCAAATCCATCTTTTCACGGATTCTTGCATCGCCCGCGCAAAGCGCCTTGATTTCGGCATAGGATAGAACCGATTCATCCACATCATCGCAGACACGTACCGGCGATTTGCTGGTCATGACCTGCGAGATAAACTTCTGCTTGTTCTCGATTGTCTGCCAGCTGTATGCGTCAAATGTGCCGTCTGTTACATATCTGTAAACGTACACATCGGCGTTCCGATTTCCCTGACGCACAATGCGTCCTGCTCGCTGTTCAAGGTCGCCCGGACGCCACGGACAATCAAGGTCATGCGAAGCAATCAGGCGGTCCTGAACATTGGTTCCCGCTCCCATTTTTGCAGTACTGCCAAGTAAAATTCGCACCTGACCCGTGCGCACTTTCGCAAACAGCTCCTTCTTTTTTGCCTCCGTGTCTGCATTGTGTATGAATGCGATTTCGCTTTCCGGAACCCCCTGCGCCAACAGCTTTTCACGAATATCGTCATAAACGCTGAACTCCTTTTCCTGTCCGTTTTTCGGCGTTGACATATCGCTGAAGATGAGCTGCGTCAGTTTTTGCTCGCTGCCTTCACGATAAATTCTCATTACGTTGCCGACGCAGGCATTGACTTTGCTTCCGGGGTCATCCGGCAGCATGGGATTTATAAGCCGCTGATCCAGCCCCAGCTTTTTCCCGTCCATCGACACCTTGAGCATGTTGTCAATGTGCGGATCGACCGCTCCGCCATGGATTTTGGCAGCGCGTTTTGACAGTTCCTGTACCATGCGCTTTTGAATTTCAGACGGCTGAACGACAACCGTTTCATAGTGAGCATTGGGCGTAGGCAAATGAAGCTGATCTGCCGTCTTGATATCTGCCACCTCACGGAACATATTCATCAATTCCGGCAGATTGTAAAATTTTGCAAACCGCGTCCGCGCACGGTAACCCGTTCCCTC
>ERZ779876.2200-NODE-2200-length-14679-cov-3.930662_pt1 | contig 14679 bp, 10 predicted proteins | sample MGYA00511068_ERZ779876 | MGnify/ENA primary metagenome ERZ779876 (study PRJEB29588, sample SAMEA1970858) | human gut metagenome | biome: human gut; feature: human-associated habitat; material: faeces | place: Denmark | collected 2008/2010 ...
TTATGCCGCCGTTGGCAAGCGCCATCTTTACGGATGCCGTATTGCCTTCGTGTATGGTAACGAGCGCCTTGTCTATGCCAAGCTTGGCGCATTCCTTCAGCGCGGCTGAAAGCATCAGCTTGCCGTAGCCCTTGCCGCGATATCCCGGCAGCACGAAAAGATCCTCAAGATAAATGCCCGCGCGACCAAGCCACGTGGAGAAATTGTGGAAGAAAAGCGCAAAGCCCACGGGTTTTTCGTCCTCCGAAACAAGAAAAACCTCTGCTTTTTTCTTTTGGAAGACCCACTCTTTTAAAAGCTCCGGCGTTACAATGACCTGATCTTCCATATTTTCATACGCGGCGAGCGCATGGATAAACTCTAAAATGACCGGAATGTCTGCTTCGGTTGCAAAGCGAATGTTGGCTGCCATGGTTTCCCCCTTATTCTTTCGGCTTTCTGTTGCGGACAATGAGCATGAAGCGGTGCTGCACGCTTGGGATATAGCCTTGCTTTTCACACAGCGCGTCGAGCGCATCGAGCTGCGGCAGGCAGCTTTCTACTGTGAAATTGCCGAACTCCCACGGCAGGACCTTTGCGTACCACACGAGTGCGCCGACATCCAAATAGCGGTCGGTTACATAGGCCTGGTCGCAGAAATTCACCGTAAAGCCGTCGTTTTTGAAGCGCAGCAACTCGTTTTCGAGGTTAAAGCTCGGCATGGCGGTTTTGTTATTGCCGAGCAAAGCGCGCAGGCGCAAGTTGTTGCTGCCGCCTACCTGCTGCGTGATAAAATATCCGCCGGGCTTTAGGACGCGGCGCACTTCGTTTACGTCATAAAAATCGTGACGATTTAAAACGAGGTCGAAGCTGTTATCCGCAAACGGCAGAGGTTTGTCCTCTTCGGTTTTGCGCACGGTGATGCCGAGCGGCGCTAACTTTTTTTCGCACAGCTCAAAATTCGGCTGCCAGCTTTCCGTGACGCTTGTCTGCGAAAACGGGTGGCGCAGGGACAAAAGGAACTCTCCGCCGCCCGTACCCATATCCAAAATGACGGACTGCGGCTTTAAAAAATCGAGCACCTTTTTCTTATAATCCCACGGCAGCGGGGCTTCCACTACACGCCCGCGGATGTGCGAAAAATCCCAGCCGTGCATTTCGGCGCTTTGTTCTTCCTGCGCCCAAAGTGCGTGTTTTTCAGTTTGTGTCATGTATTGTGGTCCACCTTGTGGAAAGTTTTGAGGTTACCCGTTTTGCCGTGACGACGGTCAAGCTCCGCGCGCACATCGTCAAGCGGGATGTTCTCGTTCACCATCATGACGGTGAGGTGATAGAGCAGGTCGCTGATTTCGCCCACGGTGTCCTCTTTTTTGCCGTTTTTCGCGGCGATGATGACTTCGCTGCACTCTTCGCCGCACTTTTTGAGGATCTTATCAAGCCCCTGCTCGAAGAGATAGCAGGTGTAGGAGCCCTCCTGCTTTTCGTCCTTGCGCTCCAAAACGGTATCATAAAGCTGCTGCAAAATGTCCATAGTGTTCCCTCCGTCAGTTTCTTGCAATCTCTTTGTAGAAGCAGCTGTGGCTGCCGGTGTGGCACGCCGCGCCCGTCTGCACGACCTTTACGAGCAGTGTATCGTCGTCGCAGTCGGCATACATGCTGATGACCTTCTGCGTATGGCCGCTCGTTGCGCCCTTGTTCCACAGCGTTTGGCGGCTGCGGCTGTAAAACCACGTGTAGCCCGTCCCCAGCGTTTTCGCCATGGATTCGCGGTTCATGTATGCCAGCATGAGCACTTCGTTTGTGGAGGCCTCCTGCACGATGCACGGGATGAGCTCCGATTTTTTGAAGTAGCGCTCAAGATGGTCTTCCTCTTCTTCGCTGCACTTGAACGATTTGCCGGAAAGGCGCTGACTGGCGGCCGCCGTTAAGTCCAGCGCTTTCGTATAAATGGATTTGCCCGCAATCGCGCCGTACACGCCGAGGGCGTTGAGGTCTACGATGTCCTTTAAGTTGCTGACGCCGCCGCTTGCGATGATGTTGCAGCTGACGGCGCGGTTGACCTTATCGAGCATGACGAGGTTCGGGCCGTTCATGGTGCCGTCCTTATAAATATCGGTCACGATGAGGTAGCGCACGCCGATGTCTTCCATGCGCTTTGCCATTTCGAGGTAATCCACTTCGCTTTGAGCCGTCCAGCCCTCTGCCGCCACCTTGCCCTTTAACGCATCAATGCCGACGGCGATCTTTTTGCCGTATTTTTTCACGGCCTCGCGCACGAACTCCGGGCTGTGCAGCGCCGCAGAGCCCAGAATGATGCGATTGATGCCGTGCGAAAGATAATATTCCACGGTGTCCATATCGCGGATACCGCCGCCGACTTCTATATTCATCGAGACATTATCGCGAATGGAGAAAATGGTGCTGTCGTTTACGGGGCGGCGTGCCTTTGCACCATCGAGATCGACAAGGTGCACCCAGCGCGCGCCCTGCTCCTCAAACGATTGCGCGGTCTTGACGGGATCCTCCGCCACCTGCTCCGCCGTGGCGTAATCGCCCTGGAACAGGCGGACGCATTTGCCGTCCTTGAGGTCAATCGCCGGTAAAATGATCATGTTATATCCCTTCCTTATTCATTCCAAATTATCGTGTATGCAAAAAAGTTAAAATTTCAAATTATTCCGAAAGCGTGCCCTTGGTGGAAAGCACCGCGCCGGTGCTGTTTTCTGCTGTGGCATCGCACAGGGCGTGCGCGCAGGCTTTGAACAGCGCTTCGATCATATGGTGAGAATTTTTGCCGTAGGGGCAGCGCAGGTGCAGCGTGAAGCCGGCGTTATCGCTAAGCGCGCGGAAGAACTCCTCCGTCATGCAGGTGTCAAAATCGCCGACGCGCTCCTGCGGGAACGCAGCGTCGAACACAAGGTACGGGCGGCCGCTGACATCTACGGCGCAGAAGCCGAGCGCTTCATCCATAGGGATCATGGCATGACCGTAGCGCACGATGCCGCTGCGGTCGCCGAGCGCCTGCTTAAACGCACGGCCGAGCACGATGCCGGTATCTTCCACCGTGTGGTGGCAATCGACATTCCAGTCGCCCTCGGCTTTTAACCGAAGGCCGAAGCCGCCGTGCACGGCAAGCGCCGTGAGCATGTGGTCGAAAAAGCCCACGCCGGTATCGACGACAACCTCGCCGCCGTCAAGCCCCAAGGTCAGCTCAATGTTCGTTTCTTTTGTTTGGCGCACAACCGTTGCCGCACGTTCCATATCGTTTCCCCCTAAAAGGGCCTAAAGCCCGATTTACGCTTGCTCTTTTTCTTCAAAGAACCGCTGAATGTGCTCTGTGACCACTGCGTTTTCGCCCGTGGAGCCTGCCGTGATGCGCAGGGCGGACATGTTTTTAAAGTACCGCACCGCGATGGATTCGGCCAAAAGGCGCTCGTAGAGCTCCTTTGCGTACGGTGTGCGCAGAACGACGAAGTTCGTAACGCTCTTTACCGTTTGGAGCTTTTCCGGGAAGCGCTGCGCCATGCGGTCGAATTTCTGCTGCAATTCGTCTCGCGAAAGCAGCAATCTGCGGATGGCGGCATCGGCTTCCGCGCGGTTTTTCAGCACGGCTTCCGCCATTTTCTGCGAGCAGGTGTTGACGTTATACGGCGACTTTACAGCCTTGATGGCGCGGACAAGCTTTTCGTTGCCCACGGCAAAGCCTACGCGCAGCGCGGCGAGACCGAAGGCTTTGGAGCACGTTTTCAAGATGAGTAAATTATCGTAGTTTTCAAATTCGCCGAGCATAGATTCGTTCCAGAAATCCATATAGGCTTCGTCGAGCACGACGAGCGCGGAGACGCCCCTGATGATTTTGCGCACGGTTTCGCGCGTGAGGCCGACGGACGTCGGATTGCACGGGTTGCTGAAAATGAGCAGCTTTACGTTCTCATTGTTGCAGGTTTCGATCACCTTGTCAATATCGATTGTGAAATTTTCGTCTTTTTTGATTTCGATGCCGCGGCATTCCGAAACGTAGCCGTAAAAATCATACATGGAAAAATCCGGCGTGAGCGTCGCGTAGGTCTCGCCCTTCATCAGAAAGCTCTGGAAAATGACGTTGATGAGCTCATCGCTGCCGTTGCCCGCCGCAACGCACGCCGGCTTTACCTTATAGCTTTTGGCAAAGGCGGCGCACAGGTCTTTTGCGGTGGGATCCGGATAGCGGTTGAGCTCCACTCTCATCATGGCATGCAAAGCGGACGCCATAACGGATTCCGGCAGGCACAGGAACGATTCGTTTGCGTCCAAACGAATTTTATACTCGCCCGCAATGGGTTCATACGGCTCTAAATCGCGGATCTTTTCATTCAGCGTATACATAAACTACCTCCGGGGTCACTTTTTCTTGCGGACGGCGATGGAATTCGCGTGCGCGGTCAGCTCTTCGGTCTCGGCAATGCGGATGATGTCGTCGGCAGCTTTCAGGAGCTCCGCTTCCGTATAGTAGATAAAGCTCGATTTTTTGATAAAATCATCGACGGAAAGCGGCGAGAAGAAACGCGCCGTGCCGCTGGTGGGCAGCACGTGGTTTGGACCCGCGAAGTAATCGCCGAGCGGCTCCGGAGAATAGTTTCCGAGGAACACGGAACCGGCGTTATCGAGCTTGCCGATGTATTCGAGCGGATTTTCACAGCAGACTTCAAGGTGCTCCGGGGCGAGCTCGTTTGCGAAATCGACGGCTTCCGCCATGTTTTCGCAGACAATAATTGCACCGAAATTTTCGATGGATTCTTTAATGATGTCTTTTCTTGAAAGCGTCTGCATCTGGCGCTCAATCTCCGCAGCGGTCGCCTTTGCAAGGTCTTCCTCCGGGGTAATGAGAATGGCGGACGCCATGCGGTCGTGCTCCGCCTGGCTCATGAGGTCGGCAGCCAAGAACTCCGGCTTCGCGGTTTTATCCGCAATGACGAGAATTTCGCTTGGACCGGCAATCATGTCGATATCGATGGTGCCGTACAGTAATTTCTTTGCCGTGGCGACGAAAATGTTGCCGGGGCCGACGACTTTATCAACCTTCGGGACGGTCTCGGTGCCGTAGGCGAGCGCCGCGACGGCCTGCGCGCCGCCGATGAGGAACACGCGATCTACGCCGGCAATCCTTGCGGCGGCCAAAATGTTTTTATCCGGCTTGCCGGTACGTCCCGGCGGCGTGACCATGACGATCTCGCCGACTTCGGCAATTTTCGCCGGGATGACGTTCATCAAAACGGAGGACGGGTAGGCTGCCGTACCGCCCGGCACATATACACCGACCCTGTGCAGGCCGCGCACGCGCTGACCCATCAGAACACCCGTGGGCGAGGGGTCGATGCGGCTTTGCTGCTTTTGTCTGGCGTGGAACGCGCGGATATTTTCTGCGGCGCGCTCCATCGAAGCGATGAACGCCGGGTCGCAGTCTGCGGTGAGTGCATCGATCTCCTCTTTTGTAATCTCCGCTTTCTCCGGCGCCCAGCCGTCGAACTTCATCGTATAGCGTCGCACGGCTTCGTCGCCATTATCGCGCACGTCCTTCAAAATTTCGGCCACTTTATCCTCTACGCTGCGGTCGTTTTCGCTGACGCGGGCTTTAAGGCTTTGAATAAACGCTTCACAGTAGGCTCTATCGCCTTTGGCAATACGGATCATACGGATTTCTCCTCCCTGTTCTTTTCGATCTGCGCTTCCATGCGGGCAGCAAGCGCTTCAATCTCCTGCTTTCTCATTTTAAGGCTGGCGGTGTTTGCGATGAGACGCGCCGAGATACCGGCGATGGTCTCCGTGACCTCCAGACCGTTTTCTTTTAAGGTGGTGCCGGTCTCGACGATATCGACGATGCCGTCTGCAAGGCCGAGCAGCGGGGCGAGCTCTACGGAGCCCTCGATTTTGATGATGCGCACGTCCATGGCGCGGCTTTCAAAGAACTGCCGTGCGACGTTCGGGTATTTGGACGCGACGGTCTTCGCTTTGTAGCCGCCGAAGAAATCCGTACCCTTGCGGCAGGCGAGCGCAAAGCGGCAGCGGCCGAAGCCAAGATCTAAGATTTCGTAAAAATGACTGCCGTTTTCCATGATGGTATCTTTGCCGACGACACCGAGGTCGCACACGCCGTTTTCGACGTAAGTGATGACATCGGCAGCTTTGGCTAAAACGACTTCGATCTCGCCGTTTCCAACGGGAAGAATCAGTCTTCTGCCTTTTTCGCGCACTTGCGTGCAATCAAGGCCGATCTGCTCTAAAAGGTTCACGGTGTCTTTTTCGAGGCGCCCTTTTGTGAGGGCAATTCTTAGTGGCTTCATGCGTTTTCCTCCCCTCTAAGGACGATGACTTCTGGGATGCCGCGGCGCTTTGCGTAGCGCTCGGCCTCGTCTGCCGTATCGAACACGGAGCTTTCGCAGGTTTTGCCGTTTGCTGTCAGCTCGCGAATTTTCATCTGTGCTTTGATCTCCGCGCCGCTTTCCGCGTGGACGAGCACGTCCGGCGTGGGCACGCTTTCAATCCGGCCGTCGTCGAGCAAAACAGAAGCCAGCGCATCAACGTTTGCGGCAAAGCCGATAGCGGGCATGGGGGCATCGAATTGCTTTAAAAGCGTATCGTAGCGGCCGCCCATTAAAACAGCGTCACCGTAGTTTTCCACATAGGCGCTGAAGACGACGCCGGTATAGTAATCGTTGCGCTGCACAAGGCCGAAATCGACCATCAGGCGGTCATCGAGGCCGAGCGACGACAGCGCGGTATATAGCGTGCGCATATAATCGAGCGTTTCGGAAAGCACGGGGTGGCCTTTGCAGAACTGCTCCGCTTCCGCGAAAACCTCTGCCCCGCCGAACAGGCGCGGCAGCTTTTTGATGGCTTCGGTATACACGGATTTGGGGAGTGCGTCGAGCATATCGCCGAGGGCGGCGTAGTTTTTGGACTCAATCGTCTGGCGGATGTCCTCTTTTTTATCTGCGGAGACGGGCAGCTCATCGGCGAGCGCACCGAAGAACTTTGCGCTGCCAATCTCCAAGCGGAAGTTTTCCGTGCACGCGGAAAGCGCCTCAACGGCGGCGGCGATGACCTCGATATCCGCTTTCAGCCCCGATGCACCCAAAAGCTCGATGCCCGCCTGCGTTGTTTCGTCGCTGCGACCGGAAAGGTCCTTGCGGTTGCGATAGATCGGCTGGGTATAGTAAAGCCGAATGGGCTTTTCCATCGCCTGCAACCGCGTTGCGGTAAGGCGCGCGATGGGCAGTGTTAAATCGGGACGGAACACGATGAGCCTGCCTTTGTTATCCGTAGATTTATACATCTCATACTGAGGAATGGCGGCGTTTAGGGCATCGAACACGTCGTAGTATTCCATGCCGGGCGTGATGACCTCATTATAGCCGCGCATTTTGAATATATGCGTGAGCCGCTCGCTCACGGTACGCTGCGAAAGGCACTCTTCAAACAGAATATCCTTGGTGCCCTCCGGCGTGATTTTGTTGAACTTCTTCATAACGACCGTCCTTTTGCTTTAATGTAATGACGTGTTACAATAATATCATGTAGCTGTGCGCTTGTCAAGACTTTTCCTGTTTTGTGTATACACGTATATACGCATAGATATGCAGAAAGGCGGAAGCAACTTCTTGCGTCCGCCTAATGGCATTAAAACAGTGATGTCTGGCTGCTGTCCGGCAGACCCTGCAGTGCGCCGGCGCTTTTTAAAACGTCGATAACAGCGCTGGATACCTTGGCGCGGGACTGCACTTCGTCGATGGAGATGAACTCCTCGCCGCCCGTGCACGCTTCATACAAGCTGTGCGCCGCCGCCTCGCCCACACCGGGCAGAGACGAGAACGGCAGACGGATCTTGCCGTCTTCGACAAGGAACTTTTTCGCATCGGATTTATACAGGTCGACCGGCAAAAGCTCGATGCCGCGGCACAGCATTTCATTGATGATCTGAAATGTGGAATACGCCGCGTCTTCCTTGACAGTGGACTGGTGCTCCTTTTGCTTCTGCTCCAGCTCGCGCATACGGCGCTGCACGGCGGCACGCCCCTGCACGGCGGTGGCGCCGTCGAAATCTTCACTGCGCACGGTGAAGTACGCCGCGTAGTATTCCACAGGATAATGCACCTTGTACCAGCCGAGGCGCAGCGTCGCGATCATGTAGGCGGCAGCGTGCGCTTTCGGGAACATATACTTAATCTTATAGCAGGACTCGATGTACCAATCCGGCACGTTGTGCTCCTTCATGGCGGCGATGTGCTCCTGCGTGAAGAGCTTTTTCGCGTTGCCCTTACGGGTGATTTCCATAATCTTAAACGCCATTTTCGGCTCAAGGCCCTTTAAGAGCAGGTAGGTCATGATGCTGTCTCGCGTACCGATGACGGTGGCGATGGTGCAGGTGCCGTCTTTGATGAGGTCCTGCGCGTTGCCGATCCAAACATCCGTGCCGTGGGACAGACCCGAAACCTGAAGAAGGTCGGAGAATGTCTTCGGCTGGGCATCGATGAGCATTTGGCGCACGAACGGCGTGCCGCACTCCGGCAGAGAGAACGTGCCCGTCAAAGAGCCGATGTCCTCCGGCGTGACGCCGAGCGCTTCCGTGGACGTAAACAGCGACATGACCGCCGGGTCGCTCATGGAGACCTTCATGACGGGGATACCGGTGTAATCTTCGAGATAGCGATAGATGGTCGGCACATCGTGGCCGAGCTCGTCCAGCTTACAGATGGTATCGTGAATGGAATGGAAGTCGAAGTGCGTGGTGATGTTATCGGAATTCTGGTCGTTTGCGGGGTGCTGCACCGGGCAGAAATCGTAGACCTCTTTGCCCTTTGGCACGACGACCATGCCGCCCGGATGCTGGCCCGTGGTGCGTTTGATGCCCGTGCAGGAAATGGAAAGGCGTTTTTCCTCCGCGCGGGAAAGCACGCGGGAACGTTCTTCGGCATACTTTTTCACGTAGCCGAACGCGGTTTTATCCGCGACGGTTGCGATGGTGCCGGCCTTGAAGACGTTTTCGCGGCCGAACAGCGTCTCCGTATAGCGGTGCGCACCGCTTTGGTATTCGCCGGAGAAGTTGAGGTCGATATCCGGCGTTTTGTCGCCGTCAAAGCCGAGGAACGTCTCGAATGGGATGGTGTGGCCGTCGCGGTCGAGATCTTCGCCGCAGCGCGGGCACTTTTTCGGCGGCAGATCAAAGCCGGAAAGGTAGCTGCCGTCCGTGATGAACTCACTGTATTTGCACTTGGGGCAAATGTAGTGCGGCTCCAAGGGGTTGACCTCCGAGATGCCGGACATGGTCGCGACGAACGACGAGCCGACGGAGCCACGCGAGCCGACAAGATAGCCGTGCGCTTCGCTGTCTGCCACGAGCTTTTGCGCCGTCATGTACAAAACGGAGAAGCCGTGCTTGTTGATGGAGCCGAGCTCGCGCTTTAATCGCTTTTCGACGATCTCCGGCAGCGGGTCACCGTACTTTTCCTTGGTGCGCGCCCACGTAATGGAGTTCAGCTGCTCCTCTGCGCCGTCGATGAACGGTGGGAAAACACCCTCCGGGATGGGGCGGATTTCCTCGATCATATCGGCGATCTTGTTCGTATTGGTGACGACAACCTCATACGCTTTTTCTTTGCCGAGGTAGTCGAATTCTTTCAGCATTTCGTCCGTGGTGCGCATGTAGAGCGGCGCCTGCTCATCGGCATCCGTGAAGCCCTGACCCGCCATCAAAATGGCGCGGCCTGCGGCGTCTTTCGGGTCTTTGAAGTGCACGTCTCCCGTTGCGACAACAGGCTTTTTCAGCTTTTCGCCGAGCTTTACGATGGTGCGGTTGTACTCTTTTAACTGCTCGATATCGCATGAGCCGTTGCGCACCATGAACATGTTATTGCCAAGCGGCTGGATTTCGAGGTAATCGTAGTAGGAAGCAATCTCGAGTAATTTTTCCCACGGCTCGCCGCGCGTAATGGCGCGGAACAGCTCGCCCGCTTCGCATGCGGAGCCGATGATGAGGCCCTCGCGGTACTGGTTCAAAACGCTTTTCGGCGTGCGGGGACGCTTATAGAAGTAATTTAGATGGCCAAACGAGATGAGCTTATAGAGATTCTTTAAACCCACCAAGTTCTTAACGAGAATGATCTGGTGGTAGGTCGGCAGCTTTTTCGGGTCGCCGCCCGCGAGTGCGGTGTTGATCTGCTTGACATCTGTCAGCTTGAAATCATCGACGAGGCGCTGGATGAGGTTGATAAAAATCTCGCCGAGCACGGCGGCATCGTCGCACGCGCGATGGTGATTAAAGGGCTTTAGCTTTAAATACTTCGCGACCGTATCGAGCTTGCAGTTTTTGATGTCCGTCAGCATGGAGCGACACATGGCGACCGTATCGATATACACATACGGGAACGTCATGTCGTGGCGGCTGCACACGGCGCGCAGGAACGAGGTATCAAAATTTGCGTTGTGCGCGACAAGAATCACGTCTTCGCCGCAGAACTCGAAGAATTTGCGCACGGCTTCTTCCTCTTTCGGTGCGCCCGCGACCATTTCATCCGTGATACCGGTGAGCTCCGTAATCTTTGCGGGAATGGGCTTTTCGGGGTCGACGAATGTATTGAACGATTCGGTGATTTCTCCGTTATGCACGCGTACCGCGCCGATCTCCGTGATGCGTTCTTTGCTTGAAGAAAGGCCGGTGGTCTCGAGGTCAAAGCAGATGTAGTCCGTATGGAGCGGCTTATCGGTCTCGCCGGTGACAGCGGGCACGAGGTCGTTTACAAAGTAGCTTTCCACGCCGTAGATGACCTTGAATTCGCCGCCGCCCTTCTTGATCTTGAGCCACGCGTTCATGGCATCCGGGAACGCCTGCGCGACGCCGTGGTCGGTGATGGCGAGGGCCTTTTGCCCCCATTTATAGGCGCGGTCGATGAGCTCGCCTGCAGGGGTCATGCCGTCCATGGCGGACATGTTCGTATGCAGGTGCAGCTCTACGCGCTTTTCTTTGGCGGTATCGACGACCTCCACCATTTCCGCGCGGAAAATGGTGTTCGGGCGCATAACGTTTTCGCGGTCGTATTTATCGTACTCCACGGAGCCCGTCACGAGCAGCGCCGTACCCTTTTTGATGTCATCAATCTTTTCGCAGTCGTTCGCCTGCTGAATAAGCTTCAGCGTGATGGAATTTGTGTAATCGGTAATGTCGATGGAATAAATTTTGCGGGAGCCGTCACGCGTTTCGCGGGATTCAATGTCGAACACCTCGCCCCAAACGGTGATACGTCCGGCTTCGATGGTCGCTTCGGAAATCGGCACCGGCTCCTTTTTCGGCAGCTTGCCGAGAATGGGGCGCGCGGTCTCCAGAACGATCTGCGGCATGAGCGATTTGCCCTCGCGCACGCTGACGCGGCGCTTCGCGGCTATCTCTTTCATGGCGGCTTCGTAACGGTTCATTTCTTCGATGGCGGCGGCGCGCGCGCGCTTTTCTTCCTCGACGTGCAATCGCTCGATGACGGATTCGTCGCCGTTTTGCAGTTCTGTTTTGCCCGTGAACGTCACCGTAACGGGCACGCTGAACCACTCCTGCACCGTTTCGCTGATGGCGCGGTCGGTATGACGCTTTTCGAGCAGATTGAGTCCGCCGTGCAGCAGCTCTATTGTAAGGGTATTTTCGTTTATGGTGCAGTCTGCGTCTTTAAATGTGCCGTTTAAGCTTGCGTCAAGCTCGCGCACGCGCTCCAAAACGGAGGTAACGCAGCTTTCCTGCCACGCCTGAGCGGGGAATGCGGGGGCAAGCTCCACGCGCATATCGGGCAGAATGCGCTCGTGCAGCATACCGTTTACCTCGCGCAGGTCGCTGTACGGCACGAAGGCTTCAAACTTCGTTTTCAGGCGCACCAAACGGTTTTCCCTGTGTATCTCTATTTTTTCGATCTGACCGGCAGCGACGCCGTCTTTCGGCGTATAGCCGGCGCTTTTCAGCAGATCGCCTAATGTTTTCAAGTGCATCTCTCCTATGTAGAATGGTCTGTGTTTTTATGGTGTGAGATGATGCAAAAAGGCCGTACCGCCCGGCACAGCCTGTTTTATTGCAAATTAAAGCTTGTCGATTTCTTCCATCAGAGCGTCCAGAAGCTCAGCTTCCGGCACCTTGCGGATGATCTGACCTTTTTTGAAAATGAGACCCTCTCCCTTGCCGCCGGTGACGCCGAGGTCAGCCTCGCGCGCTTCGCCGGGGCCATTGACAACACAGCCCATGACGGCAACGGTGATATCCTTATCAACGTATTCGAGTGCCTTTTCGACCTTATTGGCAAGGCCGATGAGGTCGATACGTGTTCTGCCGCAGGTGGGGCAGGAAACAAGCTTTACGCCGCCGCGCAGACCGAGCGCGCTTAAAATATCGCGGCCGGTGCGAATCTCCTCTGCGGGGTCGGCCGTCAGGGAAACGCGCAGCGTATCGCCGATACCGCGCTGCAAAAGGCTGCCGATGCCGATGGCGGACTTGACGATCCCCATGCGCAGCGTGCCGGTTTCCGTCACGCCGAGGTGCAGCGGGTAATCGCAGCGCTCCGCGATCATCTCATACGCCTTGATATTCGTATCTACCGAGGAGGATTTCAGGGAGATGACGATGTCCGTGAAATCGAACTTTTCGAGCAAAGACGCGTGGTAAAGTGCGCTTTCGCACAGCGCTTCCGCTGTGGGCGCGCCGTACTTTGCGAGGATACTCTTTTCGACCGAACCGGAATTGACGCCGATGCGGATCGGAATTTTCTTTTCGCGGCACACGGTCGCGACGGCTTTTACGCGGTCATCGCCGCCGATGTTGCCGGGATTGATGCGCAGCTTGCTGATGCCGTTTTCCGCCGCCATGATCGCCAAATGGTGGTCAAAGTGAATGTCCGCCACGAGCGGAATATGAATGCTGTTCTTGATGATCTCGACCGCCTCCGCCGCCTCCGGCGTCGGCACGGTCACGCGCACGATCTCGCAGCCCGCCTGCTCCAAGCGCAGGATCTGCTCGATGGTCGCGCCTGCGTCCTCGGTCTTTGTGTTGCACATCGACTGGATGGTGACCGGCGTGCCGCCGCCGACGGCCACGCCGCCGACCATGATCTGCTTCGTCATGCTTCTTCCCTCCTCACAGCAGCTTCATCACATCGTGGAACGTGATGAAGAGCATCAGCGCCATCAGCAGGGCAAAGCCCGCCATGTGGATATAGTTCTCATATTTCGGCGGGATCTGACGCTTGAAGATCGCCAGCGCCAGCGTGTTGATCACGAGGAAGAACACCTTGCCGCCGTCGAGCGCCGGCAGCGGCAGCAGGTTCATCACGGCAAGGTTGACCGCGATAAGCGCGCCGAAGTAGAGAATGCTCTCCGCCGCCGCGGCGAAGCCGTTCTGATTGTTCTTCTCGGCCTCCTCCTGCGCCTCCTCGCCCACGTCCTTGATGGTCGAGACAATGCCGACCGGCCCGCTGAGATCGTCCAGTCCTGCCGAGCCGCTCACCAGCATCATCAGGCTCATGCGTACAAGGCGCACAAAATCGAGCGTGTTGTACCAGCTGTATTGTAGCCGCACGAGCGGCGTCGCTTCCACGATGCCTCCATAGGTGAAGCCGTAGCGGCGCACCTCCGCGCCGTTTTCGTCCGTATAGGTCTGCAGCGTCAGCGTGCGCTTGAGCTTCTCGCTGCCGCGCTTGACCGTCATTTCGATGGTGCCGTTTTCATCCAGATCGACCACGCCGAGCACCGTGGAAACGTCGCTTTTGAGATAGATGCGCTCGCCGTTGATGGCCCAGATCACGTCGCCGACCATGATGCCGTCCTCGCCCTGCTGGGGAAATGCCGGGTCAAGCTCGACGATCTCCGCCGTATAGAAGCCCTGAGCGCCAGCGTACAGGCAGATCATAATAAGGAGGCCGGTGAGGAAATTCATCGCCGCGCCTGCGACGAAGATCAGCAGTTTCTTCCAAAAGCCCTGCTTCTCCAGCGCGCGCGGGTCGTCGCTTTCCTCGTCCTCGCCCTCCATCGCGCAAAAGCCGCCGATGGGCAGAAGGCGCAACGAATATTCCGTTTCGCCCTTTGCCGTGTGGAAGATGGCCGGGCCCATGCCGATGGAAAACTCGTTCACGCGCACGCCGCAGGCCTTTGCGGCAAGAAAATGTCCGAGCTCATGCACGGCGATGAGCACACCGAAGATCAAAATGGCAGCGATGATATACATGAAATAACTCCTTATGGAACTTGCTTATTGGATGTGCGCGCGAACCGCTTCGCGCGCCGCGTGATCCGCCGCGAGGATCTCCTCCAGCGTCGGCGCGGAGACCTGCTCCACCGTTTCCAGCGCCGCTTCCACCAGCGCGGGAATGTCGTTGAAGCCCACCGCGTCCCGCAAAAACGCACCGACTGCCTCCTCATTTGCACCGTTGAGGATGGCGCAGGCTGTGCCGCCGACCGCGGCGCATTGACGCGCGAGCTTCAGGCAGCGGAACGTCTCCTCATCCGGCGCGGCAAAGGTCAGCGGCGGACAGGAGAGCAGGTCGAGCGTCCGGTCCGGCGTTTCCGCACGATAGGGATAGGTCATCGCGTAGCGGATGGGCAGCTTCATGTCGGGCGTACCGAGCTGCGCGAGCATCGCGCCATCGCGGTACTCCACCAGCGAGTGGATGATGCTCTGGCGGTGGATGATGGCATCCACCTGCC
>ERZ779876.2201-NODE-2201-length-14677-cov-5.406169_pt1 | contig 14677 bp, 8 predicted proteins | sample MGYA00511068_ERZ779876 | MGnify/ENA primary metagenome ERZ779876 (study PRJEB29588, sample SAMEA1970858) | human gut metagenome | biome: human gut; feature: human-associated habitat; material: faeces | place: Denmark | collected 2008/2010 ...
GGATATTGGGTGATGTAGTACTGGAACGGCTTCGCCACATTATCATTGAACACATCTGCAAAAGGATGTGCATGCATGCTGACTACGGTTTTTTCAAACTCATCTGCCCTGTCCGTCAGTTCCTGTTCCATAAAACCGAAATTGGGAATAGGCTCCGAATAATCATATTCCAGCGCATTGGTATTAAGGCAGACGAATTTCACATTGCCCGCAATGAATGAGAAGTTGGTAGGTCCGAAAACAGCCTGATAAGTTTCTGCTCCGGTACCCAGACAGTCATGATTCCCGATAAGGACGACATAAGGCACTTTCAGTCCGTTCATGATGTCCCGCTGCCAAAGAAACTCTTTGGTCAGCCCGAAGTCACTCATATCTCCTCCGTGAATGACGAAATCGATATCATCTCTCTTATTGACCTCTTTTACAAAGTCTTCTGTCTCATCATACCATCGCTGCGAATCGCCCATCGTGATAAAACGGATGGTTGTCTTTCCTTTGCACTTAGCTTCTATTTGTTCAATGTTATGAGCATTTACGTCTGTCTCTCCACTGATACGTACATCGTAGGGGTGGTAGTCTATCAGATCGCATCCGGCCAGAAGCAGGCAGACCAGGAGAGTGTATAAATTCTTGTTTACCATAAATAGAATAATTTATTTAATTGAAAACTTGATGCGAAGATAGAGTTTTCAGTTGAGATATGGGCGATTGCTTGGGCGAAATAAGAAAAATGGAACAATAAATAGGCATTAATGCATACTTTCCACTGAGAAAGGAAATACGATTGTCTTTGTCTAATAATTAGACGCATGTGTCTAATTATTAGACAGTAGATGATAGGACAGATAACTATAAATGATTGAGAATGAGTATTCTCACTATTGTGGCACGTTATCTGCACTGCATCATAAAAAAAACAGGAATATATTATATAATCATGAGACAAATCTATTATGTCATTCGAACTTTGCTGCGGGGGCGTAGTTCCAATGTTGTCAAGGTCATTTCTTTAGGGCTTGGGCTGACAATGAGTATTTTATTATTTGCCCGCGTGGCTTTTGAGCAGAGCTTTGATAAATGCTTTAAGGATTATGAAAACTTATATCAAGTCTTTTCCATCTTTACGATGAATGGCGAACAACTCGAACCGCAGGATCAAAATTGCGGACCGGTAGCGGGTGCAATTCTTGAAAACTTTCCCAAAGAAGTGGAGGCGGCTACCAGTTACTGCCTTTGGGTGAATGATCCTCTCTATCATGGTAGTGTCCGTTTTGAAGTCAGAAAGCTGGCGGCAGATTCCCTCTTTTTCCAGACGATGGGAATCGAGGTCTTAAGCGGAACTCCGGTGAAAGATTTAGCCCAAAAAGATGTAGTTTACCTGAGTGACCGTTTGGCACGAAAGATGTTCGACACAGAGAATCCGATAGGCAAGGTTATCTCATACAGTAAAGAGATAGAACTTACGGTAAAAGGCACCTATGCTGATATACCGGAGAATGCGACGGTAAGGCCTGAAGCGGTGATTTCTCTGCCGTCGATATGGAGCCGTAAATGGGGAAATTACTCATGGAGAGGCGGTGACAGCTGGCTGGCGTTCATCCGTTTTCGTCCCGGAGCCGATAAGTCGGTAGTGAATGCCCGGATAGACGCAATGATACAGAAGTATCGTCCTGCGGAAGATCAAAAAGTGGTTGGATATACCGCTTTTGTAAAGCCCATCCGTGATGTATACCGTGACAATAAAGATGTAAGGCGGATGCGGAACATCATGACTATTCTGGGTATTACTATTCTTTTCATCGCTTCATTGAATTATGTGTTGATTTCCGTTTCATCACTTTCCTATCGGGCGAAAGCGGTCGGTGTGCATAAATGCAATGGGGCAGGAAACATGACCATATTGAGTATGTTTCTTTGGGAAACAGCGATTATCATTCTGTTTGCCCTGATCCTGATGGGATTGATCTTATTGAATTTTCAGGATTTCTTTGAAGATACGGCAGCTGTCAAGTTAAGCGCTTTGTTCAGCTTGGATCGTATTTGGGTACCTTTATTAACGGTGGCTGTACTTTTCGTTGTGGGTGGGGTATTGCCGGGACGACTGTTTGCAAGGATACCCGTTACTCAGGTATTCCGCCGATACACAGAAGGTAAAAAGGGCTGGAAACGACCGTTGTTGTTTATCCAGTTTGCCGGTGTAGCATTTATTTGCGGACTGATGTATGTGGTGATGATGCAATATTATTATATCTTGAATAAAGATTTGGGTTATAATCCAAAGCGTGTAGTGGTGGCCAATGCCAGCTTCGGTGAGGAAGAAAAAGGAAATTATGCCTTGAATGTTTTCCGGAATATGCCTTATGTGGAATCCGTGTCCAGTGCCACTTATCATCCTGTCTACGGATATAGTGGAACGATTATTAATGATGAAAGCGGACAGTCACTATTTTCATCCCGTTATTGCAGTGTTCCGGATGATTATCCGAAGATGATGGGGATGGTTCTGAAAGAGGGACGTATGCCCCGTGGTGACGATGAGACAGTCGTCAATGAGACTTTTGCCGAGTGGATGCATTGGGGAAACAATATACTGAATCGTACGGTTTATAATTCGGGATACGTATGTAAGGTAGTGGGCGTGATGAAAGATTATCGCATCGGAAGTTTTACCAGCCCGCAACAACCGTTGCTGCTTATGCACACCAAGAGGTTTGGTGATTGTATCCATGTCCGGTTGAAAGAACCTTTTGCCGAGAATCTTCTCAAACTGAATAAGGAGATGGAGAGTGCATTTCCTGATAAGACTATCGAATTTCGGTCGATGCAACAGATGATCAAAGAGAATTATAACTCTGTTCGTGTTTTCAGTAATGCTACGATGCTGGCGGCAATAACAATGTTTTTTGTGATGTTGATGGGATTGATAGGCTACACTACGGATGAGGTCCGCCGTCGTTCCAAGGAGATAGCCATACGCAAGGTGAATGGTTCTGAAGCAACCGGAATCTTGGAACTGCTGGTGAAAGATGTGCTTTATGTAGCTGTTGTTGCAGTTTTAATCGGAGTGGTAGCAGCATGGTACGTCAATGGTATGTGGATGGATTTGTTTGCCGAACATGTTCCGCTCAGTTGGGCTGCCTATCTTCTGATAGCAATTGCAAATCTGGCAGTCATTGTGGCATGTGTACTTTGGAAATCATGGAAGATTGCCAATGAAAACCCGGTCAATAGTATAAAGAGCGAATAAAGAAGAAATAAAAAGTATAACAACATAATAAATGAACAAGATGATACAGATTGAAAACATTAGTAAAGTATTCCGTACTACCGAAGTAGAGACAGTCGCATTAAATCACGTGAACCTTGAAGTAAAGGAAGGAGAGTTTGTTGCCATTATGGGACCTTCGGGCTGTGGCAAGTCCACCTTACTGAATATTCTTGGTTTATTGGATAACCCAACCGAAGGTTCTTACCGATTACTGGGAGAAGAAGTTGCCGGACTGAAAGAAAAGGAACGTACCGGCGTCCGCAAAGGCAAACTGGGCTTTGTGTTTCAGAGTTTTAACCTGATAGACGAACTGAATGTCTTTGAGAATGTAGAACTTCCGCTGACCTATCTTGGTATCAAATCTTCCGAACGCCGCCGCATGGTAGAAGACATCCTGAAAAGGATGAATATCAGCCACCGTGCCAAACACTTCCCGCAACAACTTTCCGGCGGTCAGCAACAACGTGTGGCAATTGCCCGTGCGGTAGTGACTAATCCAAAGCTTATCCTTGCCGATGAGCCTACCGGTAATCTGGACTCCAAGAATGGCGCGGAAGTAATGAACCTGCTGACAGAACTGAACAAGGAGGGAACCACCATTATCATGGTAACGCACTCACAGCACGATGCGAGTTTCGCACATCGTACCGTACATCTGTTTGACGGTAGTGTAGTGGCAAGTGTAACGGCATAAACCGGAACGACAATGAGACAAATCTATTATAGCATCCGAACCTTACTGCGCGAACGCGGCACAAATATCATCAGGATAATTTCTCTTTCGCTGGGACTTACTATTGGTATTTTACTCTTTTCGCAGATTGCGTTTGAATTGAGTTATGAACATTGTTATCCGGAACCGGAACGACTGGCTATTGCACGTTGCCTGACCACTAACCTTAGCACGGGGGAGACAATGGGAGACGACGGCAACAATTATGATTACACACTTTTTGATGTGGTTGCATCTACTTTGGCGCAGGATATGCCCGAAGAAATAGAGTTTGCCAGTTGTGTCCTCACCGGACAAGGGATGAGTATATATTACGAAGACAAATTATTATCGGACGTTAACTATATATACGCTGATACTTGTTTCTTCCAGACTTTTGGTATCCCTGTCTTAAAAGGGAACCCGAAAGATATGATCATGCCGGGAAGTGTGTTTGTGTCAGAGCATTTTGCCCGTGAAACGTTTGGAGATGCGGACCCTATCGGTAAAATTCTTAAAGCAGACAGGCAAAATGATTTTACTATTCGTGGTGTATACAAGGATATGCCGGAGAATACGGTGCTCACTCACGACTTTGTTGTCTCCATCCATCGGGATGGAGGATATCAGGGAGGATATGGCTGGAAGGGAAATGATGTCTTTTACACGTTTCTTCGCCTGCGTAATGCTGCGGATATTGACAAGGTGAATGACAACATCCAACGGGTAATCGAGAAATACACTCCTGCCCAGTATGATGACTGGAAAATGAATTTCAGTGTCATCCCATTGGTGAAGTATCATTTGATATCTTCCGATGTGCAGAAGCGTTTGATCATATATGGCTTTCTGGGATTCGCTATCTTCTTTGTGGCCATCATGAATTATATGCTGATATCTATTGCCACCCTAAGCCGTCGTGCCAAAGGAGTAGGAGTACATAAATGCAGTGGTGCCAGTTCCGGAAATATCTTCGGCATGTTTTTGGCAGAAACAGGAATCCTTGTTATCTTTTCCGTACTTCTTAGTCTTCTGCTGATAGTCAACGCACATGAAATAATCGAAGATTTGCTTTCTGTCCGTCTATCCTCACTTTTTGCGTGGGAGACACTATGGGTGCCTTTGCTTACGATTGTGATACTTTTCCTTTTGGCAGGTGGCATACCGGGACGGCTGTTTTCGCGTATACCAGTCACGCAGGTGTTCCGTCGTTACTCTGATGGTAAAACGGGTTGGAAACGTTCGTTGTTGTTTATACAGTTCACAGGTGTCTCCTTTGTTTTGGGACTGTTGCTGGTAACGCTCCTGCAATACAACCATCTGATGAGCCGCGATATGGGAATAAACGTTCCGGGACTGGTTCAGGCAGGAACCTGGTTGCCGAAAGAAACGGTAGAGCATGTCACCGATGAACTGCGTCGCCAGCCTATGGTAGAGGGAGTGGCTGTTGCCACAAGCGGAGTAATCGGACAGTACTGGACACGCGGACTGATGAGTAATGACAGTAAAAGAATCGCTACACTTAACTTTAATTATTGCAGTTATAACTATCCCGAAGTAATGGGAATAAAGATTATCGAAGGCAGCACTCTTAAGAAACAGGACGATTTATTGGTGAATGAAGAGTTGGTACGTCTGATGAAATGGACAGATGGGGCGGTAGGAAAGAAACTGAATGATATACAGGGTACGATTGTCGGTGTCTTCCGGGATGTCCGCAACTATAGCTTCTTTTCAACTCAGGCACCTATTGTCTTGATAGGATCGGAGAATGCCAATCATGTATTTGATGTCCGTTTGAAAGAGCCGTATGATGAAAATCTGAAACGTCTGAACGAGTTTGCCGATAAGACATTTCCGAATGTAGCCTTGCATTTCAGTTCTGTAGACGGTATGATAAAGGATATATACAAGAGTGTATATCGTTTCCGTAATTCAGTCTGGATCACTTCAAGCTTTATTCTGCTGATTGTAATAATGGGATTGATCGGATATGTGAATGATGAAACGCAACGTCGAAGCAAAGAAATAGCTATCCGGAAAGTGAATGGAGCCGAAGCTTCTCATATTTTGCGTCTGTTGATACGCGAGATTCTGTATGTCTCCGCATCCTCCATATTGATTGGTACCATTGTTTCCTATTTTGTTGGAAAGGCATGGCTTGACCAGTTTGCCGAACAGATTTATATGAACCCGTTATTGTTTGTGGGTACGGCGCTGTTTGTCTTATTGCTGATCGTAGTTTGCGTTGTGTTGAAAGCGTGGCACATCGCCAATGAGAATCCGGTGAAAAGTATAAAGAGCGAATAAGAATATTATTATCTTTTAGGCACGGATTAACGCGGCTTTTATGAGATGCATTCATTGCAGAAGTAATCTTAATCCGTGTATTCGTGCCTAAATATTTTTCATACTGATATATCTTTTAGCATAGCGTCCTTTTTGCTTTATTCCGCCACTTTATCCGCTATCGGATGTTCTTTCGATACTTTCTTTATATAAATCATCAGACTGATAACTGCCGTAATAAATGCTAAAGAGTCCGATACCGGCAGACTGATCCATATTCCCTTCAGTCCCCACCAATGCGGGAATAACAACAGGCAAGGCAGCAAATAAAGCAACTGCCGCGTCAACGAAAGGAAAATACTTATTTTTACTTTGCCTATACTTTGGAAGAAGTTACCGATTACAATCTGTGCTCCTACAAACGGGAACATAAGTACAGTCAACCGAAGACCGTCCACCGCAAGTCCGATTAACTCATCACTATCCGTGAAGACTGCCGATACTGCATGAGGGAAAAACTCGCAAATCAGAAAGCCACTGCTTGTAATCACTACACCGGAAATAATTCCCAGCTTTAGCGTCTGTTTCACCCGGTCTATCTTCTGTGCTCCGAAGTTGTAGCCTACAATCGGCTGCATGCCCATCGTCAGTCCCAATACGATCATGACATAAAGCGTCAGCAACCGGTTGATGATTCCGTAAGCACCGATAGCCATGTCGCCTCCATGTTCCTGCAAACTATTATTAATCACGATAACGATGGCACAAGCACAGACATTCATCAGGAAAGGAGACATGCCGATAGCGAAAATACTCTCTACAATCCTTCCTTTCATTTTCCAGACCTTTCCCTCAAAATGCACCGTACTGTCTTTCTTGCAGAAGTGGCTCACCACCCATACCATTCCGATCAGCTGTGAGATAACCGTTGCTGTAGCCGCTCCCCGCATTCCCCATTCAAAGTGAAAGATAAAGATAGGAGCGAGGATGATATTTGCTACTACCGTTACCATAGAAGTAAGCATCGCTTTCTTCGGATATCCGGTGGCACGCATCACATTATTCAGGCCGATCATCGTGTATGTGATGGGAGTTCCCAATAAAATCACCTGCATAAAACTCCGTGCATAAGGCAGTGTGTCGGGACTGGCACCAAAGAAAGTCAGTATATCATCAAGAAAGATAAAAGACAGGATACCGAAAAAGAAAGAATTTGTGATACAGAGCATCAGCGTATGTGACAGAATCTCCGTAGCCCCTTTCATATCTTTCTGTCCCAGGCGAATAGAAGCGATGGTAGAACCACCCGCCGAAACGAGTGTACAGAAAGCAACGACCAGATTCATCAGAGGAAAGCTCACCGCCAGTCCGGCAATAGCCATCGCACCCACACCGTGACCGATGAAGATGCTGTCGATGATATTATAGATAGACGTGATTGTCATCCCGATGATAGCGGGAATGGAGTATTGCAACAGTAGTTTACCGATGCTTTCTTTTCCTAATATGTGCGGATCGTTTTTGCTCATGCGCTCGTATGGATTGTTGGATGAAAACGAATGTTACGTTTTTTTAAGTGGGGCAAAGGTACGAATTATTTGCCTGATTCGATGATTATTCGGAACTTTGCACAATTCAATACACAAGGTTTAACGTTTTAGGTAAAAAGAAAGATTACGTATGGATACAACAAAGACAATTGCGGCACTGTTCGATTTTGATGGTGTCATCATGGATACGGAAACACAGTACACTGTTTTCTGGGATGAACAGGGACGTAAATATCTGAATGAAGAAGACTTCGGCCGTCGTATCAAGGGACAGACGCTGACCCAGATTTACGAGAAATATTTCTCGGACCTCCCCGAAGCTCAACAAGAGATTACGGCCGGACTCAATATTTATGAGAAAAGCATGTCCTATGAGTACATCCCCGGTGTAGAAGCTTTTATTGCCGATCTTCGTAAACACGGAGCAAAAATAGCCGTTGTAACCAGCTCCAACGAAGAGAAGATGCAAAACGTCTATAACGCCCATCCCGAATTTAAAGGAATGGTAGACCGCATCCTGACCGGAGAAATGTTTGCCCGTTCCAAACCCGCTCCCGACTGTTTCCTGCTCGGTATGGAAATATTCGGTGCTACTCCCGAAAACTCGTACGTGTTCGAAGACTCCTTCCACGGTCTGCAAGCCGGAATGACTTCCGGTGCCACTGTTATCGGTCTTGCCACTACCAATACAAGAGAGGCCATCACCGGAAAAGCACATTATATAATAGATGACTTTTCGGAAATGACCTTTGAACACTTATTGGCCTTGCACCGTTAGTTCTTTCTTATTATCTTCTTAATTTGTCTTTTTGGCCGCCTTCTCATTAACTTGAGGAGGTGTTTGAAAGGATTTTTTCTTTTTCTTTCTCACTTATGAAAGAAATGTTATAACTTTGCCGCAATTTTTGATGGCGTTGACGCCTTATTTAATTTCTAGTTTTAATTTAAAATTTAAGAAACATGGCTGGTTATATATCAGATGACACAAGAAAGGTGACTACTCATCGCCTGGTTGAAATGAAGCAAAGAGGCGAAAGAATATCTATGCTTACTTCTTATGATTACACAATGGCACAGATCGTAGATGGTGCGGGAATGGACGTAATTTTGGTAGGCGACTCCGCTTCGAACGTGATGGCGGGTAATGTGACTACATTGCCTATTACTCTCGATCAGATGATTTATCACGCTAAATCAGTAGTACGTGGCGTAAAACGCGCTATGGTCGTAGTAGACATGCCTTTCGGTTCCTATCAAGGTAACGAAATGGAAGGTCTTGCTTCTGCCATCCGCATTATGAAGGAAAGCCATGCCGATGCTTTGAAACTGGAAGGCGGAGAAGAAATCATCGATACGGTGAAGCGTATCATCAGTGCGGGTATTCCGGTGATGGGACACTTGGGACTGATGCCTCAGTCTATTAATAAATACGGTACTTACACGGTACGTGCCAAAGATGACAACGAAGCTGAAAAGCTGATTCGTGATGCTCATCTTCTCGAAGAGGCAGGCTGCTTTGCCATCGTACTCGAAAAGATACCGGCTACTCTTGCAGAACGTGTGGCTTCCGAACTGACGATACCTATTATAGGTATTGGTGCCGGTGGTCATGTTGACGGACAAGTATTGGTCATTCAGGATATGCTTGGAATGAACAACGGATTCCGTCCGCGCTTCTTACGTCGTTATGCAGACCTGTATACGGTGATGACTGACGCTATCAGCCGTTACGTATCCGACGTGAAGAATTGCGACTTCCCTAACGAGAAGGAACAATATTAAAACAGTATATGGCAGTTAAATTGTGGACAGTTCATTTTATGCGGATATGCGTAGCTAATTTGCTGTTGTTTATCTCCCTGTATATCTTGTTTCCGGTACTTTCCGTTGAGATGGCAGACCGTCTCGGAGTACCGGTGGCACAGACAGGAGTGATCTTTCTTTTTTTCACTTTAGGAATGTTCCTTATCGGTCCGTTCCATGCTTATCTCGTAGATGCTTATAAGCGTAAGTACGTATGTATGTTCTCTTTTGCCACGATGGTGGCAGCAACGGCAGGATACGCCTTTGTGACGAACATCACGGAACTTATCTTGTTGAGCACCGTACAGGGACTGGCTTTCGGAATCGCTACCACCGCAGGAATCACACTCGCCATTGACATAACGAACGCTACACTTCGCAGTGCCGGAAATGTCAGTTTCTCCTGGATGGCACGTCTGGGGATGATTATAGGCATTGTTCTGGGTGTCTGGCTTTATCAGAGCTATTCCTTTAAAAATCTATTGTCCGTATCGGTGATTACCGGAGCAGCAGGTGTTTTGATGGTATCCGGAGTATATGTGCCTTTCCGTGCACCGATTGTGACCAGGCTTTATTCATTCGATCGCTTTTTGCTGTTGCGGGGATGGGTGCCTGCCATCAATATGATTCTGATCACCTTCGTTCCGGGGTTGTTGATTCCGCTTGTACACCGTTTCCTTAACGATTCCGTATGGGGAAGCAGTGGAATCCCTATACCGTTCTTTGTCGGTACAGGCATCGGATATCTTGCCTCCCTGTTGCTGGCGCGTCTGTTTATTCTGAAAGAAAAAACTCTGCGGCTGGTGCTCGTCGGCATCATACTGGAGATTGTAGCCATCACTCTGCTGGCCTCCGGTTTCCCGGTAGGCGTACCTTCCATACTCTTGGGTTTGGGACTGGGGTTGGTGATGCCGGAATTTCTGGTCATGTTCGTGAAACTGTCACATCATTGTCAGCGGGGTACGGCAAATACCACTCATCTGTTGGCCAGCGAAGTCGGATTCGCATCCGGAATAGCCGTTGCGTGTTACTTCGATTGGGAAGCGGATAAGATGCTCTATACAGGACAGGTGGTAGCTGTGATTGCTTTGATTTTCTTTATACTGGTTACATATCCATATTATAAGAGAAAGAAAGTGAGATAAATCGTTTCGCACTATTTCCGTGACATGATTGTCTATCATAAATAAAAAGACTGGCGTTATCCTGACGGAGATAATGCCAGTCTTTTTATTGAAGACCTGTCAACAGATTTGTTGTTAGCATAGAGTGCTTAGTTTCTGCTTACCTGTTTAACTCCCTTCACTGTCCGCAGCTTTTTGATCAGCGCTTCCAGTCGTCCGGTATCACCCACCATGACCGTAAGCGTTCCGGAGAATAGTCCGTCGTTAGAATTGATTCCGATGGACCGCAGACTGATTCCATTCTCTTTGGAAATGATGGAAGTAATATTGGTAACAATGCCGATATCATCATGACCTACTACGCGCAGCGTAATAGGATACTGCGTACCGACTGACTTGCCAGCCCAACGCGCTTTAACAATCCGGTATCCGAACCGTTCGCGCATCTGATTGGCATTCGGACAGTCTGCCCGGTGAATCTTGATACCTCCGCTCACGGTTACAAATCCGAATACATCATCCCCATAGATCGGGTTACAGCATTTGGCCAGTTTAAATTCCAGTCCTTTCAGATTCTGATCAATGACCAGTACATCCTCTTTTGAACTAGGTTCTTCCTGAGTTGCCTGCAAATTATATCCTTCGGCACTGCGATACACAATCTCATCGTGCGTGTCATTGTCCCGTCTCTGCTGTTCAAGGTATTTGTCCAGAATGTCGTTGACATCCAATGTCTCGTCAGCAATCTTCTGATAAAACTCTGTCACATTCTTAAAGCCCAGCCGCTTGATCAGGCGCATCATGGTGGCTTCGTCATACTCCATCTTCCGGTTCTTGAACTTCCGTTCCAGTGTCTCTTTGGCGAAATCGTGCTGGCGTGCTACCATCTCTTTGAGTGCCTGCCGTATCTTGGTGCGGGCTTTGGAAGTCGTCACGATGTTGAGCCAGTCCTGTTTGGGAGTCTGGGTATTCGACGTCATGATTTCTACCTGATCACCGCTGTTCAGTTTCTGTTTGAGCTGTACATTTTTGCCGTTTACTTTCGCACCGATACACTTGCATCCCAGTTTGCTATGGATGTGGAATGCGAAATCGAGCACAGTAGCTCCTTTGGCAAGTTTGAATAAGTCTCCTTTAGGCGTGAATACAAATACCTCATCCTCGTAGAGGTCCATTTTGAACTGATCCATCACTTTCAGTGAGTCGTTATCCGCATTTTCAAGCGCTTCACGTACCGAAGTCAGCCATTCGTCCAGTCCTGTTTCCCCTTTGATACCTTTGTATCTCCAGTGTGCGGCGAGTCCCCGTTCAGCGATCTCGTCCATCCGGCGGGTACGGATCTGTACTTCCACCCATCTTCCTTCCGGGCCCATCACGGTAATGTGCAACGATTCATAACCGTTGCTCTTTGGAATCGAGAGCCAGTCCCGCAGACGTTTCGGGTTCGGCTGATACATATCCGTTACGATAGAATAGACCTGCCAGCATTCCTGCTTTTCTTTGGCCGGGTCCGGTTCGGAATCCAGAATGATACGGATAGCGAACAAGTCATAGATACCTTCAAACGGAGTCTTCTGCTTCTGAATCTTATTCCAGATGGAATGGATGGATTTGGTACGTCCCTTGATGTCGAACTTCAGTCCGGCTTCCTTTACCTTCTTTTGGATAGGGTCGATAAAAGAAGCGATATACTTGTCGCGGGATGCTTTCGTCTCGTTGAGCTTCTCCTTTATAAAGTAGTAGGTTTCTCGCTGCGTATATTTCAGCGACAAGTCTTCCAATTCCGATTTCAGCTTGTAAAGTCCCAGTTTGTGGGCCAGCGGAGCATATAGGTAAGCAGCTTCGTTCGCTACTTTCACCCGGTCTTCCTCGTTGCCTGTATCCTTGATTTGGCGCATGATGTTCACCCGGTCTGCGATCATAATCAGGATGACACGCATATCTTCGGCAAAAGAGAGCAGGAGATTGCGGAAATTCTCCGATTCTATGGTCGGACTCTTATCATAAAGGTCATTGATCTTGATTAATCCCCGGATAATTCCGGCCACATCTTCACCATACTCCTGTTGAATGTATTCTATTGTATAAGAGTGGCAACGTACAGGCGTGTGTAGCATAATGCCTAAAATAGATGCCCGTTTCATGCCGATTTCTTCAGCCACGATTACAGCAGTCTGCATATCTTTGATAACAGGATTCAGCCCAAAACTGTCCCTCTGCATCGTATTGTTTTGAGTGGAGTCGATAAGATGCTTTTTCAGCTTTCTGCAATCTCCTTTTTGTAAGGTTTCTCCGGTGAGACGCAGTAGTTTTTTGTATAGTGAGAACAATAATTCTCTCTCTTCTTTCGTAAAGAATTCATCTCTTTCCATAAGCAGCTCAAATTTATCGTCGGTAAAGATAGTTTTTTTCCGGGTTTTGTAGGGTGTCCTCTTCCTTTTTTTGTATTTTTGGGCATGAATTAATAAAATTAGATAGTATGATAACACCTGAAGACAAAGAATTGCTTGCCAAAAAGGGCATTTCGGAAGTACAAATCGCTGAGCAGTTGGCTTGCTTCCAAAAAGGCTTTCCTTATTTGAAGTTAGATGCTGCCGCATCTGTAGAAAAAGGCATTTTGGCTCCTGATGCCGAGGAGCAGAAAGCTTATCTTGCAGCATGGGATGCCTATACCAATTCAGACAAAACGATTGTGAAGTTTGTACCCGCTTCGGGTGCTGCCAGCCGTATGTTCAAGAATCTATTTGAATTTTTGGATGCTGACTATACTGAACCCACTACAAAGTTCGAACAAACTTTTTTTGAATCGATTGAAAAATTTGCTTTTTATGATGACTTGAATACGGCTTGTGTGCGGACAGAAGGCAAAGGTATTCCTACCCTGATTGCAGAAGGCAATTATAAAGCGGTCGTTTCAGGATTGCTTAATGTAGCGGGACTGAATTACGGTGCGCTTCCCAAGGGGTTACTTAAGTTTCATAAGTATGAAGAAGGTTCGCGTACCCCGCTTGAGGAACATTTGGCAGAAGGTGCTATGTACGCTGCCGGAAAAAGCGGAAAAGTCAATGTGCATTTTACCGTCTCTACCGAGCACCGTGAACTGTTTAAATCATTGGTTACCGAAAAAGTCGATGCTTTTGCCAAACGTTATGGCGTAGATTATAATATCACTTTCTCCGAACAGAAACCAAGCACTGATACAATTGCCGCTGATATGGAAAACCAGCCATTCCGCGATAACGGTAAGCTTTTGTTCCGTCCCGGCGGGCATGGTGCGCTGATTGAGAATCTGAATGATCTGGATGCGGATGTTATTTTTATTAAGAACATTGACAATGTGGTTCCTGATAAATTGAAAGGCGATACAGTGCTTTATAAGAAACTGATTGCCGGTGTACTGGTATCTCTCCAGAAGCAAGCTTTTCAATATCTGGAATTATTGGATAGTGGTCGTTATACACATGAGCAGGTGATGGATATCCTGCAATTTGTACAAAAGAAACTTTTCTGTAAGAATCCTGAAACAAAAGATCTGGAAGATGCCGAGTTGGTCATTTACCTGAAGAATAAATTGAACCGTCCGATGCGTGTTTGTGGTATGGTGAAGAACGTGGGCGAGCCGGGCGGTGGTCCGTTCCTGGCATATAATAGTGATGGAACTATCTCCCTGCAAATCCTTGAAAGCTCACAAATCGATATGAATAATCCGGAAGCAAAGGAAATGTTTGAAAAGGGTACGCACTTCAACCCGGTCGATCTGGTTTGCGCCGTACGTGATTATAAGGGTCATAAATTTGATTTGGCGAAATATGTGGATAAAGCTACCGGCTTCATCTCTTATAAGTCGAAGAGTGGTAAGGATCTGAAAGCTCTTGAACTTCCCGGTTTGTGGAATGGTGCTATGAGCGATTGGAGTACGGTATTTGTGGAG
>ERZ779876.2220-NODE-2220-length-14592-cov-8.405792_pt1 | contig 14592 bp, 16 predicted proteins | sample MGYA00511068_ERZ779876 | MGnify/ENA primary metagenome ERZ779876 (study PRJEB29588, sample SAMEA1970858) | human gut metagenome | biome: human gut; feature: human-associated habitat; material: faeces | place: Denmark | collected 2008/2010 ...
ATAGACCCCGTTGTCGCCATTTTCCTATATATTCCCCCATTCAATATTATACAGTATAAAGTATTTGAAATATAATGCTATATAAAATTTAGTATTGACTTTTTGTTGTCATTGTGATATAATGAAAGTGGCAGTCAAATTTTTACTATACACAGTATAGTATTGACACGGTGAAAAAGTATGGTATAATAGAAACAACAAGGAGGTGTTGCAAATGGACACAAATATTGTAGTTCAGTTGATATCAAGTCTTGGGTTTCCTATAGCGTGTTGTATTGCCATGTTTTGGCAGAACAACAAACTTAATGAAAACCATAAGGAAGAAACAACCAAACTGAATGAAGCTATCAACAATAACACGATAGCTTTGAATCATCTAATCGACAAGTTAGGAGGAACAAGCGATGATACTTAAAGAATGCCTTTTTCGCGCCAATGGCGCTTATAAAGCCGCACAGCGAATAAAGCCTATGGGGATTGTGGTGCATAGTACAGGCTGTGATAATGAGATGTTAAGGCGATATGTACAGCCCGATACAGCAAACGCTGAGAGAAAATCTATACTTGAAGACCTTGGCAAAAATATGTACAACAATCATCACAATCAGGAGTACATCAACGGCGTTTACAACGACATATGTATGCACGCATACATCGGCTGTAACGACAAAGGCACTGTAGAAGTCTATCACACCTTGCCTTATAACTTTGCTTGTTGGGGATGTGGTAGCGGCTCAAAGGGCAGTTATAATTATGCTCCTTATCCTCATATACAATTTGAAATATGTGAGGATAGCCTGAATAACAAGGCATATTTTGACAAGGTTTTTAACGCCGCAATTGAATACTGCGCATATCTTTGTAAAAAGCTGAACATAGATGTTGAAAACATAGTAAGTCATAAAGAAGCGGCAAAGGCAGGATATGCAAGTAATCACGGCGACCCCGAAAACTGGCTCGAAAAATATGGGAAAAATATGGACTGGTTTAGAGCGCAGGTGAAAAATAAGTTAAAAACGACTACAGACGCTACTAAAACAAAGGTCATATACAGAGTGCAAGTCGGAGCTTATGAAAACTACGACAACGCAAAAAAGTTTTTGGAAACTGTCAAAAAGTCGGGGTACAAAAACGCCTTTATTACGAAAGTTGAGGTGAAAAATAATGGTAAAGACTAAAGATGAAATTATGGAAGAAATTCGTGCTTATATCGGCGACCGTTCGGACGACCAAACCATCGCACTTGTCGAGAACATCTCCGATACCATTGACGATTATGCCGCGCACGGTGACTATGACAAGAAGCTAATGGCTGTTGAAGAAGCGTGGCGACGCAAGTACATTGACCGATTTATGAACGGCGGTGAAAACAAGTCGGACGTTGAAACATCAGAAGACGAAGAAAAAACAGAAGAAATCACAATCGACGACTTATACACAGAAAGTGAGGATGATTAACAATGCCAAGCATCGACTATAGAGATGTAAAAACTAACTCAAGCGTTGACGTGCTCAACGCTATCCGCAACAGTGCATCGCAGAATTACAGAGACCATGTACCGATTGCCACACCTGACGCAAATACAATCCGCAGTATCGGCAACGTGATAATGGATTTTCCTGAGATTCAAAACGAGTTTCTCTCGGCGCTCATTAACCGTATTGCCGAGGTAAAAGTTACCAACAAGTATTACACCAACCCCATGAACGTGTTTAAAAAGGGTAAGCTTAATTTCGGCGAAGTTATCGAGGACATTTTTATCGACCTTGCCCACGTCAAGAACTACAGCCCCGAAAGAGCGGAAACCACAGTTTTTCAGCGGGAATTCCCCGATGTCAAGTCTGCGTTTTATGTGATGAACTATCAGAAATATTATAAGCAGACTGTACAGCCGTATGACCTCGAAAATGCTTTCCTGTCACTAAATGGCGTGTCGAGCTTCATCGAAAAAATCGTTACAACGATGTTTACGTCAATGGAACAGGACGAGTTTTTAACGTTTAAGTATATGCTCGCCTATCGCATCATAAACGGCTTAATGATGCCGTTTGAGATACCCGCGGTCACAAAGGAAAACATGAGCAACATCGTCGAAGCAATACAGACTGTTAGCGATGATATGACCTTCATGAAGCCTGATTACAATCTCGTTGGTGTAAATAATTTTACGCTTAAGGACGACCAGTACCTTATTGTCTCAGCAAAGTTTAACGCAAAGCGTAACGTTGAGGTACTTGCATCTGCATTTAACATGGATAAGGTTGAGTTCCTCGGTCACATCAAATTGATTGACAGCTTTGGCTCACTGGACATCAAGCGACTTAACGACCTTTTCAAGGGCGATGAAAATTATCACGAATTTTCAGAGGCTGAAATGGAAGCTCTTGACAGTGTGCCTTGCGTCCTTGTCGATAAGGATTTTTTCCAGATTTATGACAAATTAACCGAAATGCGGGCGATTGAGAACCCGGAAGGTCTGTATCGTAACATGACCCTGCACGCTTGGCGCATCTACGCCATCTCGCCTTTTGCCAACAACGCACTTTTTGTTGCAGGTACACCGACTATCACAGCGGTCACTGTATCACCTGCAAATGCAACACTGTCAGCAGGCGCAAAGCTTCAGCTGTCAGCTAACGTAACGTCAACAAACTTTGCACCGTCGGGGCTGACTTGGACAAGTAACAGTGATAAAGCTACGGTATCAAGTACGGGTATCGTGACTATCGCTTCCGATGTGGCAAGCACGACTAAGATAAAAATAATGGCAACATCAGTCTTTGACCCGACTAAGTCCGGCAGTGCAACAATAACTGTTGCGTAAGTTAATATAATATTGGTGGTGGCACTATACCACCACCATTAATTATAGAGAGGAGTGATATTATGGCTTATGTCGCACCAAATAGCGATTTGTGGCTGTGCCGTGGTGTACCGCTTGATAGTGATTATCACTATAGCTATCGCCCAGCATCAGCATCAGCACAGCGTACCGCTATTTTAGCGTACACAGCTTATACACTTACAAATCAAAGCTATATCAGGCATACCAATAACACTATTCGAGTAGCAATTTCTCCCGATAATGCTTTAGGGTGTAATTATATGGCATTCCGTAACACGTCCTTTGGTAATAAAATGTTTTATGCATTTATCACGGACGTTGAGTATGTTAATAACGAAACAAGCCTTATAACATATAGTATTGACGTACTGCAGACATACTTTTTTGACATCAATATATTACCGTCATATATTGAGCGAGAGCATAGTGCAACAGATAATATCGGCGACAGCATAACACCTGAGAGTGCAACTGTTAACAGATATGTGACAAACTATGAGACACCTCTTAACCCAGACGGTCAGTCTCTTACAAATATGGCGCTGGTTTTGATGACAACAAAAAGCTTTAAAAACCCGTCACAGCCAGCGACCCGTGTTTTTTATCGGGGCATTGCACGACCTTACGGGTATGTATCGGATGCCGAGTATACAGTTTTTAACACGATATCTGCCTCAGCGGATATTAACCAAATATCACAGCAGATTGATAACTATGTTAGCAGCAACGGTAGCGGTAGCGGTGGCATAGCAGCGGCATATCTAGCTCCGCTATGGCTTTTTAGCGGCTGGGATGCAACATATCCATATATTGCATATAATGCGTATCTCAGCACTAAAAAATCATTGATAAATGTGCCCTGTGTACTTCCGAGTGACACACTTGACGGATATAAGCCACGTAATAACAAGCTGTACACATATCCATATAACTATTTTGAGATACAGTCGCCAGAGGGGCAGTCTCAAAGTATACAATATGAGTGCTGGAGTAGCAACGACGGTGTTAGAAATCAGCTTGTTTGCGAGGGTACTGCTTTAGCAGGCAACGGTGCTGTGAGGATATATCCCAAAGATTACAACGGCACTACAGACCCAAATGTCTGTAGCGTAAATTTAACGGTTGACGTAAACCCAGCTTTTTCTACATCTGCATTGCAAGAATGGCAGTCGGCTCAAAATCTGACAGCTGCATCAAACTGCCTTGTTAGCTTAATCAATCTTGTAAAGAAGTTTAACGTTCTCGGCTCAGTTAGCACAGCAGGTGATTTAATACAAAAATCACAAGATGTAAGCTTTGGTAGTTCTCCAGTGCAAAACGTGTTAACGTCAGCATCGGAGGATTACGACTTTGTCGGACGTCGCAAATCGGTTGATGCAAGCACGGCAAAGCAGATAGACGATTATTTTACAATGTTTGGTTACGCTGTAAATCGCTGTAAAGTGCCAAATTTTACACAAGCTACACGCAGACCATCATACAATTATTGTAAAACACGCTATGCCAACATTACACCAAAGTCGGACGGTGTACCTGCTGATGCTGTAATTGACATTGTCAGAATTTTTGACAACGGTGTGTGCCTTTGGGAGACACTTGCCAACACAGGCAAGTATATCTTGTCAAACGCTCCCACCAATTAAGGAGGTGATACAATGCCTAAGAGAGTAAGAGATACAGCTTTTAAATCAAGTCTTTTTGAAAATAAAAGGGCTTGGAATAATTACACCTATCGACTTTTTGAAATGGCTATGTCAAGGGGACACTGGTCTAAGATGCCAAAAAGCATAGACTTGCGTTACCTTGAGCAAACCCTTATAACTCAAGGCGCTTGCGTCTTTTTTAAGGACGAGGTTATGGGATATTTGTGCTTGCCTGTCGTCCTCAACGGTAAGCTTGACGTCTACGGCAATCCCTATGATTTTATGGCAATATCTGACACAGGCTACAACAAAAACCTTAACGTTAATAACGGTGTTATTATTTACAATAATTACCTGCGGACGCCAAACATAGCGGAGATACGTTACTACGCTGACCGCCTCTACGAGTACGACCGCATCATAGATGTCAACGTCAAAGCGCAAAAAACGCCTGTGCTAATCAAATGTGACAAATCGGAAATATTATCAATGGAAAACATGTATCAAAAATATGCGGGTAATCAGCCCGTAATATATGGTAAAAAATCTTTAAACGATGATAATATAACCGTGCTTAAGACAGATGCACCGTATATAGCTGATAAGGTATATACCTTAAAACAAAATATTTGGAACGAAGCTTTAACGCAACTCGGCATCCCAAACACCGACACTACAAAGCGTGAACGTATGATACGTGACGAGGTCATCACCGCACAGGGTGCAGTAATCGCCACACGCAACTCACCCGAAAAAATGCGCCAGCTTGCGTGCGATAAAATCAACGAAATGTTTGGGCTTGATATATGGTATCAGTTTGACAATATTGACATAGATAAGTCTATTGATAAAGGAGGGGTAGACGATGGCACACTATACAACGCAGGTGCGGACGATATGCGAGACGGTAGCAGGACTGAGTAATAGCGCAGGATATACAGATGTAGAGACTGTGCTTACCGATAGCTGGGACAAGATTTTTACATCGTTTCCCATATATGATGAGGCGCACAGAGCAGATTTATGTAAAAAGATACTACGTCACTACTATATGGACGAGATAGCTTTTGAGACCTACGGCTTATGGCAACTTGCCATCAACACAAAGCTCATAGAGATAATGCCACAGTATAACAGCCTGTATAAAGCATCTGCGGAGATAATCAACCCATTGTATAATAAAAACCTGACAAGACAGTATGACGGTACGAGCAAAGGGACAAACAAAGACACTCGGACGGATAATCTCACAGACACAGCCTCATCCACAACAACCGCAACAGGCACAGATACAAGGACAGATAATTTGACTGACACTAACGGTGGTAGCGTCGTAACAAAATCTGACAGTAAGCGTACTGATGCACTTAAAGCTGTGACGGATAACACATCAACATCAACGACAACGTCTAGTGCAAGCAACAACAGCAGTAATGACAGCTTTACAAGTGACACGCCGCAGGGTAGATTATCAGACGTCAAAGCTGGTAAATATATGACAAATGCCAGCATCGGCACTAGCACGGGTAGCACGTCGGGCACAGACAAAAACGACAGCACAAGCACAAACACAGTCAACAACACAGGCACAGTCTCAAACGCTGGCACAGATACTGTGACAGACACACGTACACTTACAAAAACTGGTACAGTCACAAACGACAGCACAAACGACACGACCAGCAACAGCACACTTACAAAAACCGGTACAGTAGTCAATGACGGCAGTGACAGCCGCACAGATGCGCACACCGAGACTGTAACAGGCTATGAGGGCAGTGCGACCTATGCCGAGCTTTTAAAAAAGTACAGCAATGAGATAATAAACATAGACTTAATGATAATAAATGAGTTATCAGATTTGTTTATGCAGATATGGTAAGGAGGTAATCAAAATGATTGATAAGTTAAAGTACTGGTGCAACAAGATTTTACCGCTTGTTTACGATGACAGCTTAAGCTACTATGAGGTGCTTTGCAAGACGAGCGCAAAGCTTAACGAGGTCATCGAGAGTACAAACGGGCTTTTAGATTTGTGGGGCACTTACAAAAATGATATTGACAAGGCGTTTGGGGAATACACGGCAGGGCTTGACAAAAAGTTTGACGACTTGTCGGATAAAATGTCAGCGGATTTTTTACGCTATAAAGATATAGTCAACAACGAGATAAGAGACGAGTTTGCCAAGCAGGAGCGGAGGCTTACGGCTCAGGACGACAAAATCTCCGCACAGGATACCCAGATAACGGCAATATCTGATAGGGTTAATACCTTTATTACAGAGTATAACAAAACTATAGCACAAATCCCGAGTATGGTAGTGGACGCCGTTAATGCTTGGCTTAACGATACTACACATTATGATAATATCATAGCTGACTTAGCAGGGTCTTTACAGGGACTTAAGCATTTTGATACAGTCGCAGACTTAAAAACCGCTACTTTTACACAAATCACAGGTAAGGAGGTTTGCGTTTGCGAAAACTACTATGTGGGTGATAGCGTCTTTACGGTGTGGGAGATTTTGGAGCAAACAACACCCCCGGGAGATTTTGCCGAGGGTATAGCGCATATCGCTTTACCGCATGCTGACGGCGACTTATACTACCGTGTCGCGTTTTTGCGCTCCGAGTATACAGCGTCAACACTCGGTATCGCCACGGCTCCGACGGTTACCGCGCGCAGTGTGCAAATGATAAATTGTTGTAAATACAACTTTAATCCGATTTTGATTGACGCTGACTTTGCGGTCGATTTATCAGATATAAACACAACAACCAAAACTATTAAGGTGTATAGTAATCCGTCAGCAAAGCATACTATAACTATCGTCAATGGTAATAATTTTATAAGCAGTTTTAAGGACGTTAAAATAATGCACGACACAAACAACTTAAAGCACGCAACGCAGGACGGTATTAGTTTTGACAACTGCGATATTTTGACAAAAGACGGTGCAACCGTAGTTGTGAGCAATATCAGCATCAAAAACTGCGCTATCACAGCATCACAGATACAGTGCACAGACGAGTATACAAGTGCGGACTATGTTTTTACTGATAACACTTGGACAGCTAACACAATTTTTGGCGTCGTCTTAACATCTGCGACAGTCAACAGCTTGCGCAACTGCGTTATAACAAACAACCGTATCACAAACAACAAAGCGACACGCACAAGGCTCTTTTTATCGCCAAACATACCCGCACGCAACATCAAGATTACAGATAATGTTATCTATAATCCTCACGTATCCATAGATACACCATTAGCAGATGGTATCATCGGTGCATTTACTGCTATTGGCTCAGCATCCGATTTTACGCTTATTGTTACGGGCAACACAGTATATGCATCAACACTTAATACTGCAATGACACTCGGCACGGCGAGCGATACATATCACAAGTTTACAATGATATATAAAGATAATAACATTATAGTAAACAGCGGTACGGTGGCAAATCCTAAGATGTCATCGGTGCTATCAACTATGATACAGACTAACGGTGTGTTTTATCCTAACTTTATTGGCGACCTTGACACATCTGCGATATTGCGCTGTCGGCATAGTACATACACGGGTGGCGATATTGGCACAAGTAAAGTACTGGCGTTTGACCCTGCGTCAACTGTCGGTTACAAGCCGCAGAGTGATGGAACGCTTTTAGCGCAGGAGGATAACGCATACTACCGTGCAGAGATTAGTTTTATATTATCGCCAGCGCCCCTGCTCGAACATGGCCCTCAGTATACCACCATCACTTTTGGCAATAAATCAGCATCAATGTTTTTATCAAGTGCGCCTCTCAATTTTTTAAACACAACACTTTATCTCACCCCGTATGATATCAAGAGCACAAATGGCATACTGCAGTTAACCATTAGGTCTAACTATTCCATATCATCTGTAAATGCCGATGTTAAGTTATTCCGTCTTGCTTAGTGGTTTCATGCGGCACACAGCCCCGATTGTTCGGGGCTTTTATTTTTCACATAACTTTCACAAAACTATCATACAGTTTTCACAAAGACACGTTATAATATAGACAATGAAACGAGAGGTAACACCTCAAAACACAACGACAGCCCAAGGGCAGGAGGAAAAAGAAAATGAAAAAATATGCGCTTTGCACAGCACACGCAGAAATCAGCACACAGCGAATCATGCGCAAAGTCAAGGATGGCGAAATATCCATCTTTGAGGGGGTTTATGCCGACGGGTATTCGGGCGATGCAAACAAAACGCTTGCTATCTTTGACATGTTTGGCAGCGGATACAAAGCCCTTATCGAGTGTGACTCAACAGCGGACCTTTGCTATACTGGATGCAGTAAACTTTTAAACTGCTGGATAACGTGGCTTGAGGAGCGAGAGTACGACGAGGACGGCGAGTATGAGCTTACAGGCAATGTGTGGCGGTCTATAGGAGTGAGGTGTAATTATCAGATATCTTAAACCATCCCCGATTAATAGCAACGGCGGATATTATCAGTTATGGCTTGCTGTGGTACTGCAAGCCGTCAACGACTACAGGAATCACCCTGAGATGCGGGCAGAGGTCGCAAAGTTCTTAAAGTCTGCCTACTTCGCGAGTATGAGCGGAGCAAGCGGTCAGCTTATACTTGACAGGCTCAAAAAAGAGGTCAAGCAAAATAAAAAATAGTTTTCACAAAACGTTCACAAAACTATCACACAGTTTTCACAATGGCACGGTATAATATAGACAATGAAACGAGAGATAACATCTCAAAACACAACGACAGCCCAAAGGGCAGGAGGACAAACAAATGGCAAAGGTATTTTACAGCGTAGAGCTTGAGAGCAACAGCTACATGGACGACCTTATCAACGGCACACTCGATGAGTGCAGAGAGTGGTGCAAAAATCACGGATACAGCAATGTAGACGGTCGTATCGCAGAGATAACGGATGACGGTGACCCGCTGGTAACAGCTTTTTACGAGATTGAGGATTGAGAGCTTCGGCTCTCGCCCTTCGGGGCGATAAAGAAAGGAAGTGAGAAAATGCACAAATATCAGATAATTTTTACATTAAATAACGGCAGTTCAATAGCTCTACCTGAGGATAATTTTAACCTTGCTGTTAAGGTGGCTAAAGCCCTTATAAAGCTTAAAGTTGTCGGTGTTGTTTCCATTGTGAACACCGAGACAGAAGGCACGACAACCTTCATAGACACAGAAAAATAACGGCTTCTGAAGCGTTGAGCCTATCAGCGCTATCCCAACCCGAAAGGGTGTAAAAATATCGCCGAAAGTGGGCGACTATAAGTACACTTGCTTTGACCGTAAGGACTATATTCCGAACAAAGCAAAATACCAGTTACCCGTGCGACTGTGAAGTACGGGAGAAAGAGAGTTTTTATGTTAAGCACAAAGAACATAGGCAAGATGGAGCTTTTTAACGCAAAGAGTGCGAGTATCGCTCTTCAGACCGTCAGCGAAACACTGACGGTGACAGGAGCGGCTATCGCTGACGAAACAAACACCGAGAGCGGCGAAATCTCAGAAGTTGGCTACATTTTTGACAAGGGCGGAAATGTTTACGGCACAATATCGGCAACAGTCATAGATATGTTGCCTGCGCTTATTGACCTGCTTGATGAGATAGGGGAACTGCCTATGACCGTGGTACACCGCAAAGCAAAGAGCGGCAGGGAGTTTATCAGTTTGCAGATAGTCAAGTAAATGTTCCATGTGGAACACAGCCCCGATTTATTCGGGGCTTTCTTATTTTTCACACTTTTCACACACTTTTCACAAAATTATCACACAGATTTCACAAATGCACGTTATAATATAGACAATGAAACGAGAGGTAACACCTCAAAACACAATGACAGCCGAAAGTCAGGAGGAAAAGAAAATGAAAAAATTACAGACTTATGCAACACTTATTGAGCACAAGTCAGGTGTAAAAATCCAATATACAATTATCTGCAAGCTTAAAAATGGCAACGTAATACCTGCATTCGCTGAAACGTTTAGTGAAGCAATGTGCATAGCAGATACATTTAGCAGGGGCAATTTTACTGAGTGCGTCAAGATAATAAAGACCTCAACGGGTGCTACGACAAGATATGTGTTTTAAGGCGAGTTAGATTTGTTCGGACTTTTATAAAGGGAGGAAGAAACATGGCAAAAAAGAAAAAAACATTAGCCCAACAGTATGAAGCACAGCTAGAAAGAATCGAAGAAAGATTGATTGAAATGCAAAAGAGAGGTTACACGGTCACCGGCGATTTTCAGCACACGACACCTAAAAAAGTCACCAAAAAGATGGTTGATGACTTGAAAGCCATTACACCTAAAAGCCTTGCAAGACTTTCTGACAAAAATTTCGTCATAGATATTGGCACAAAAAAACAACTTATACAAAAAGTCAAGCAGTCAAAAAAAATTGATTATCGAAAAAAACCCATAAGCGTAAGACCTCCAAAGCCACTCCCCGTTCGTAAAAAAAGACCTATCGGAGGGCCTCCCCCCGATGAAGGCGAGACGATATGGCGCAGGATTCAACAGATACTTGATACTCCGTATGATTCAGGTCTAAATATTCCGCCGTGGAAATACGCCGAGCATATCTCCGATATACGAGGGCTTCTAAATCAAACTATCAGCCAAATTGGTAAAAAGGCGGTCATTCATCGCTTTGCAACAGCAGGCGAAACCGCAGTTGAAGCGGTCGAGGGCTATGTTTTTAGCTCGGATACCGAACCTATACACATGATGTCATGGTATACCTTTGTTGACATTTTGACGGCTGGAAATGTGCCCGAAGAAATCAATGAAAAATTAACCGAATTATCGGACTGGAGTGATAGCGTGTGATAGCTACATATATGGCAGATTTTGAAACCACAGTGTATGACGGTCAGACTTTTACGGAGGTTTGGGCGTATGCGTGGTGTAGGCTCGGCTCGGAAAATGTTACTATCGGTGACAATATATATGACTTTTTTAATGATATGATAAATCAAGCATTTGATAAAAATATTATTGTGTTCTTTCATAATTTAAAATTCGATGGTTCATTTTTGTTAAATTTTATGCTGTCACAAGATAATTTCAAGCAAGCTACATATCAAGATAGACACGGTGACTGGCACTTCAAGAAAAGCTATGAGCTTAAAAACGGCGAATTTTCCTACATGATTTCTGATATGGGACAGTGGTACGATATCACTTTAAAGTGGCACGGTCACTTAATAACTTTTCGTGACAGCTTGAAGCTTTTACCGTTTTCAGTAGCAAAAATCGGTAAAGACTTTGGTACAAAGCACCAAAAGACCTTTATCGAGTACACAGGGGAGCGCCACGCAGGAGGAGTTATCACAGATGAAGAAAGACAGTATATATCAAATGACGTGCTTGTCATGTCAGAAGCTTTACAGATTTTTTTCAGACTTGCAGAAAACAAGCCGACTATCGGAGCGTGCTGTATACATGACTTTCGCAAAATGACGAAAAAAGCAGGGTGGGAAGCAAATTTTCCTGATATGTACGATGAATACATTGACGATAAAGCCTTTGACGCAGAAAACGCCGACCAGTATATCCGCAGAAGCTATAAAGGCGGTTGGGTTTACGTTGTCGAAGGTAAAGAAAATAAGATTTTTACTGATGGAGTGACAGCAGATGTAAACTCCCTTTATCCATCGATGATGTCAAGTCAATCGGGTAATTTTTACCCGGTCGGCGCACCGAGGTTTTACAAGGGCGACACTATACCTGAACAATATCTTGATAAAACAAAATATTATTATTTCGTGAGGATAAGAACAAGATTTTATTTAAAGCATGGAAAACTACCATTTATTGTTATAAATGGTAGTTGGCGTTATCCGAGCCGAACACCTTTAAAGTCATCAGATGTACTTGACGAAAACGGCGAGTATTGCGAGTACATACGGACGGAAAGCGGAGAAATCGAAGATACGAGCGTGACACTAACTTTAACCTGCACCGACTGGGAACTTTTGCAAGAGCACTATAATTTAATTGACTGTCAAATACTGGATTATTGTGTTTTTAAATCTGAAATTGGTATTTTTGATGCATATATTGACAAATACGCAAAAATCAAAAAAGAAAGCAAAGGCGCTAAAAGGCAGGTTGCAAAACTATTTTTGAATAACTTATATGGCAAAATGGCACAAAGCACCAATTCAAGTTTTAAGATAGCAAGACTGTCCGACGGAGTGTTAAAGTTTACCACGCAGAAAGCAAACGACCGAAAGCCTATGTATATACCGATAGGTTCAGCCATAACTTCATATTCAAGAGCTTTCACCATAAGAGCAGCCCAAAAAAATTTTTATGGAGCTGAGAAGCGTGGATTTATATATGCGGATACTGATAGTATCCATTGCGACCTTGCACCCGAGGACGTACAAGGTCTCGAGATACACCCTGTCAATTTTTGTTGTTGGAAACTGGAAAATTACTGGGATAAAGCGATTTTTGTAAGGGCAAAAACATATATCGAGCATACCACACACGAGGATGGAGAAAAAGTCGAGCCGTACTACCTTATCAAGTGCGCAGGTATGTCAAAGGGAGCAAAAGAAAATTTTAACAATATGCTTGTTTCGGGTAAAGCAAGCCTGATTGATTTTAAGGTCGGACTTGAGATTAACGGAAAATTACTGCCAAAGCAGATTAAAGGCGGCACACTTCTAGTTGAAACAACATTTAAAATTCGCCCAAAAAAGTAAGAAAAGCGTTAAGGTACTCTGTGCCTTAACGCTTAACTTTATATCACAGCCTATTCCGTATCGGTCAACAAAGCGGGTGCAAAGCCGAAAGTGCCCGAGGTGGTTTTTAAGCCATGCGCCCCCAGTACACCAATATTTAACACAGATAGGCAGACTGCCAAAATTATTTATATGATAGTGCCATCAAGACCGCACTTTTACAAGCAAGGTCTTTAAAGCGAAAATTGCCGTTGATGAAGTAGCGCCGCATACGCTCCTTGATAAAACCTGCTCCACCGATGAGAGTATATTGTTCGGTATGGTCTTGCACCGTAGCACTTATCTTGACAGGGTAGTCATCGTCTACACGATAGTCACATGACATGAGATTTTCGTTGGGATATATCCATATAGCATACTTACGATTCTCAAAGCGGACTGTTGCAACATACTGACCGCGCCCTTTAGGCAAAGTTAAAAAAGCTTCATTATCACGCAGATACACACTTTCCGAGCTGTAGTCACTATAAGACACAGCCGAGAAAGCTCGATTAAAACCACTGGCTTTTTGCGCCTTTTGTGCGCTCTCGTTAAAATTGCGCTCTAAAACCCACCCATCGCCACGCAAAAATTTGGTTTTACTGTTTAAACGTGTTACAACCCCAAGTGCGTTATAGTATGGGTTAAGCAGTGACACCGAGTTACTGCACATATAAACAGGCACATAACGCACTTGTTTATGTTCGCCACGGGCTATAGAGGTATGTATACTAAAAAACTTATTTAACTCGTCAGGTACATAGCCATTATTCTCGGGCTGTATTTCGTCAAAAAAGATTGACGTAATATCGTTAAAAAGATGGGAGCGGCGTTTTATAAACTCCGCTGAGTTTATCGGGATAAGGTAGCCACACTCAACATCATTAAGATAAAGTTCACAGTATTTTTTCTCAATCATTTTTTGCGTAAGTTCGTATTCAGGAAAAAATAGCCCTTGCACCGACTTAAAAAAAGCTTCGGCAAAATTCGTTGCCTCATACTGCCACCGTACCAAGACGGCAAATTTTTCCTTGTGCTTAATAAAGCGGTCAATCAAAAATTTTGCAAAGTCTGTTGTTTTACCCGCTGTTCGATTACTCTCAACGATAAAAATTTCAGGGCGATTGCCGTTAATATCGACACTATTTCTCAAACGGTCGCCATTATAGTAAATTAATTTTTCTTCCATTGTCTGCGCTCCACAATTGATATGACCTCAACACCGCTTGTACGGGCTTCTAAGGCAGCTTTAATGCTCTCGTAGGGTAATCTATCCTTTGAACGGTAAAGATGCGTTTCAGCGCATTTAACACCGTTTATACGTGTTTCTATCCAGTAGATAGACCA
>ERZ779876.2233-NODE-2233-length-14508-cov-6.818654_pt1 | contig 14508 bp, 10 predicted proteins | sample MGYA00511068_ERZ779876 | MGnify/ENA primary metagenome ERZ779876 (study PRJEB29588, sample SAMEA1970858) | human gut metagenome | biome: human gut; feature: human-associated habitat; material: faeces | place: Denmark | collected 2008/2010 ...
CATAACTTTTTTTTGTTTAGGTTTAATACGTTGTTCGTTTATTGCAAAAACAAAGAGCATGCCAGATTGTTCACGAACGTCTTGCAATTTTATATCCGATGGCTGCCACGGTGATACTCATTAAAGGACTGATAATGTTGAAAAAACAATAAGGGAGATACACAAGTGTGGGTACACTCAAGATAGTGGCTTGAGTCATTCCACAGCTGTTCCACGGGATCAATACGGATGTAACGGTTACTGCATCTTCCGTGGTACGGCTTAGTAAGCAACTTTCATACCCTTTCTTGGCATAAATATCGCGAAACATATTTCCCGTCAGAATAATACTGATATATTGATCGGCAGTGGTCAGATTAAGAAACAGACCGGAACAAACCGTCGCACTGACCACGCTGACTGTTTTCTTCATAAAGCGCACAAAGATGGAAGTGATACTTCCCACCATGCCGCTTGCTGTCATTGCTCCGCCGAAACACATGGCACATAGTATCAACCAAATCGTATTCATCATTCCTGACATGCCACGTGTGGCAATTAAATCTGTCAGAACGGCATTATCCGTGTGTAAATTTGTCTCTCCGTAGATAGTCATCATTAGTCCTTTAAACAGTGAATCGAATCCGGAAGCGGCAATTCCTGAAATTTCTTCCAACAAATCCGGCTGAAAGATCAAAGCAAAAACAGCAGCCAGCAGGGTAGACAGGAACAGCGTAACGATAGACGGCACTTTCTTCGCTATCAATATCCCGGTTGCTACGGGAACTATCAGTAGCCACGGAGTGATATGAAACTTTTCATTCAGAGCTGTTGCCACTTCTGCGATGTGTTGTGTATTGTTGGCATCATGAGAGAATCCTGCTACGGTGAAAATAATTAGCGTAATGACAAGAGATGGAACCGTAGTAATCATCATATAACGGATGTGACGGAACAAGGGAGTGTCTGTGATAGAAGAGGCCAGGATGGTGGTTTCGGATAAAGGAGATATTTTATCTCCGAAGTATGCCCCCGAAATAATGGCTCCGGCAATCCAACCGTCTTCGAAACCTTGTGCTTTTCCGATACCCATCAGGGCGATACCGATGGTAGCAATGGTAGTCCACGAACTTCCGGTCATAACAGAAATCAATGCGCAGATGATGCAGGTAGATGCCAGGAAGAAACTGGGATGGATAATTTGCATCCCATAATAGATTAGCGTAGGCACTATTCCACTAATCATCCAAATCCCACTCAACGCACCGATTATCAATAGAATAATAATGGCTGTTGCCACTCCGGCAATATTGTTGGTGATGGCGAGCTCGTAATCTTTCCAGGGAATTTTATAAAACACCATACCGATAAGGATACAAATAGCTGTAGTGGTGAGTAGTGACACTTGGCTTCCGCCGCTTAGGGCATCACTGCCAAATGTGCGGATAGTGGCAAACAATAATAACACCAGTACAATGATCGGCATCAATGATACAAAGGGAGAGGGGGCTTTCTTCATGTTGATTCTTATAACCTTTTATTTGTTTTTCGGCTACTGTTTTGTTTATAGCCGCGCAAAGATACAACAAAAAAGAATGAAATCTTTTGCTTCAAAACGTCAGGCAATAAAAATTATTATAAGTTTGTATTTGATTGGAATATGTATAAGACCGGCTTAATTAGCGAAAGTCTTACGCCTTATCCACCAGTAACGGATGAAAAGTACCCCTGTCAGGATGAGGGCAATGGATAATCCGGTATAGAAAACAGAAATGAACGTTTCGGGCAGAAGATGGAAGCTACGTATAGTAATTCCCAGAGAAATCATGAAGATCATTGTAATCCAGCTTTTCACATCGAAAAAGGAGAACGGGCAATTTTTGTGTTCTTTCTTTTGTTCGATTCGTTGGGTATGTTTATAATAAAGTCTTCTGAACACCAGAACGAAGAATAACAAGAAAACGACGGTGGCTTCTCCTATTTTGAACATCCAATCTTGGGAGGTGTTTAACCAGGTTACAATTCCTATTCGCAGAATATTGGCACCGGCTATAATCCAGACCGTGCCGGCTGTGATAAGTAAGATTTGTCTGTTAACTCCGTATTTCATTGGCTTTTTTATTGTAATAAACGGTTTGACCGTCCGTTTTGTTGACTCACTTCTTGTAGAAAGTCGTAATTAATAAAGAAATTCCGGTTAAAACGACTCCGGTACCGATAACTCCGTGCCAACCATACAGTTGCCAAAAGCTGCCCGCCAGAAATGTTCCCATTGAACCGCCAATAAAGTAAGTAGTCATGAAAACTGTATTGATACGGTTCGAAGCGCGCGGGTCTAGTTCGAAGATACTTGTTTGGTTGCTAAGTTGGATGCATTGCATCCCTATGTCAATGATGATGATTCCGGCAATGATACCAATAAAAGTGTTTTCACCGATGAAGAACAGTAACCAGGCAAAGAGAATCAATCCGCAACCGATAAAGTTAAAGCGGCGTACACCTACTTGCTTTACGTATCTTCCTACGAAAGAAGCGGTCAATGCTCCGGCCACTCCGCAAAGTCCCAGCATACCGATTACGTCGCTGTTGGCGAAGAACGGGGCTTGTCCCATTTTAAAAGCCAGACAGGACCACATGGCGAGGAGGGAACCGAAATTCAGTGCCGCCCGGATCGAATAAATGCGCAGTTGCGGGTATTCTTTCACTAAGGCTAACAGAGATTTCATCAGGCCGCTATACTTTCCCTGAAAGTTGGTCTGAATGTCAGGAAGGATTTTTAATACAACGATTGCGCAGATAAACATCATGCCTGCAGCGATGTGATACATTTCCCGCCAGCCAATCAGTTCACCGATAAATCCGCTGACGACACGTGAAGCCAGAATGCCGGTCAATAGTCCTGATAAGACAATCCCTACATTTCTGCCTTTATTTTCCGGACGGGAGAACTGGGCGGCTATCGGAATGAATATTTGTGGAATCATCGAACAAACTCCCGTGAGGAATGAAGCGATAAGTATCAAATGAAAATTGTGCGTCAGGGCGATAGTCAATAGAGAGAATATCAGAACGGTGAAGTTGACCAGGATGATTTTCTTACGCTGATATAAATCTCCCAGAGGGGTGATAAACAACAATCCTGCCGCATAGCCTATTTGCGTGACCATGGCAATCAGGTTAGTTCTGAACTCTGATATGCCAAGTTCATGGCGTATCATATTTAATAGAGGTTGAATATAATAGATGTTGGCTACCGAGACACCGGCCACAATAGCAAGTGTCCAGAGGATAGATGCCGGTAGTCCACCGTTTTCTTTTAATGGCTGTTTCATGCGGCAAAGATAATAAAATAAGATGTTTATTCGATGAAGAAAGTGGTGGAAACTGTGTTACCTTCTCCGTCTACTGCCGTCAGGGAATGTTTGCCGGGAGCAGGTTGCAGGGAAATTTTGTGGAAATCCTGTGTCTGTGTCTGATAGGTGTCGTCGAGATGCCAGAAGATAGTGGCATTGGGATTGCTGTGTGCCAGTTCCACCGTGATAAAGCCTTTGCTGCCATCCAGTTGCTTGGGCAGCTTGATGTGGGCGTTCATCGGAGGGTAGATGAACTGCATGGGTTGGAAAGAATCTTCTCCGCAGCCGGCTTTGAAAGGTGGCAGCGGTTTATATTCCGGATGATGCTGTTTATAGTACCATTCCCATACGGGCGGCAGGGCAAACCATGATTTCTGAATGGTAGGTTCCGTGTTTGCACAGTTTTCATAGATGCGGTGGCTTTCGTCGGCGGATAGTGTGACGAGATGATGGTAAGGACAAGCCTCCGTCCGTAATCCGACGGGAAGGATCAGTACGGTATCGGTTTCTTCACAGAAACGTCCTTTCAGATGACCGGATTGACGGCATATTTCTGCATCAACGAAAATTCCTTTGGGACGTTCGAACCAGGGTGAAGATGGGAGATAATTGAATATATCGAATAATACGGGACCGGCTGTCTGTGCACCGACCAATCCGGGTTTTCCTTCTCCAGTTGCATTTCCTACCCATACGCCTACTGCATAGCGGGGAGTCACGCCAACGGCCCAGGCGTCACGGAATCCGTAACTCGTTCCGGTCTTCCATGCGATAGTCTGCATTGAGGGGATTGATTTCCAGTCAATTTCTTCAGGGCGGTTGACTTCTGTTAAGGCGGAAAGGGTGAGCCAGGCCGCTCCTGCAGAAATGACTCCTTCTGATATATCCTTTCTCGAAGTTGTTTTTCTTGAAATGGTTTTTCCTGAAGTAACTTTTCTTGAACCATCTCTTTCCGAAACTGTCTTTTCTTCTGTTCCCAGTAGTATCTGCACTTCCTTTTCTTGGGGAAGGTCGTTGGAATGACTGTTGGAGAGGCTTCGTCCCATTTGTGCATAAGCATTCGTCACATCCCATAAAGTAGCTTCGGCACCTCCTAAAATGAGTGATAATCCATAATGGGAGGCTGATCGGTTGATAGTCTTGAACCCCATTTGTTGCAGCATGTGATGAAATTTGGGTACTCCATATCTTTGTAACATGGTGACAGCCGGGATATTCAATGAGCGGGCAAGAGCTTCGGAAGCGGGGACGGCTCCTTCAAACTGCAGGCTGAAGTTTTGTGGAGTAAAGCCATTGATATTAACGGGTACGTCCGGTAACAGCATTTGCGGTAATAGACTTCCCTCCTGTAGCATGGCACCATAGAGAAAGGGTTTTAAAATACTGCCTGTACTTCTGGGAGCTTGAATCACGTCTACTTGATTCCCCCCTTGCTTACGGTCGAAATGTACATTTCCGCAGTATGCTACCACTTGATTGGTGGGAATGTCTATAATTAGGATAGCCAGGTTACGGATATCACTTCGATTAAATTCATTGCTCCACCGTTCCGCCAAACTCTCTATATGGGTTTGTATTCCTTTATCGATGGTTGAGCGGGTATATAATCCGTTTCTTTCTTGATAAAAGCGGGTAACCAGGTGGGGGGCTATTTGAGGAAGAGGCTGTGGTTCGTCGGGTAACGGTTCGCTGATAGCCAATTCATAGGTGGACGCATCAATAATCTCTTCTTCAAAAAGTTGTTTTAATAAACGGTTGCGTTTGGAAAGTAGTGTTTTTCGTCCTTTGGATAGATGAATCATGGCGGGGGCATTGGGCAGGACGGCCAGCATGGCTGATTCCGCCCATGATAAATCTTCGGCAGAATGACCGAAGTAGCGCCAGGCAGCAGCATCCAGTCCTACTACATTTCCTCCGAATGGTGCATGAGAGACATACATGGATAAGATTTCCTCTTTGGAAGTCCGAAACTCCAAACGGGTAGCCCAGATCATTTCGATGACTTTCTCTCCGATAGTTCTGGGTTTGTTCCGGGCGAGACGGATGGTCTGCATGGTAAGGGTACTGCCTCCGCTTACAACACGTTTATTCTTTAAATTCTGATAGAGTGCTCTTCCGGTAGATAGCGGATTAACTCCCCAATGGTGGTAAAAGTGTTTATCTTCAAAGGTAATAAGACATTGCTTGATTTTTTCAGGTGTTGTCTTTCGGGGAGGAAACCGCCATTGACCATCCGAAGCGATACGTGCTCCCAGTAATTCTTCGTTTCGATCAGTCACAACGGTGGAGTAGGGTACATGAAACAGTTGCCGGGGAAGGCAAAAGATGTATCCTATCATCAAAAGAGCAATGCTTATTGTCATTACTTTCTTAGTAACAGATAATCGTTTGAAGAATTTATATATAGGATTCATTTAAATGTTAAAAGCTATCGACTGACAGTTGTTCTTCCCGCTTTGCTGCGTGCCTGTACGTTTACATCATACATTGCTTCACATTGAACGGCAGGAAGAATAAAGTTACCTGCATAAGTCGCTTGCAGTCTGACAGTGAATACTTTTGTTTCACCACGACGCAAATTGAAATAAGTTAATACCCTGTCATCGCGTATATCCAGATAATTATATTTGCTGACGGATTTACCGGAACCGTCGGCTGCTCCGCTTTCCGTTTCGGGGGCAACCATTCTTTCGTTGTATATTTCCCAGCCGGACGGTATGATATGCGTCAGTGCCAGATTGGTGTAATCGGAAGTTCCGCTAATATTGGATATGGAGGTGATAGCCATAAAGTCAGTTCCCTGTATAATATCATTGACAGAGATCGGTGTACCGTTCAGGTTGGCATATCTTATATCCATGCGAAGATTGTCGCTGATGGCCGGTAATGTATCGTTCAACAACTGTGTGCGTGTGATAAGGTCAACGCTAAGCGCTCCTTTTCCTTGATTCTTCACAGCAATCATACCGGATTTGGGAGTAGTGGCGATTTCCTTTTCAAACACAGCTTTAGCCGATTTCACGGCAGGTTGTTGTTTGTCGTTCCATGTCCATACGAAATCCAATGTGCCTGACAGCTTTTCAGCCAGACGTCCCATTGCCATAAGAGCAAAAGCGGTGGATTGTGTACTGAACCACTCCTCTTGTGACAGATTCTTTGAAACGACTTTTGCCTGCTGCAAAGCATCCCGTTCCCGGTTCATCAGGATCAGTGTTTCCAGAATCATAGCTTCATCACGGTCGGAGGAACCGTAAATCTGATTCATGGAAGAGTAGGGGCTTACTGTTGTTTCCGCATTATACACCAGTTCTTCAGCCGGTTTCATCTTTCCGGTCAGTGCATAGGTTGCTGCCAGTCTCCATTTAGCCTGAATGGATAATCCTGCCTGTTCTTTCATCCGGTTCATGGCCCCATATTCCGGTGCTCCTGCCAATGCAAGCGTATATAAACGGAAAGCCTGTTGCAATTCCGACTGCCATTGTTGCCAGCCGCTTGCATCCTGCGGCATCCGCCAGTTCTGTGCGGCGGCACGTTGGAAACGCTTCCACTTGTTCAGTACATTCGAATGAACGGCGTATCCTTTTTCTTGTGCCAGTGTCAGGAACATTCCTGCATAAGAACTGATCCATTCGTCGGCAACAGCATTTCCCGGCCAATATACAAATCCGCCATTGGGGAGTTGACGACCATAAATCTGCCGGATAGCTTCCTGTACATTTGTCTTTATCTTTTCGGCTTCTATCTTATCTATTGTTTTGAATTGGCCGACAAACAGAAGAGGCAAAGCCTTGGAAGTCAACTGTTCTGTACAATGATGCTGATAGTTGTATAAGAAGTCGAACCGGCGGCTGATATCAACCGAAGGTATGCGTGATACTTCCAGCTTTATCTGGTTATTTGCAGAAGAACTGCTTAGATTGTATGAAAGTTCTTTGCTTTGTCCGGCTTCTACCCATTGGCTGTTGCGCAGGGTTACTACCGGATTCGGGTTGCGTACTTCTATTTCAATGGTTTCTTTAGTTTGTTGTCCGCCACCATTGGCTGTCAGATGGATGGTAGCCTTTCCTGTTTTACTACCTGTTTTTAAGGTAAAGAACACAAGCTGGTCACCCGGTTGGCTAAATTTGAGCGACTGTTGGTTAGCCCCTACAATCTGTACTCCTCCACCGGACGCCTGAAGTGATACGGTTACATTCTTCACTTGATTTTCCATCGCAAAGATATTTACCGGAACGGTGATTTCTTCCTGAATACTAAGCACACGGGGCAAGGTGGACAACATCATTAACGGAGTCCGCACGAAAGCCGTTTTTTCCGCATTGCCGTACGCTCCCTCTTGTCCGGCAACCACCATGGCACGTACCGAACCTACATACATCGGAAGTTTCAGCGTATGTGTCCGGCTCTTACCTTTTCCCAGATAGAAAGGACCTATAAACTTGACTACCGGTTTGAAGCGGTTTGCTTTTGCATCGGCAGGTTTTAATGTGGCGTCTCCACCCGTACTGAAAAGTGAACTGTAACTTCCGGCGGAAGCTCCCAATACATTATCATACATATCCCATGTCCGGATGCCGAGTGCTTCGCGTGAATAGAAATCATTCCATGGGTCCGGGGTTTTGAAATTGGTAAGATCCAGCAAACCGTCGTCTACAATAGCTAATGTATAAGTCATCGGTTTTCCGGTCTTTTCGCTGACGGTTACATTGAAGTTGGTTTCCGGGCGTAACACTTCCGGCATCTGTATCTGCGGTTGCAACACCGTCTGACTGTTAGTCACGAATACCGGAACGACGCCATACATACGGATAGGCAGGTCATTGACTGTTTGCGCGTGAGGCTGTAACAGACTGATATGCAGATATACATTCGGAGTCATCTCCGGTGTAATCTTGAATGTATATTTCGTATCTCCTCCGTTGGAAACCTCTATCCATTCTTGTCGTAATACGGTAGAACCGTTTTCTATGGATACCAGTGCACGTCCTCCCGCTGCTGCAGGAATGATTGCTGTGGCTGTTTCTCCTATTTCATAAGAATCTTTGTTCAGCGAGAAAGCAAGCATTTTGATACCGCTGGGATCAGTCTTGCTCGAACGTCCCCGCCATTCCGGCCAGTCAACATAAACTGTACCTCCGGTGGCATGTCCACTCTCTTTATCTTTCACGTAAACCAGGTAGCGTCCCCATGACGGATAATCGATACGGAATTTGAAAGATGCTTTTCCGCCTCTTGTCTGTAAATTGCCGCTGGCAACAGGAGTGATGGAACTGTTGTTGATATACGTTCCGAAAGATTCACCACTGTTTTCCCACCACCAACTCCAGCCGATGCGGTATATTTTGTATTCCAGATTAGAACTGTTCACTAACTGTCCCTGCGTGTTTACAGTTACAATATCGAATACATGATCTTTGTCTGTTTCAATATATTTGCCTTTTGGCTGGTTCAGATTGATACCGACATAAGAGGTGAATGGTGAGAATGGAATTGTTTGAGTGTAGATGCTGGCATCTCCTCCCGGTTCGAACACGCGGGTGGTGAAAGTGGCGTTCAGCATACCCGGCGCTTCCGTTGCGGTCGGAACTTTCAGCATGACATTTGCTTTTCCTTCTGCATCCAGTGTGCCGTCAAATATATCTGTTTTGATAGTCGTGAAATCCGTAGCCGGATTGTTAAAGATATATTGTCCGTAATTCTTAAACTGTGTATTCACTTTCGATAAAGACATTTCTACTTTGGCTTTCAGTTTGGAGGCAGTTGCTCCTGTCAGCCAGGTTGAAGTGAGTGGGGCATAGAAATCCTTGTCCGTGGCTTGAAGCACCTTCGGCAATGCCAGATTTATTTTCAAGCGGTTGGGCTTTATGGTTTCGATACGCAGACCTTTGTGGAAGGTGGTTCCTCCCACCTTAATATACGCATTCCAAAGTCCGGTCGGGTCTGTTGCCTGTGTCGGAACGTCGAATGTATAGAATCCGTTCATTCCTTGTGTTGAAATCATTTTCGTGTAGAACTGTCCTCTCGGATTGTAAATCTCCAGTGCTACGGGGTGCTTGTCGGGGATTCTCTTTTCGCGGTCTTCCAATATAAAGGAAATGTGCAGCGTGTCTCCCGGGCGCCATACCCCTCTTTCGCCATATATAAATCCTTTCAGTCCCTTTTGAATATCTTTTCCTCCCACGTCGAATCTGCTGACGGACTGTTCTTCACCGTCCACAACGCGGACGTACGCTTTTTGCTTGTCCGATTCTGCCACGATAATGAAAGGCACACCGTTCGGAGTGATTTCAACGAATCCTTCTCCATTGGTTTCTCCTTTCCCTATGGGTTGTAACTGGAAGTTATACGCTGTTACCTGTGCTTTTCCTATCGGTTTTGTATCCAAAATATTACTAACAGCAATCCACAGTTTATTCAGTGAGTTCCGTTTTACAATCATTCCCAGGTTGGAAGCAAAAACGTTGCAGGCAGCTGCCCGGTCTGAATCCATATAATAAGACGGATGGCAGGGGTTGTCGCGTTCCGTCCATCGGTACACACTCCAGTCCATTGTTCCTCCGTTGTAATAATAGTAGGCCTCGGGAGTATTCCAGATTGCTTCATCTTCTTCGGACAAAACACTTCCACTTACTTTGGTCAGCCCGTCGGAGGTGCTGCTGTCGGCGAATTTCATATCCTGATTCTCGCCTCCTCCACAAGGATAAGCGGAGTATTCCTGACGAAATGAAAGTATGACACGATAGATGGCACCCGGTTCCTGGTGGATTAATCCGGCAAGGTCTATCGAGTAATCTCCCCAATGATGAATGTCTTTGGAAGCATCTTTGGCAAGCCATAACGTTTTCTTGTAAACCAGTCTTCCCGAGCGGCGTAGTTCATTGGCCGAGGCCAGTGAATTGGTTTGCATAAACATCAATACATTGTTCTCGAAAATGCGGATCACGCTCAAATCCACAGCGTATAGGTTGACAGCCCTGAAAGGAATAATCAGACTTTTCGAATCGGGCAGGATAGCGGCGGTAGTAGACATTTCCACTTGTGGCTTCAGACTTACTTCACTGAATGAGATCGTATGAGAAGTTCCCAATGCTTTACCTTGACTGTCTTTGACTCCTTCATGGATATTCAACGTCAGTTTGTTCTGTGTGTTTGCTTCGAAATAGATAAAAACTCTGTTCTCACTGATTTGGAAGATCGATGAGGAGATTTCCGGGATCTCAATCAGTCCTTTTAAATCTTGAGTAGTGGATAAGGGAGCGGAGAAAACAATCTCGATTCCATTTTCCGGTTGGTCGATGCGTTCGGCAGACATGAAACGGAAACAATCTTTCGCCGGTATCAGTACTTCTTCGCTTTGTTTACGGTCGATGCCGGCTGCGTTGCCGTTGGCTGTGATAGTCAAGGGGTAATCATCAGCTTCTCTGGGGATTTGTCTGATACTAAACAAATACCGGGTATGATTGTCGGTTGCGGTGACTTCCACCGGATAACTCTTTTTTCCGTCACTGGCAGTCAGCATCTTTTCTACCTCTTCCTTTTTCACTACGTCGCTGAAACGTATCTCTCCTTTAATATTTATTTCATTCGGTTGGGTAGCTGTAATCGGCAATGATTCCAGTTGCAGGGTGAAGTTACGTTCCTGTACACGGAATGAGAAGTTGAACTCTTTCAGCTTTTTGTCCACTTCGATGAAGTCTCCGAGCCGGAAAGTTCCTTCGTAAAGTGTTCCCGGTTTCAGCGCTCCTTCTTCGGGCACAAATTCAATGGTATTGTTGCTAACCCAATATGCTTTTCCTTTTAATGAAGGTGAGAAACTGAACGGATTGCTTTTTAACTCATTGTTCATATCCACCATGGGTTGGTCGTGGGTCAGTTCTATACGTATGGTCGAATTTTGCGAGATGACTCCTCCCGTATACGCATTTACATACGGTGCATAATCGGCAGAAGGAATGATGTCTTTTTGAGTGCGTGTGCATGAATATAGGCCCACAGTCATCATGATAAGTAAGAATAGTCCGGTAGCACTGATGCTACGTGTAGTCTTTGTTTGTCCCATAGTGAGAAGTTTTTTATAGTTCAACAAACAAATATACAGTTTTTATGCTAAATCCTTTGTTATTCTGATTATTTTTGCAAGTTCTTGATCAATTTATTTATGGGGAAAAAGAAAGAATACAAAGAGGCCAATCGGCGATTTTTGAAAAAACTATCTTTTCAGGAAGGTGTTTTCGCGTTGCCGTGTGGAATCTATTACAAAGTTTTGGAAACTGGCGAAAGTACGATTTCTCCGGGTGCACGGAGCATTGTTACCGTGCATTACAAAGGAAGTCTGATTGATGGCCAGGTGTTTGATAATTCTTATGAGCGTACTTGTCCCGATGCCCTACGTCTTAGTGATGTAATAGAAGGGTGGCAGGTGGCACTTCAGAAAATGCATGTTGGTGATAAATGGATTATTTATATTCCTTATGCAATGGGATACGGTATCAAATCTTTTGATTCTATTCCTGCCTACTCGACATTGATCTTCGAAGTGGAATTGCTTGGTGTTGCATAGAGCATAAAGATGAGCTATATACAATCAGATACATGGATATTTTTCTTTTAGCTTTTTCATAAAAGACTTGCTTACTTGTAAAAGTTCCATCTCATTAAATGGAGGAAGCAATATGCAATTGTTGTCTTCAATCGAAACCAGATAGCTTATATTGATAATGTGTGACTGGCTAATCTGGATAAGATAGGGATGCAGACTCAATATCTTTTGTGAGTTTGTATTTCTTTTGAGTGCCAGGGTATGATTATTATTTAATACAGCTTCCCATAGTTTACTCTTGGAGTTATACCGGAAATAGCCAATCTGTTCTAAATGGATTAGTTGCAAGTTTCCAGTAATAGTAGTATATAAAAAGATCTTTTCTTCTTGATGTTTTTCTGTGTCGGTGTGATTACAATTGTCAATATTCATATTCTATTTATCTTAGTATTCGATTAATCTGTTGATGATGCCAACGTCGTAGTTTTATTTTGCATCAAAAGTAACGGATTGCTTTTAGCTATAAAAATAAAAAGTGTCTCATTCCTGAAATGAGACACTTTTTACTATTAAGAATTGTGCTTTTAAAAAAGGAAATTATTGTTCTACTCTTTGATTCTCAATGAATTTACTGGGTGATACACCATACTTTTCTGAAAAGTTACGATAGAAAGTTGCCCGGGAGGTGAAACCGCATGCAAACATAAGTTCTTTTACATTACTCTTTGGATTTTCGGCGGCTAACTGTCTGAAATATTCCAGTCGAAGATAATTAATGTATTCCCGGAAACCTGTAAAGCCCTGACTTTTGATTGCTGCTGAAATATCATGTTCCTGTTTATTCAGGGACTTGGCTAAAAGTTCTATATTATACCGTTGATCGGTATAGGGATGCTGTTCCTGAAGATAGGCTTCAATCGTTGAGAAGAGCGGGAGAGTAGGAGATGGCTTTCCAGCTTGTAGCATTATAGTGCTTTCCGTATTCTTTGCATTATGAATCATGTTTATATGGTTCGAAAACGGATTCTCATAACGTAAATATTGTATGGAGAATAAGACCGTAAAAACGATTGCCATAATGCCGAACAGATTGAAAACAAATTCATTGATATTTAGAGTGAACAAAATGTATATCCCTAAAAATACGAATAGAAAACCGATGAATAGATACATGTTATTATTTATCCTGCGGTAGGTCTTGTTATTCATCATCGGATAAATAAGAAGAACGAGTGGGGTAAAAACGGATAACAGGAATATGCAAGCCCTAAGCTTGACATCTATTTGATGGATATTCGGAATAATTTCATCTATGGAGTGGATGGGGGTGATATTCCCATTGAAACCTAAATAACTGATTCCTACCGTTATCGTAATGATAGGTAATAACAGAAAAGTAAATATCCTGAAATGGTTCAGATAGCCCGGCGATAAAGAAGCGATAGGGAACAGGGCTACAATATTTGCTAAAGCATACCATTTGAGCATTTTCTCTATGTTGAGCAATTCTGTGAAGTTGTATTCCGGAGTGTCTGTGACAATTGTCAGCCATCCGATATTTTCCCATGAAAACATAATGCCGATGCCGGTTGCTATAATTCCCCAATATAATTTCGGATAATTGTCTTTAGCACGTATAATAAGGATGATTCCTATAATTAACGCAATCAGATCAAGTGTAAGCTCAATAGATAGATGTGTAATTCCCATTTTTTTGACGTGTTTCTATTCCTTGCCAGTCAGTGTGTAAATGTTTCCCGTACAAAGGTAGGCAAAATAGAAATATCAGGCAATAAAAAAGATATGGCTTTGGAGAAACTTAGTTGTGCGGCGATATGCTATATTTCTTTCGCTGAATCATTTTCGGCCAATTCTTTGATCTCTTTATTCAAAAATACAGAAAGCACAGTTCTTACTACAACCACTCCACCCAGGATTGCCAATTCGTCCAATGTTGGATCAACCACAGTTTTTAGTATGTCGGAAGCAATTAGAAATTCCAATCCAAGCAAAAGGTAAGTGCCAAAATCCGCCCTCAACTGCCGTATATTGTTAACCGTATATGTTCCGTTGAATCGTTTTATTTCATTGCGTAAAAAGGCGATGAAGCAGACTAATACTCCGTAAGTGACAATTAGCAGACTAATAACACTGATAATAGTGGCAAGTGTATTTAAGAATGTGAGTAGCATTGTTGTATAATGTTTTAGTATCTGTTATGTAAACAGGCGAAGTCATACAAAAGTTCTCGAATTAGCTACATTATTTGCTCTTACAGGTTTATATTTGTATATTCAAGTTAAAAGCTACCTATTTGTCCAGTTTAAATAGTGTCTGGAGGGTATTCAAAGTGGGTTGAAAGTGGATGTAAATCAAACACTGATTGGTACAAAGGAGAAAGAAAAGATGATATGGTTTATATGAAGTAATACATTTCAGAATAAATTTATCCATATCAAATTATTACAAATAAAAAGAACTCCTGTAATCGTTAAGATTACAGGAGTTCTTTATCTATATAAAGTAACCTGAATTACTTACCTAAAGCCTGAGCAACATCAACCGCACAAGCTACTGTACAACCTACCATCGGGTTGTTACCAATTCCTAGGAATCCCATCATTTCTACGTGAGCAG
>ERZ779876.2237-NODE-2237-length-14462-cov-5.299160_pt1 | contig 14462 bp, 9 predicted proteins | sample MGYA00511068_ERZ779876 | MGnify/ENA primary metagenome ERZ779876 (study PRJEB29588, sample SAMEA1970858) | human gut metagenome | biome: human gut; feature: human-associated habitat; material: faeces | place: Denmark | collected 2008/2010 ...
CCGGCACCGCCGCCGCCAACCCCACCGCCGCTGCCAACCCCACCGCCGCTGCCGCGGCCGATTCTCTGGACGGCACCTATGACATCACCGTCTGGGTCTCCGAGATGGCCGGTGTAAAGGAACTGACCGAGCAGCAGATCAAGGACTTTATGGAAGAGAACCCCGGCATCGTCATCAACGCCACCATTGAGGGCGTCACCGAGCTCGACTCCGCCACCCAGATGATCACCTCCGTCGAGGACGGCGCCGACCTGTTCTGCTTCGCGCAGGATCAGCTGGCTCGTCTGGTGCAGGCCGGCGCCCTGACCAAGCTTGGCACCAAGGCTGCCGCGGAAGTCACCGAGCTGAACGACAGCGGCGCCGTTGCGGCCGCCACCGTTGGCTCCGATATGTGGTGCTATCCCATGACCTCCGATAACGGCTACTTCATGATTTACGACAGCAGCGTGATTCCCGCTGAGCACGTGGACAGCCTGGAAGACATCATTGCCGACTGCGAGGCCGCCGGCCGCGGCTTCTCCATGGAGCTTGAGACCTCCGCGTGGTACAATGTCGCCTTCTTCTTCGCTACCGGCTGCCACTCCAACTGGACCATGTCCGCCGACGGCAAGAGCTTCGAGAGCGTTGACGACGACTTCAATTCCGACAACGGCGTTATCGCCCTGAAGGGTATGAAGAAGCTGCTGAACTCCACCGCTTACAAGTGCTCCAGCTCTGCCGATGACTTCTCCGCCGCCATCCCCGCCGCCGTCGTCATCGTCGGCACCTGGGGCACCAGCGCCGCCAAGGCCGCTCTGGGCGACAACTACGCCTGCACCGATCTGCCCAGCTTCACCGTGGACGGCAACTCTTACCACCTTGGCTCCTTCTCCGGCAACAAGCTGGTGGGTGTCAAGCCCCAGACTGATCCCGTGAAGACCGCCGTTCTGCAGAAGCTTGCCCTGTACCTGACCAACGAGAAGTGCCAGCTTGCCCGGTTCGACGCCGTGGGCTGGGGTCCCTCCAACAAGGCTGCCCAGCAGTCCGAAAAGGTTGCCGGTGATCCTGCTCTGGCCGCTCTGGCTGCTCAGAGTGCCTATGCTACGCCGCAGGGACAGATTGACGGCTCCTGGTGGGATATCGCCAAGGTTTATGCCACCGCTGCCAAGGAGGCTACCACCGACGAAGAGCTGAAGGCCGCGCTGGAGAGCTATGAGACCTCCATTAAGGGTCTGTTCTCCATGTCCGCCGAGGAGCGGGAGGCCTTTACGGTCATCGGCTCCATCAACGGCGACGGCTGGTCCGTGGATCTTCCCATGACCAAGCAGGACGACGGCAGCTGGCTGACCGATGAGGCCTACCAGATGGATGCCGGCGTTGAGTTCAAGGTTCGTCAAGGCAAGGCCTGGGACGTTGCCTACGGCACCGACGGCAATAACTTTGTGGTCGAGACCGCCGGTACCTACAAAGTCCGTTTGACCCTCAACGGCGAAGAAGGCACCGTGGAACTGGTTCCCGCCGAATAAGGCAGGCTTCCATCCACAAACGCAGTGACATAGAGTTCTGAGAGGGGGAGCCGCTCGGGTTTGCCCGAGCGGCTCTTTTGAGGTCCCTCTGCCGCTGCCTTCCGAGTCCCGACGGGATTCGGAGCGTGCTCCCTGTTCCGGCCCGGTGTCCCGCCGAAGAAGGAGGAGCCCCGGCACCGCCGGCTTCCTTTTTGGGCGGAACACCGGAAACAAATGGACGCCTCCGCAACCGGCTTTTGGGCGGGCAGCATTTCCCGCCAAAGCGAAAAAACGGTTCCCGGAGGCAGCCAAATCCAAAAAGAATGGAGGTAGGCGGATAAACGCAGGTTTATCCCGATTGATCATGAAGAAACTGACGGATCTGGAATACCTCAGGCTGAACACGTTTCAGCGTCTGTGGTACAACATTGTCCTGTTCGTTCTCGGCATCCCCGGCTGGCTGGCCTCTTTGGTCAAAGCCGTCGGGAACGGGATCGCAGGCGCTTTCAGGGGCATCCGAAACGAGCTGACGGATTGCGCCACCACCTTTACAAAGGGCAGCTGGAAAACGAAGGTATCCTACCTTGTGATGGGCTTCGGCAATATTGCCCGGGGTCAGGTGCTGCGGGGACTGCTGTTCCTTGTCTTTGAATCTGTGTTCATCGTTTATATGGTCACAACCGGCAGCTACTGGCTGGGCAAGTTCCGCACGCTGGGCGATGTGCCCCCCGGAGAGGTATACAACGAGGTGCTGGACACCTACGTCTGGGTCAACGGCGACGACTCTTTTAAAATTCTGCTGTACGGCCTCCTGACCATTCTCTTCATCATCGCTTTTGTCTACACATGGCGGCTGAACGTGAAGCAGAACCGGATCTCGGAGGAGATCCTTGCCACGGGCAAGAAGCTCAAAAGCGGAAAGGACGACCTTCGTTCCGTGCTGGACGATCAGTTCCACAAGACGCTGCTGGCACTGCCCATCACGGGCATCCTTGTCTTCACGATAATCCCGATTCTGTTCATGATCCTCGTTGCCTTCACCAACTATGACGGCGCTCACGACGGCTACAGCAACCTCTTTACATGGGTGGGGCTGAGCAATTTCAACGAGCTGATCAGCTCCAGCAGCGCGGACGCGAACCTCAGCTACACCTTCGGCGAAATCCTTTCGTGGACGCTGATGTGGGCGTTCTTTGCCACATTCACCAATTATTTCCTGGGAATGCTGGTGGCGATCCTCATTAACAAAAAGGGAATCCATTTCAAAAAGCTCTGGCGCGGCATTCTGGTTCTGACCATCGCGGTGCCTCAGTTCATTTCCCTGCTGTATGTCTCCAAGCTCTTCGATACCAACGGCGTCGTGAATGCCATGCTCCTGAAGCTGGGCTTTATCGATCAGGCCATCCGCTTCTGGGAGAATACCACCTCCGCCCGAATCCTCGTCATCGTAATCAACATCTGGGTCGGTATCCCCTATCTGATGCTGGTGAGCACCGGCATTCTGATGAATATTCCGCAGGATCTGTACGAGTCGTCCAAAATTGACGGTGCCAGTATCTGGCAGCAGTATGTGAAGATCACGCTTCCGTACATGCTCTTCGTCACGGGTCCCTACCTGCTGACCCAGTTCATCGGCAATATCAACAACTTCAACGTAATCTATCTGCTGACCAGCGGCCGCCCGGCAAGTCCGGATCTTGTAACCAGCGGCGGCAGTGCCACAACTACGGATCTTCTGATCACCTGGCTGTTCAACATTACCACCGGCGCCACCAGCAACTATAAGCTGGCCGCCGTGATTGCCATCATGATCTTCGTTGTTGTCGCGGTTCTTTCCCTGATCGTCTACAACGTGATCCCGTCTACCAGAAATGAGGAGGATTATTCGTAATGAGCAGGAATCGATTTCACATGGGAATCCGGACGAAAAGTACCGTTTCCAATACTGTGCTCTATGTGATCCTTGTCCTCATGTCCATTATCTGGCTAACGCCCTTTGCGTGCATCTTGCTGGAGTCCTTCCGGACTGAATCCACCGGACGTGTGGGCTACATCATCCCCAAGCAGTGGGGCTTTGACAACTACATCAATCTGTGGACCAAAACGAGCTTCCCCATTTGGTTCCGCAATACGCTGATCACCGCCCTGGCTACGGCGGTGCTGCAAACCCTTATGGTGCTGAGCGTCAGCTATGTTCTCTCCCGGCTTCGCTTCAAGGGCAGAAAGCTGCTGATGAACACCTGCCTGGTTCTGGGCATGTTCCCGGGCTTCGTCACCATGATCGTGCTGTATAAGGTTCTCAGCGGCATGGGGCTGACGGGAGCCAACTCCGTGCCGGGACTGATCCTCGTCTACTGCGCCAGCTCCGGCATGGGATACTATGTGTCCAAGGGCTTCTTCGACACCATCCCCAAGAGCTTGGACGAAGCGGCTCGGGTGGACGGCGCTTCCCGCTTTCAGGTGTTCTACAAGGTGATCATGCCTCTGTCCAAACCCATTGTCATTTATACCGTTCTCACTGCGTTCATGGCTCCCTGGGGCGACTTCATGTTTGCCAAGTATATCTCCCACAATACGGAGGTGGGCATGAATGTGGCGGTGGGTCTGCAATACTGGATCTCCTCGAAGACCCTGATTGCCACCAACTATACCATGTTCTGCGCAGGCGGCGTGGTGGTGGCACTTCCCGTCACCATCCTGTTCATGCTCCTGCAGAGGTACTATGTGGAAGGCGTCACCGGCGGCGCCGTGAAAGGATAAGGAGAGAGGAAAGCTATGGCATCTGTAAAATTAACCAACGTCAAGAAGGTCTACGACAAGAAGGTCGTGGCCGTTCACGATTTCAACCTGGACATCAAGGATAAGGAATTTGTGGTCTTCGTCGGCCCCTCCGGCTGCGGCAAATCCACGACCCTGCGGATGATTGCGGGTCTGGAGGAGATCTCCGAGGGTACCGTGGAGATCGACGGTGTGGTGGTCAACGACCTCCAGCCCAAGGATCGGGACATCGCCATGGTGTTCCAGAACTACGCCCTGTACCCCCACCTGACGGTGTTTGAGAACATGGCCTTCAGCCTTCGTTTGAAGAAGGTTCCCAACGATGAGGTGTTCAGGCGCGTCACGGAAGCGGCGAAGGTGCTGGGCATTACCGAGTATCTGACCCGGAAGCCCCGGGCGCTGTCCGGCGGCCAGCGGCAGCGTGTGGCCATCGGTCGTGCCATGGTTCGGGATTCCAAGGTGTTTCTGATGGATGAGCCGCTGTCCAACCTGGACGCCAAGCTCCGCAATCAGATGCGTGCCGAAATCATTCTCCTGCGGAAAAAGATCGACACGACCTTTATCTATGTAACCCATGACCAGACCGAGGCCATGACGCTCGGCGACCGGATCGTCATCATGAAGGACGGCTTCATCCAGCAGGTCGGCACCCCCACGGAGGTATTTGAGCATCCCGTGAATCTGTTCGTGGCGGGCTTCATCGGCGCGCCCCAGATGAACACCTTCCGCACGGAGCTGGTGCGGGAGAACGGCAAGTACTATGTGACGCCTCTCGGAAGCCGGATTGAGGTGGACGGTGAGACCGGTGAAAATCTGGCGGCAAAGGCGGTGGACAGCCGCAGTGTGGTTCTGGGCGTCCGTCCGGAGCACATCACCCTGTCCCAGCCGGGCCCCCATGCGATTCCCTGTACCATTATCGTAAATGAAATGATGGGCAGCGAGCTGCACATTCACGCGGAGACGGAGGACGGCGCCCAGCTGGTGGTTCGGGTACCCACCCTCGGCCTGCGCAGACAGGAGCGGGCGGAGCTGGTCAATGGTGCGAAGATCCATGTGAGCTTCCCCGGCGAAGTCATGCACCTGTTCGATCCCGAAACCGAGCGGAATCTGATCTACGGATAAGGCTTCACGGGTAAGCACCGCACCCCAAAACTGCGCAAAAGTCGGTGCATGAAGGTTTTGTGCATCCTTTACGGTTCCCCCCGCAGGGGCTGGAAAATGGCACATTATCCATTTTGCTATGCGTTTGCATACCAAGAACCCCCGCGAGCGCGGGAAAAGAATACATGTTTAATCTCCCCCGGCTGTACCGAAAAAATCGGCACAGCCGGGGGAGATTTGCGGTGACGATGGTATCCGGAGCGGTTTGGATGGCGGTCAAGGGGCGGCGGAGCCGAGGATCAGGGAGGTCTGGGGGGCAAGGCTCAGGACGGTGCCTTCCAGAGACGCTTCGCCCATGCCGATGACCTCCAGAATGGAGCGGCAGGGAATGTCCGTATCGGCAAGATCTACCGTAAAGGGAATGTCCGTGCTGATGTTGTGAAGAATACACAGGGTGCTTCCCTCGTATTCCACGAGAAAGCCGCCGCACTTGGCGCTGCCAAGATTCACCTGTGTATAGGTGCCCCGGGGAATTGCCGGGTAGCGGTTTCTTATAGAGATCAGGCGGCAGTAGTAGCGCAGCAGGCTCCCCTCCTGTGCCAGCTGAGACTCTACGGTTCCGTTGGTCTGCTTGGAAGAGGGATAGGTGCTGCCCTCCGGATCCCGGGGACTGCTGTCGTCTCCCCAGAGCATGGCAAGCCGCCGGTTGGCATCGGTATTGGCGGAACCTCGGACGCCCTTCATGCCGATCTCCTCACCGTAGTACAGGAACGGCGAGCCGCTGCACAGCAGATAGAGATTGGCGGCCATCTGGGGAAAGTGGTTCGCCAGCATCAGATACCCGGCAGAGCGATCCATGTCGTGGTTGGAAAGGAAGGAAACCATCATGCCGTCGGGGTTCGCCTGAGAAATCTTGTCCTGAAAAGCGCACATGTAGCCCGTGAACCGGTTGATGTCCTGATCCTTGGCAGCGGAGGCAATAACGCCCTCGGCCTGGGCGGCGGAGAAATTGAAGCAGTTCATGGCCGGATAGTAGGCAAGGATCTCCGACTCGCCGGACCAGCACTCGCCCACAAGATAGACCTCCGGCTTCACGGCTCGGAGCTGGTCGGTGTACCACTTCCAGAACGCCACGCTTCGGCCGGTTTCTCCATAGTAAAGATACTTGACGGCGTCAAAGCGGAATCCGTCCACGCCCAGCTCCAGATAGTACTTTGCCACGTTCAGCATTTCCTCCCGGACGGCGGGATTGTCATAGTTCAGCTCCGGCATGTCCGGGGAGAAGTTGCACTCGTAATATTCGTCCGCCGTTCCGGGAATCTTTTCGCAGGTGATCCCGGCCGGAAGCGTCTCGCCGGTGTACCAGCTGTAGTAATCGTAGTAGGGATCGTCGGGATTGGCGTCGGCGTGGGACTGGCAGAAGGACTGAAACCATTCGTGGTTCCGGGCAGTGTGGTTGATGACAAGATCGAGAATCACCTTCACGTTCCGGGCATGGCAGGCGTCGAGAAGCGCCCGGAGATCGTCCTCGGTGCCGAAGTCCGAGTCGATCCGGTAGTAATCCGTTGCGTCGTATTTGTGATAAGAGGGGCTGGCAAAAATCGGTGTCAGCCACAGCCCCTGTACCCCGAGACTGGTATCCGACAGGAGATTCCCGTCGTTCAGATAGTCCAGGTGCTGGAGAATTCCGTTCAGGTCTCCCATTCCGTCCCCGTCGGAGTCGGCAAAGGAGCCGACAAAAATCTCATAGAACACCCGGTAGTTGTCGTCCGTTTTGTCGGCCTCCGTGGGCACGGTCTCCGCCGGAGAGGCCGTGCCGCACCCTGCCAGCACCAAGGCCAGCAGAAGCGCCGCGGCGCGAAGAAAAAATTTTTTCATATGTAATCCCGCCTTTGAACTTTTCATCCGAAAATCGTATCAGCATTCAGCACTGCGTCGGGTACGGGCTTCAGCGGATTTCCCGTCCGGAGGAGGGAGAATACCTTCAGGGATTCCAGCGCGCGCCCCGTGCTGTCAAAAAACGCCTGATTGTCCACGGCGCTGCCGCCGTAGTATTTGCCCGCGTCCTCCGGGTCGTAGGAGGCGGCGTAGGAGCTGGCCCAGCCGGAGCCGTACTGCTCCCATTTCCGGCTGTTTTCCGCCCGACTGCCGCCTCCAGCGCTGATCCATGCGCCCTCCCAGTAGAAGACACCGATGCCGTTTGTCGTGTCCTCCGCCATTGTTCGGACAACGTCCGCCACGGCATCGGCCTGTCCCTGTACGGTAAAGGGATAGGGTTTGGCATAGCTGCCGCCCTCGCCGATGGTATTGCCGAAGAAATCCGTATCCTCCGGGGTGTAGGCGTAGGAGGTTTCCGCTACCATGACCTTCTTGCCGTAGGCTTCGGCAATCTGAGAGAGCACGGCGGCGAGATTCTCCAGCGTCCCATGCCAGTAAGGGTAGTAGGAGGTGGCGAATACATCGTAATCCAGTCGGAAATCGTCCAGCGTTTTCGCGTAGAAGCGCATGGCGTCGGCGTTCTCCGGATTCGTGAAGTGAACGGCCACCAGTGCCTCCGGGAAAATTGCCCGGACGGCTCGGGAGCCGGCCTCCATCAGATAGCAGATGTTCCCCCAGGTGGTTTCCCCGCAGAGACTGCCGTTGGTCTCATTGCCCAGCTGCACCATGCCTACATCCACCTTGGCGTCCTTCAGCTGCTGAAGGCAGTCCGTGGTGTAGCGGTTCAGGGCATCGGCCTTTTCGTCGATTTCCATACCGACCCACGCTTTGGGAACCATCTGCTTACCGGGATCGGCCCAGAAATCGGAATAGTGAAAATCGACAAGAAGCTTCATGCCGTACCGGGTGGCTCGCTTGCCGATGGCGAGGGCGGTGCCGATGTCGCAGTTTCCGCCGCCGTAGCCCCGACCGGAGCCGTCGTAGGGATCCACCCACACCCGAACCCGGATGTAATTGATCCCGTTTTCGGAAAGGATCTCAAAAACGTCCTTCTCCCTACCGTCAAAATCATAGTACCGGACGCCGCCCGCCTCCAGCGACGGCACGATGGAGGCGTCCATGCCCAGAATAAAGGCTTCGGTCATGCCCTCAATCCTCGGAACATACAGCGTGTCCGAAGTGACGACCCGCTTCTCCCCGCCGCACCCGGCCAGACACCCGGCCAGCAGGCAGACGGTCAGCCATGCAAACACCCTTTTCACGGTTCCCACCTCCGTCTCTTACCGGATTGTGCGTTTATTTTTCGGATTTGGCGGGTTCTTCCGTTTCGGGATTCCGGAATACTTCCACCCGTTCAAGCCGGATCGTCACACGGGTCTGTCCGCCGATGGTGCAGGTAAACAGTGTCAGATCCCAGTCCCCTGCTTCCATCCCCTCCGTGTCCATGGGGTTCAGCGTCTCCCGCTCCACCACCTGGAAGGTCACCACATGCTCATCCATATCCGTAAACAGAACGATGTCCCCGGGTTGGAGCTCCTTCAGCTTTCCGAAATGAGACGCATAGTTGTGGGCGCAGATGATCAGGTTGTCCTGATACAAGGAGCCTGAATACCGGCAGGGGGCAACCTTCAATGCGGGATAGTCCCACTGGCTGATCACCGGCAGCTCCAGCTCCAGCGACGGAATGCTCAGCACGCCGATGTAGTCCCGGCCGTTGATGGTCTTCACCGGCATCTCCCGCTGGACATCCGGCAGGGATTCCGGAAGGGTCGTGGGTTCGGCTTCGTCATCGCCCGTTTCCGTGGGGAGCGCGTCGCACAGCTGGGCAATGACCTGCCGGGCGGAGTCCCGGGCTTCGTGGGACTCCCGTTCATTGTAAGCCGAAAGGAACAGGGCCGCCGCAATCAGCAGCAGCCCCGCATTGATCCAGACGGTTCCCCGGTTAGCCTTCATCCCTGGCCTCCCGGCGGCGGAACAGACCCACGGCGATGCAGCCAAGCCCCGCACAGGCCAGCACCGGCACCGGCCACCACAGCTGCCCGGTCTGGGGAAGCTTCTTCCCGCCGCCGGGGGAGGGAGGCGCGGTGGGCTTGACCTCCCGTTCCAGATCGGTCTTGGGCTGGCTGGTCACGTCGTATTGATATTCATCAGCGTAGAGGTAAGGCACGCTCACCAGGAAGGGAGCGGTTTTCCCGTAGCCGGGAGCGGCGGTTTTCTGCACCACCAGATACAGGCCGAAGGTCAGGTCGGAAAAGGTCGCGTTGCCGTCTTTATCGACGGTCACGGGATCGGAGGTGACGGGAGTCAGCTTCCCTTTCAGCTCCGCCAGCCGCCCCGCCAGATCCGGGGACTCGATGTCGCCGAATTCGGGAATGTCCGCCTGAATTTCTTCCACGGGGACGAAGCTGTAGTTGCCGTCGTCCTCCGCCACGTCGCCCACCTTGTACAGGGCAAGCGTGCCGCCGCGGACGGCTTTTCCCTTGTAGGTCATGGAGACGGTGATGCTGCAATGGCCGTTCCGGCTCTCATCCGGAACCGCGTGGGCGGCGGCGGACAGGGGCAGAGCAAGCAGGAAAAGCAGCGCCAGCAGGCCGGAAATAACATGCTTTCTCATGAAAAAACCTCCTATTTCTTTCTGCGCCTGGGCAGCAGCAGAAGGATCAACAGAATCAGCAGCATGGGGATCGCCACGACGGGCGCCACCAGCATTGGCTCTAACTGGACGGCGTCGGCGGTGACCCGCACGGTTTTGACTTCCTCGATATTGTCGATGCGGTGCCCGCGAACCAGCAGCCGGTGGGTATTGATGCCGTAGGGGGTGCAGGTCACCAGGGTGCAGTAGTCCTGGCCTTCTACAATTTCCAGTGCGGCGGTATCCTGCGGCTCCACAATGAGGATTTGATCCACCTCATAGGTCAGGATCTCATCCAGCACCCGCAGGAGGAAGGTATCCCCCTCCCGGAGCTTGTCCAGGTTGGTGAACAGCTTGGCGCTGGGCAGACCCCGGTGACCGGAGAGGACGCAGTGGGTGCTCTCCCCGCCTACCGGCAGGCTGGACCATTCCAGATGGCCCACGGCCACCTGCAGGACGGGATCCTCCGTGCCGTGGTAGATGGGCAGGCTCACGTCAATTTCGGGAATCTCGATATAGCCCATGACCCCCTGACCGGATATGTCCAGCAGGCTTTCGTATTCGGCCTTCTGCTCCTCGGAGAGGAGGAAGCTGTTGCTGCGACTACACAGGTTCCGGTTATACTGCCGGGCGGCGTCCCAGATGGCGTCATAGCTGGCGTTGTCGAGAGCGGCCACGTTTTCGGCGTAGGTGGCGATGGCGCGGGTCTGGTGGAAGGAGTTCCAGTAGTCGCTGACGGTGGGGTACAGCAACAGGGACAGCCCTATGAGCAATAGGATCACCAGAACAATGGTGGATAGATGTTTTCGCATACAGGGTTCTCCTTGTGGCTGTGTGCCGGGGAGGGGCGCTCCCCGGCACAGAACTTATGGTTAAGAAAGCGGAATCAGGGGATGTGAATCCTCAGGAATTAACGATTGGCATCGCTCATGCGCTTCTTGGTGACCAGCAGGACGACCGCGCCCAGCACCAGGACAGCGCCCAGTACATAGAAGACGGTGGTGCCCATGCCGCCGGTGGAGGGCAGGGTCGTGCCGGTTTTGTTTTCGACCTCAGCGGTAACAGAAAGCTTCGTGGTATCCGTGCTGCTGCCCGCTACCTTAACTTCAACAGGCGCAGTCAGCGGATTGTAGCCGGCGGGAGCCTCGGTTTCTACCAGGTGGTAGGTGCCGTCGGCAAGGCCGCCGAAGGTGGCTTCGCCCTGAGCGTTGGTTGTCATGACAGTGGCAGCATTCTTGTCTGCAACCCATTCGACCTTCTTATCGGTATTCCACTTGTAGTACACGAGAGAGGTTCCAGCATCAGTGGTTACTTCCTTGTACAGGACAAACTTCGCGTTAGGCAGCTTGGTGGTTTTGCTGCCGGACTCAAACTTGTCGATAACGATCTTGGAGCTGTAGACCTCTTGCTTCTGCGCGGGCGTGGTGGTCGTATGGGTCGAATCGGTAGGATCGTTGCTGTAGGTCAATTTTGCCTCGTTCTTCGAGACCACCGCAATTGCCTTTTCATTGACGGTAGCCGTATAAGTAACTGTGATGGCATCGCCAACAGTGCAATTCTTGACAAGAATGGTCACCTTGAACGTATTAGGAGCGGTTTCAGCATCATAGGCGATCGTGCACTTGTCGGTGTCAGCGGTCACATCAGCACTTCCAACCTTTACCGCAAGGCTGTTCCGGTTAAAGGTCAATCCCTCGCTCATGGTATCGGCGATTTCGTAAGTATAGGTTTCAAATCCCATGGTATCGGGTACCTTGCCGGTAATGGTGTAGTTGACCGTCTCGCCCACATCGGCGCTAACCTTATTATCGGTCTTCTCAAAGGGCATGTCGTTCTTATCGTGGATGGTGACAGTCGGGTTGGTGGTGGTCAGGTTGCACAGTGCGCCGGTGGAACTGGCGACGAAGTAGTAGCCCAGGTCGAGGTTGGAAACAGAGACAGAGTTAGCGTCTCCGGACAGTTGCAGTCCGGTCATACCATCGACAGCCGCCTTCAACGCCACGGCAAAGTCGGGCGCGCTGAAGCCGTTGCCGGTAGTAACGACATAAGTATCACCACCGTTGACCTGGGTCAGCGTCAGGCCATGCGCCCCTGTAGCATAGGCACTGACAGTGTTGAACCATTCGCTGGTGCTGTCAATGGTGTAAGAATAGTGTTCCTTAGCCGCATCATAGACCACATCAAAAATCTTGTAGGCTTTGTACTCCTGATTTGCAACGGGATTCGCAACGGTAATGGTGCCGGTGGTGGTTGTTGTTCCTGTTTCAGTGGCAAAGGCTGTGACGGCCAGGGCGAAGACCATGACCAGTGCCAGCAGAAGGCTGGCGAGTTTTCTTGCGTGTTTCATTTTTTGTGCTCCTTCTTTCATCGTAATTTTGAATTGGAATGGTGGCTTTCCGCGTATCAGGAAGATGCCTCATCCTCCTTTCGACGCCTGCAATGGCTATACAACAGGGTCGCCGCGCCGAAGATCAGCGCCAGGCCGCCTGCGGTATAAGAGGTTGTTCCGGCTCCGCCGGTGTCGGGAAGCTTGTAGCCCCAAAGGGTGTCCTGAATGGGAAGCTCCAACACCTTGGAGTCGGTGCCGGTGGTAACGGTCAAAGCCGTTCCGGTGTCGGTGTCGCTGGCCTTTTCCAACGTTCCGTCCGGGTTCTCCGTGGCCGGGTAAAGCGTCGCGTCTTCGTCCCTGACCTCCAGAATCCAGGGTCCTGCCGTCATGTAATTTGACGGCGCCTGTGTCTCACGCAGATCGTAGGTGGTATTGCGCCGGATGCCTTCAAAGAGCGCGGTGCCGTCTTTATCGGTGGTGACCTCCATAGAGTTCTCTGTCCCCTGTTCTTTCAGGGTGAACTTTGCGCCTTCCAGCAGCTTCGAAGCGTCCGCGCTGTCCGTCTTCGTGATTTGCAGATTCAGCTGGGTCGTCATGGTGTTGGTAAAGGCGTCTCCCGGGATGGTCAGGGTGTAAGACCCGTCCGAATTGCTCCCTTGCCCAACCGCATCGCCCGACCCCGAAGAGCCGGTGGCGGTGTTTTCTATTACGGTTTCATAGTCGAACCGCACCTCTTTGCCCGGTGCATAGGGGACATTTGTAATGTCCTTTGTTTGCTTACCAGAACCATTGTTGAAAACATAATTGTAGGTACCCGTTCCGGAAACACTTAGCTCTGCAACATAATAACCGTCCGAACCCTGTGTCATCTGCATTCCCGGCCAACTTGTAAGCGGATTACTCGAATCGGCCCATACGTGCATGTACACGTGCTCCCAGCCTTGCGTGTTCTTAAAGTGAACCCTGAACGTCCCCGTCTGGGAGCCCGTTCCGGAGCCAGAGCCGGAGGAACCGCCGCTTTCGCTGCCGTCCAACGTAACGGAGGACACATAGTAGCTTTTGAAGTCCACACCCAAAAGGGAAACGGTTTTCTCCGAAACTGTCACCTGAATCGTATGTACATTCGTATCATAGGTGACACCGGCTCGATCGCCCTTGACCTCGCTGAGCGTGTAGGTATGGGTTCCGGTCTGGGAATACTGCACGTCGGGCGAAATCGAAAATTGTCCGGTAGCAGCATCGGATGTTGCCGTTCCGACTTCCTTCCCCTCACTGTCCGTTAACTTAAACTGGAAGTTCAGTCCCTCGTTCTGCTTTACGCCGTCCTTGAGCAGAGCCTTGGTACCGGTAATGTCCAGCTCCGGCGTGGCCGTTACAACCTTTCCACCCGGGTCACCCAGAATCAGACCGCCGTTGGTCATGATGCCGCCGCCGTGGATGTTGGAATGGTTGCCGGTGATAATGACCTTCGCGGCATCGACTGCCTGGCTCTTGGCGGTGTCATCAGGCCTTGCATTTAATCCGAACAGATACTTTGCAGCTGCATAGCCGGTCTTGCCGATGGCGGCCCGCAGGGCCTCCTCGTCCAGCGGCGCCTCGCTGAGGATCACCGCCTGCCCCTTGGTGTGGGAGGCGGTGACTTTTTTCACCGGCAGAGCGCCCCGGATGGCATCGCTGACATGGGCCTCGCACATCCCGCACATCATGCCGTCTACCTTCACCGTTGTCTCGATCATATGGATTCCACTCCTTTTGGTTAATGTTATCTAACTGCATCTCAGAAACCAAGCCGCCCGCAGGCGACCTCTGGAACGACTGCATTGTAATCCCCACCGCCGGTTTTGTCAAGAGACGCTCTTGCAAATCCGGCAAAACCCACTTATAATATACTATAAATCATGCCGATCCCCAAGGAGGAAGCTTCCCATGCAGCTCTCTGCAACGAAAAAACTGGTATTCTGCGCCATCTGCGTGGCATTGTGCGTGGGGCTGCCCATGGCCTTTCATGCGCTGGGCTCCGGCACCGTGTTCCTGCCCATGCACATCCCCGTGCTGCTGTGCGGCCTGGTCTGCACGTGGCCCTACGGCGTGGTCTGCGGCCTGCTTGGCCCCATGCTTTCAAGCGTTCTCACCGGAATGCCGACAGCGGCCCTGATGCCTGCCATGATGGTCGAGTGCGCGGCCTACGGCCTGACGACCG
>ERZ779876.2243-NODE-2243-length-14432-cov-4.768102_pt1 | contig 14432 bp, 8 predicted proteins | sample MGYA00511068_ERZ779876 | MGnify/ENA primary metagenome ERZ779876 (study PRJEB29588, sample SAMEA1970858) | human gut metagenome | biome: human gut; feature: human-associated habitat; material: faeces | place: Denmark | collected 2008/2010 ...
TTCTTATCTTTCCTAATATACTTATATATAGTAGTGCGAAACGCAGTGCGAAAAAGCGATACCTTTTTCATTCAATCAACTAAAAACCAACACCTTGGTCATTCGAAACGTAGTGCGAAATGCGGTGCGAAATACGATGCGGCTCGTAGCATGCCCAGACATGCCATAAGCTAACCGTCAATCATTCAACATAGTGAGTTTAGCGAACTTCAAAAGTAACTGCTTTTGTCCGAAATGATCGAAGGCCACTGTAGCCTTTGCGTTACCACCCTCTCCTTCTATCGAGACAATCTCACCTTCCCCAAAACGATCATGGCGAACCTTGGAACCCACATGTAACCCCGATAGATCTGTGGCTGGAGCCGCCGAAAAGGACGATTCCATCGTGTTTTTTAACTTCGTAAGATGCCCTTGACGCTGTGCCGCTTGCTTCACCGGCGACACGAAATCATCCTCAACCGCCCTTGGTTGCCGGAATGGAGAGGCAAAAGCCGGGCGCCCGTAGCGTTCACGGGCCGAGGCGAATGCATCTGAAGCGCCGGCATCCGAAGGCATATCCAGATACTTAGCGTCTATATCCTTCAAGAAACGGCTGGGCGTACACATATCCGTCTTCCCATTACGATAGCGGCTCTTCGCATAGCTCAATACGCAATTTTGCTCCGCACGGGTAATCGCCACGTAGAACAAACGACGCTCCTCCTCTACCGCTCTCGGGTTATCTTTCGACAGGGACGAGGGGAATAGGTCTTCCTCCAAGCCTACCACGAAAACATTCGTGAATTCCAATCCCTTGGCGGCATGTACGGTCATCATCGTGACCTTATCGGAGTTTTCCTCTTTATCGTTATCTTGATCGGTGAGCAAGGATACCTCCGCCAAGAAGTCGGACATGGCGACTTGCTCCATGCCCTCCTCACGCCGGATCTCGCAAAACTCAGCGATACCTTTCAGCAACTCCTGCAAGTTCTCTTGCTTGCTCACGCCCTCTACGGAACGGTCTTGAAACAGGTCGGAAACGATGCCGCTACGCTTCACCACCAAGGTAGCCAATTCCTCTGCGGAGAGTTTTTTATTCTCTTCAATGAAAACTTCAATCAAACTACGGAAATCGCTCAGTTTCTTAGCTGTACCATTATTTATCGGTAGCGAATATTCCAAGGGGGCTTGAAGCACGGTCCATAGACTTACCCCGTATTCAGTAGCGGCGCCAACAAGCTTACCTACCGTCGTATCCCCGATTCCCCGGGTGGGATAATTGATGATTCGCTTCAAGGCCTCCTCGTCGTGCGGGTTCACGATCAGGCGGAAGTAAGAGATCACGTCCTTGATCTCTTTCCGCTGGTAAAAAGACAAACCGCCGTAAATCTTGTAAGGGATGCCCCGCTTTCGCAACGCCTCTTCCAAGATACGGGACTGGGCGTTGGTACGATACAAGATAGCGAAATCAGCATACGAGAATTTCCCTAATATCCCGTGCATCTCGTTGATTCGGGCGGCTACGGTGTAGCCCTCCTCATAATCGGAGTACGAGGTGAAAACACTCACCTTGTTGCCCGCCTCTTTCTCGGAATAGACCGTTTTGGGTATCTGACGTGTATTCTTGTCGATCAAGCTATTGGCAGCGTTCACGATATTCTGGGTGGAACGGTAATTCCGTTCCAGCTTGAAGATACGGCAACCGGTATAAAGATTCTTGAATTGCAGGATATTATCTATATTAGCGCCTCGGAAGGAGTAGATGCTCTGGGCGTCATCCCCTACCACGCAGATATGGCCGTGTCTCTCGCAAAGCCGTTGCACGATCAAGTGTTGGGCGAAGTTCGTATCTTGATACTCATCCACCAATACATACCGGAAGAAGTTCCGGTATTTCTCCAAGACGGCCGGATGATCCCGGAACAGGATATTGGTTTGCAGCAACAAGTCGTCGAAATCCATCGCTCCCGCTTGCAGGCAACGGCTCTGGTAACGTTTGTAGATTTCCCGAAGCAAGGGGACCTTGGCATTCATATCGCTTTCCACGAGCTCTTTATTTTGCTCGTAGGCCGTATAAGTTATCAAGGAGTTCTTCGCGTTGGAGATCCGGCTCTGCACCATTCCTAGGCGGTACACCTTATCGTCCAATTGCATTTCCTTGATGATGGATTTCAGTAAGCTCTTGGAATCAGTGGCGTCATAAATCGTGAAATTGGAAGGATAACCGATATGCTCCGCCTCGTTCCGTAAAATACGGGAGAAGATGGAATGGAACGTTCCCATCCATAGCCGACGGGCCGTTTGGTCACCGGTGATGGCCGCAATACGCTCTTTCATCTCCCGGGCCGCCTTATTGGTAAAGGTCAGCGCCAAGATACTATAGGGAGGCAATCCCAATTGCAATAAATAAGCGATCTTATAGGTCAGTACCCTTGTCTTACCGGAGCCAGCCCCGGCCACGACCAAGGATGGCCCCTCATTGTAAACCACCGCTTCCCGCTGGCTCTCATTCAGTTGATTCAAATACTCTTCCACATTCATCCGTTTTAGGGATACAAAATTAGGGAAAATAAGCGATTCCACATAAAAAAGTTGGGCAGGTCGCCGATAATATATACATTTGCCTACATATAATCAGTAGTATTAACCAAAACAAGAGACTATGGGGAAATGGGAAATTTTGAGAAAATAATTATTAAGAAAGAGCGGGACAAGATCAGGAGGGAGACTTTAGGGAAGTTCTTTTTTGATTTGGCTAAGTTGGTTTTCGCCGCTATAGTATTGGGAGAAATACTCCTTTTGCAAGAGAATGTTTTTGATAAGAGTTGTTGGGTCATGATAATGACAGGTCTTAGTGTCACCTATTCATTAGCTTGGTTAAGAAATAAAATTTTAAAATAAAAGAATATGATATTAAATCCATTAAGTGCCCTATTCTTAGTAGTAGGAGTTATTACAGGTTTATTTATCGCTTGGCTTTACACGAAGCCCGGCAAGAAATGGCTGGACGAGTTATGATACCGTAGGGAGCGGGCCTGTGCCCGCCCTACTTATCTAGGGCGTCCAACAGATCATCATTCCTTATGCTTCTCCCCGCCTTCTTCACGCTCGCTTTTAAATCACCGATCCGGTAGCTAATGGCGATGCCGAAACCACGACTAAACATACGCTCGGTCTGCCGGATATGAAAGTCCGGATATCGCTCGTTAATCTGTATCGTCTTATGATCTCCCAGAAAATCTTGCGCCCGCAGCGTACAAGTCAATTTATCCTTCAAGAAGCTCTTTACCACACTCAAGCCGTAAAAATAAAAGCCGTACGAGTCCATCCCCACATTCGGCTCGGAACGCACGTACCCACCCGACAGGACAAAACGCCACCCGTACTTAAACTTCTGCGAGAAATCGACAAAAGCAGAGCCACAAAAGCCGGAATTACGCACATCCGTATCGTAAACCTCATTCCCCTCCTGCGCCCGTAAATCCAGATAATGCAACATGCTGTTCAGCGACACGCTTGTCCGGGGCGAAGGATTATAGCTTAGATAAAGGTTTCCTCCCGCTGCTTTCACGTCCACGAGATTATCATACGTACTATTCACCACATTCGCCGAATCAATGAACAGATACTCATCAATCACCCCTTTTCCCAAGGTGCAGAGCACGGAAGCTTGCACATTCAATTTCGTTCCGTAATAACTGTATGACGCCGAAAGACGATGATGTTTCTCCGATACCAATCCCGGATTTCCATACGAGATAGAGGTCCCAGACACGAACACCGTAGGATTCAAATAGCTGATATTCGGGCGACGTAAACGTAAGTTGTAAGCCAAGCGAAACAAACTCCGGTCATCCAAGCGGAAAGCGGAGGTCCAAGAAGGAACCCAATCCGTTACACGATAATTAAAATCCTTGCCTTCGCCTTGTTTATAAGTCACGTCCTGCCAAGTATGTTCCATACGAATGCCGGGGTTCAAGCTCCATTTACCATACTTAAATCCATATCCCGCATAGGCGGAGCATATATTCTGCACATGCCGATATTCCACCAAAGGCTGTAAATCTGCGGGTAACCAGACACCCTCATCCAACTCCTTTACCTCCGAAGTAGCGTGGCTCGTACTGCTACGCCGAATCAGCTTCAAACCGCCCTCGATGGAATGCGTACTTGTAAAAGGATTCACGTAATCAAGCTGGGCCGTATGCTCATGGGTGCGGGCATGACTGATTTGCCGGGTATAATCGGCCTCCAGTTGGGGTAACGAGACATTACCCATCTTATCCTTATCGTAAAACACGCTATAGATATCGTTCGGGATATAATCATACTGATAGGAAAGCGTTAGCATCTCTTCCTTATTTCGTTTGAATAAACGCTGATAATCCGCTTTTAAGGAGGCGCTACCCCATTCGTTCTTTTTACTCATATCCTCGTTATAAGCATAGATTTCTTCCCCCTCTTTATCAAGCCTGCTATAATGGCTATTCCAAATAGAGTTGCTGTTTCCGATATTCAAGTTTCCGGACAAGGAGATTAAATTCAATGTATCGATCTCGAAACTGCCTTCCAGACTTCCATAATGAGCCGGATATTTCACGTCTACGTCCGAGAGCATCCGGAGCTTCGCACCGTCTTCCGACTGAGTACGGAGATAATCTGACTCGCTCTCGGATGACTGTTGGCTAAACGTATAATTTCCGGAAAGCGATAATCGGCCATATTTCAGCGTAGCGAAACCACCGACACTCTTAAATAAGTTCATCACCGTAGTGTTTATACTCGCGTTATATCCCTCGAACTCCGCTCCTTTCGTCACGATATTCAAGATTCCGCTGACACCCTCCGCATCGTAACGGGCACCGGGATCTGTTATCACCTCCACTTTCTTGATCATGCTGGCGGGGATACTACGCAAGACCTCCTTGGGATTATTGGAGAACATATTCGAGGGACGCCCATTCATATAAATCTTAAAACTGGATTGTCCGTTTACCTTCACGTTATCCTCGCCATCCACGGTCACTAGAGGGACTTTCCGCAACATCTCCAGCAGGGTATAGGTTCTGGAATCCGGGTCCTCGGCGATACTGTAAGTAGTCTTATCCGCCTCCGCCTTTATCAAGGGTTTCACGGCGACAATGTTTATCTCGGGTAAGTCCTCGTTCAAATACAATGAATCGGGAGAGACGAGTTGGGCGGTCAACGTCGAGTTCCAGTTTCCCACAAGCCCTATCAAGGTCATCATCATCAGAAATCTTTTCATATCTGCATCTTATTTGATTTGTTTTCGGGCAAAAGTAGAGGCAACAGACAACAACAACATAAATAATCGCCGGATAAGTAGCTGACATTTCCATGACATTTCCATGACATCCGGTCATTTAGCTGGATTTATGTCTATTTCATCCCGAATCCTATCGAAAAGGATACTTTCCTTCTATAATATTTAGTACCTTCGAACGTTCTTTTTATGTTAATTCTAATCTAGCGAATAATGAATACACGACTATCGGCCAATCTATCTGTTTTGGGTACCTCCTTAATGCTGATTCTCTCGTTCAGCTTCGGTTTCCATAGTTATACGGAAGCTAAGAAAACGATCGTGACAGACTTGAACCAAGCGTTGCAACAAACGATCCTGCAAAATTCCCACCAATGGATGAGCCAAGATTCCATACGCACCTATGCCAATCTATCCAAGCATTTCGGCAATCCGGTATCCATAGAAAGTTATAACAAGGACTTTTCCGACGCATTGAGTTATACGCCCGACAAGAAGAAAACGGGAATCGTGATCCACGTACTCAATAAAGATCCTCAAACCGAAAACGCTCCCGCTAATGCCAACAAGAAACTCAACGAATATTATATCGCCAGCGATACGATTATCTGGGCATCATCCATAGCGAACAGCCCCAATGCTACCACGGATCATATCGGGATCTCATTCCAAGGGTACGCCAATTGCTCCACCTTTGCGGTTATCGGGCTATCGGACAAATCTTTGCCCGGCCTATTCCTCGGGCTTGCCTTTTTATCCGCTACCCTGCCCTTATTGCTTAAACGTTATAGAAAGGAGTTGATAATGCCTCAGCCTATCCATCCGGGAAAGACCATCTCTTTCGGTAATTTGAACCTTTCTTGCGAGACCGCCTCCTTCTATAAGGAGAATGAGGAGAAACTAAAACTCACCCCTCAGCAATATGCCTTGATGGAGATGTTTTTCCTATCGCCTACGCATATCTTGAACCGCTCGGATATCTGCGAAAGTTTATGGCCGGGAAAGATCAACGCCGACGAGACCTTGAACACCTTGATCCGAAGGCTACGGCCTTTAGTGGAGGAAAACAGTAACCTAAAGATCACGACAGACCGTGGACGAGCCTATGTGCTTGAAATAAAAAAGAGCGACCATCTCTGATCGCTCTTTCCTTTTTATCTAGATAGAATTAATATCTTCCACCGTCCCGGTTAGAACCATAACCGCCACCTCTGTTAGAGCCATAGCCACCGCCTCTGTTGGAACCGTAGCCGCCACCTCTGTTGTTATTGAAACGACCACCTCTGTCGCCTCTATCCTCTCTAGGTCTGGCTTCTGTTATATTGATGACTTTGCCGTCATAACTTGCTTGGTTTAACTCCTCGATAGCCTTTTTAGCTAGCTCATCATCGCTCAGCTCAACGAAACCGAAGCCTCTTGAACGGCCAGTTTCTCTATCCATAATAACTTTTGCTGAAGTAATCTCACCGTAATCAGCAAATAACAGTCTTAAGTCCTCATCAGAGATGTTGTAACTTAGATTTGAAATGTAAAGATTCATTTTGTAAACTTTAATTAAATGGTTAATTGAGCTGAGTATGTCGACTAAAAAAGTTTACCTAACAAATCAAGTTGTGAGCAAATACTTTCTAATACTAACTTAAATCAATCTCAAATATGCTGCGAATGTAATGGTTTTATTCGAGCATACAACTATAAATCCAATAAATTTCGAAAAAATATAAGGGCGGGGTCTGCCCGCCCCCCACGAAATTAGAATACGGTAACTTCTTGTCCCGCGGTATTCGCACGGATTAAATAATCGTACATCGCCTCGCAATACACCGGAGGCAGGTAGAAACGGCCCGGGTAGACTGCGCAAAGATTAATCTTCACGGTCACTTGACTGCCTGCCGGCAGACGGTCTATATAACTATAAACACGGTCGTCACGAATATCCTGATAATTCACTCCGGCGCTCAAGCTGTCCGTAACGGACTCATTCAAGAAACGGGTATTCAGTATTTCCCATCCGGCAGGGAAGATCTCCGATAATACCAAATTATTATATCCCCGGGCCGAAGGGTTCTTTACCGTAACCACGGCGGAGAAATTCGTACCTTGCTCCAATTGGGCGACATTGACCGGACTTCCGTTCAAGTCCACATAGCTAACCGCCAATGAGACACCGTTCGCATACGCTTTTTCCTCTCCCTGCTCCGGTATTCCCTCGGTTATGATACGGGCGAAGAGCGTAGATTTACCCGTGTTCTTCAACTCGACGCTCGCCGAGGTCCCCGCCTTATCCAATAAGGTCTCGGACCATATATTCTTATCTGTTTTCACCTGTCCATCCTTTCCGCCACAAGCGTACGTGAAATCCATGACCCCGTCTACCCGATATTTAGCTAGGTAGTCCGACAAGGCAACTAAAGCGAATGCCGTAGATTGTGTGCTCAACCAATCATCCGAAGAAAGCTGTTTGGACAATTCTTCCACCAAAGTAGCGGCCTCCTTGCCTTTATCCAACAAGCAAAGCGTCATTAACTGGATGGATTGATCCCGGACATCACTGCCGAACGTCTCGTCATACTCGGAATAACCGGAAGGAAGAGCCGTCGTCTTACTGATCAAGTCTTGAGCGACATCCTCACGGCCGACCAAGGCATAGGCGGAAGCTAGCGACCAGCGACTCATGGAGGTCAAGTCTTTCATCTCTTTCAAGCGGTTCATGGCACCCATCTCCGGCGACCCGGCCAAAGCCAATACATACAGGCGATAGGCTTGGGTAGTCTCTTCCGAATCCATATAATAAGAGGTAGCCGGCTTCCAATTACGGGCTACCCGGCGTAGATTATTCAATACGCTTTGTTTCATGGCCTCGGGAACCAAGTAGCCTTTCTTCGAGGCTTCCAGCAAGAAATGAGTAGCGTAAACCGTACCCCAGCCATTGCTGCTCGTTCCACCCGGCCAATAGGCGAAAGCCCCATCTACGGTCTGGTAAGAGCGTAGACGGCGGATCACCTCTTTCACGGCCTCCTCCGTGGATTTCGCCTGTTGAGGGGTCAAATCCGTAAACGAGGAGATATAAAGCTGCGGGAATCCTTTCGAGGTGATCTGTTCCAGACATCCGTGAGGATAACCCAACAAATAAGATAGACGTGAGGATAAGTTCACGGGGGCGATATCCGACACTTCCAAAGTCAACTGGTTCGTACCCGTGGCACCCGGCATCGCAACCGTCTCTTTCCAAGACTTGCCGGCCTCCAAGGTAGCGGCGGTAACTTTCACTTGCGGGCGGCGTACCGTACGGATCTCCAGCTCCGTCTCATAAACAGATTTATCCCCTTTACCTGTAGCGGTTATCGTTACCTTCCCGATACCCGGGTTCTTCTTCACCCGGATACGGAACGAGGCTTGCTGATCCCCTTTCCGCTCGAAGCTCAAGCTCCTCGTCGCCTCGCCGACCACTTCCATATTCGAGCTGCAAGCGATAGATACATTCACGGCTCCTACGCCATCCTCGGTAGCGAATACCGTAGCGGGTACTACCATCTCCTCGCCCACGCCGATCACCCGGGGCAAGGTTCCCAGCAGCATTACGGGCTTACGTACCATCACGCTCTTATCGGCATGTCCATAAGCCTCCCCGTTTCCGGCTACCACCATGATCTTGACACGCCCGTTATAATTCGGCATCTGATAGGTATGCCGGGCGGTCTTCCCCTTCTTCAGCAAGAACGGGCCGTCAAATCGCACCACGGGCTTGAAACGGTTCACGATCGCTTTCGGGCCTTTGTTCAGCGCATCGTCGCCGCCGATACTGAACAATTGCTCGATACGGCCGCCATAAGCGCCAACCACGTAGTTATACAAATCCCATGTATTCACGCCCAACGCTTCCCGGGCGTTAAACGCCTTCCAAGGCTCCGGCGTACGGAAACGGGTCAAGTCCAGCAAGCCCTCATCCACGATCGCCAGCGTGTAAGCCATCTCCTTTCCATTCTTCTCGGAGACGGATATGGTATAAGAGGCATCCGGTTTCAACTCGGCGGGAGATTGGATAACCGGGGTCAGATGGCTCTCCGGAGAAGTTACCGTGAACGGGACCACGCCATACAAGCGGATCGGCAAATCGTTCTTCGTAATGCCATGAGGCTGCAATAAGGTGATATAGACGTAAGCGTTCGGCTGCATATCTTTCGTCACATCCAGCCTCACGGTCGTTTGTTTATCCTCGCACGTATGTTCCGTCAAGGAAAGGACACGCACGCCGTTCTCTATACTGATAATCGCACGGCTTCCTTTCGTAGAGGGGAAGGTGACTACCATCTTCTCGCCGGGCGTATAACTATCCTTATCGGTCTTGAAACTAAGCATCGTGGCGGACTCGCTGCCATCGGTGTTACGTCGGCCCTCGTTATAAGGCCAGTCGAAATAACTCATCACTCCCGTAGAGTGCTTGCTCTCCTTATCTTTCACGGAGATGAAATACGTTCCCCACTCCTTATCCGGGAAAGAGAGCTGGAACGTACCCCGGCCGTCCCCATCCGTACGGACGGCAAATGTCTTTACCGGCTTATTGTAGGAATCCGATACGTAATTGGCCAGACCGCTACTGTTGGAGTCCCACCACCAATGCCAATAGACCTTATATACTTTCACATCTAATTCCGTATTCGCTTGCGGTTTCCCTAAATAATCAACAGAAGCGACCTCGTAGGTGTAATTGGTTCCGGTATTTAGTTGTTCCTTATCTTTCTGCGGAGACTTGATACCGGCATACCGGCGATAAGGCGAGTAAAGCATCCGATCCGCGTCGATACTGAAATCGCCGGATTCCTCATAGACCCGGGTCACTAGGTTTGCCAGCAACATTCCGGGAGCGGTAGAACCCAGCTCGAAGCGGGCTTGTACCGTGGCATCGCCCCGCTCATTGGTAACACCGGAGATCAGCTTGCTCTCTTCCGTATTAAATACACGGGAAGGATCGTCGAAATAGAACCCCTTATACCCCTCGAAGGTAGTCGGGGTGGCGATAAAGGTACCTTGTATATCATATTTCAAGTTACGGGCAATAGCTCCTTGCAGCCATTCCACATGCAGGCGGGCATCCATAGGTTCACCACGCAACAAGGTCTTCTCCGGCATGGATAAGGCGATCTTCAGGCGGTTCGGCTTGATGGACTCGATGCGTAAGCGCTTCGAGAAAGAGACCCCACCCACTTGCGCCTTCACATTCCACGCACCCGTGGGGGCATCCGCCTCGGTAACGAAATCGAAGACATAAAGCCCCAGCTCGCCACGGGTCTGTGTCTTACGGGCATACATTTGCCCTAACGGGTTGTACAGCTCCATCACCACCGGATGCTCTGCCGGCAATTGCTTCGCCCGGTCGTTCAGCATAAAGCCCAGATGCAACGTGTCACCCGGACGCCATACGCCCCGCTCGCCATAGATAAAGCCCTTGATCCCTTTCTGGACTACCTCGCCCGATACATCGAACGAGCTGAGCGAGAGAGCCGATCCGTTATCCACCCGCAGATAGGAACGTTGGGTTCCCTGTGAGGCGATCAGGTAGAACGGACGTCCCGAGGAGAGATCCAGCCGTACCTGTCCCTTGTCATCGGTCGTGCCCGAGGCCAACGCTTGGTGTTGGTAATTATAGGCGGTAACCGTAACTCCTCGCTCCGGCTCCGTATTCTGTATATTATGCACCAACACGGTCATATCATTATCCTGCCCCAGCATGGCGACCAGTCCTAAATTAGTAGCCAAGACATTCTTTCCCTCCACCTTATTAAAATAATAACTGTCCGAGCAAGGATCATCCCGTTTCTCCCAATTATAATCAGACCAATCATATTGGCGATAATAGTAATACCCTCCCTCGTCAAAACGGGCGGACTCTTCCTTGAAACGGATCTCATCCGAGGCCAAGATCTGTTCCTTCGAGAGGACCACCGTATCATTCCCGCAAGGATAAACAGACAAAGGCCGGTCAAACGAAAGCTCCAGACGGTAGATAGCGCCCGGTTCCGGCTCGATCAACCGCTTTAAATCGACCGCGAACGTATTCCACCGGGACAGGTCAAGACCCTCCTCATCCAAGAAGATCGTCTTACGGGCGATCAAGCGCCCGACACGCATTAACTCCCCGGACTCATCCAAGTTGTTCGATTGCAGGAACTGACCGATATTCTGCTCCAATATTTTGATAACGCTCACCGTAACCCCTCGCAAATAAATCGCTTGGAAAGGAACGGATAATTGCGTGGATTGCGGGATGATCACTCCTTTCCCGATAAAACGGACGTTAGGTTTCTGCTCGTTGGCTACCACTTGACGCACGACGGCCTCTTTTAGGTTCAAGCCGCTCTTACTGCGGATGCCTTGGTTCAGATGGATGTTCATCGCACCCTTCTCTCGCAAGTCGGCGTCCGGATATAGGCGTAGCTTGTTGCCATCCACGTTTACGGTCTCCGAGGTATTTCCGGCGATAAAAGCCAAGCCTCTCATATCTTGGGCCGAGTCCAATAATTTCGTGAAAGCGACCTCCACGTAGCATTCCGGCTCAGATACATATACCACGTCGTATACAGAGAAATCATTCTGATCCGGAATGTTCACCGTCACTACATCGGCCTTTTCCACGCCTAGTTTATTCGAAGAGACGGAAAGCCTAAGTGTCCGTTCTCCCTCCATCCCGGCGGGAACATTGGTCAAGGTTACCTCATGTTTCTTCCCATCCGGGCTGTGTTGCCAAGTAGCGTCTACCTTCTCCGAGAAATCCACCAACGACTCCACGGTCCCCGGAGATTCCTTATCCGGCGTGAAAAGCACGGCTGTCAGATCGTACCCATTCTCGTTTTTCTTGTTGATATCCATCGACTCCAGATTCCCCCGAAGAGCTAAAGGGAGCGTGGTAAAACCGAAAGCGAACCGCTTATCCTTACCTTCCGCCTCAAACCATTCGGACAAATCGGCGTTCACCTGATAAGAGGTGTTTCGCTCAAAGCCTTTCTCCGGCTTGAATACCAACGTCCGGTTATTCTCGAAAGCCCATCGTCCCGGCACATCGGGCTTGAGGCGCACGAGTTTCCCCAATCGGTCCGCCTTTAACCGATCCGCCGGGATCTCTTGATTAAAGATCAGGTAAACGGGAGAATACCGGGAAATCTTCCCGGTAGTGAACGCCTCTACATTCGGATTATAAGGAGGGAGATCTTGATCCGCAGGGCTTGTCGTATGACAACTTGTCAAGAGAGACAAGAGACAAAGTACGCAGAATAAACCGATAGACCGTATCATACACATGAATGTTTAAATGGTTAATCCACAAATGTACATAAATAGAAGGATTTCTCTCCTATACTTTCAGACAAACTGATATTTTTCGTACATTTGTCTTAAATATGGAGCGACCTGTATGCCACCAAAGAAGTACAGGAGTCGCTAAACAAGAGGAAAGAATAGTATATGGCGAAGAAATTCGAAATTCGAAATAGCACGGCGGAATTCCTTATTTTCATGCTAGAAGGCAAGGAAGATGGCATACAGGTAATGTATCATGACGAAACCATCTGGTGCACGCAGAAAGCGATGTCTACCCTGTTTGACTGCTCTACAGACAATATCGGATTACACCTAAAGAACATCTTTACATCCGGTGAATTACGGAAAGATTCAACTACCGAGTTTTTCTCGGTTGTTCAAACCGAGGGCGGACGGCAAGTATCCCGAAAAACATTGTTTTATAACCTTGATGCGATCATTTCTGTCGGTTATCGTGTAAACAGCGTTCGTGCTACACAATTTCGCCAATGGTGCACATCGGTCATCCGGCAATTCGCTATCCGTGGTTATGTGATAGACAAGAAGCGTATGGAGAACGGCTCTTTCATCGGTGAAGATTATTTTGAACATCTACTAGCCGAGATACGGGAGATACGGTTAAGCGAACGTCGCTTTTACCAAAAGTTGACCGATATCTATGCTACCGCTATTGACTATAATCGTGACGCACCAACTACCCGCCTCTTTTTCCAAAAGGTACAAAATAAGATACATTATGCCGTACACGGTCATACCGCCGCCGAGTTAATCGTGAACCGAGCCAACTCGGAAAAAGAATATATGGGACTGACCACATGGGAAAATGCGCCTAAAGGGAAGATCGTAAAAACAGATGTGGCCATTGCCAAGAACTACCTTAACGAGATGGAGTTGGACGACATGGGACATTTAGTCAACGCAGTTCTGGATATGGCAGAGCGGATGGCTAAACGACATATACCCATGACCATGGAAGACTGGGCAAAACGTATCGACCTGATACTCGAAGCCGGAGGTAATGACTTATTGACCAACGCCGGCAAGGTGACAACCGAATTAGCCAAAGCTTTCGCAGAAGCCGAGTTCGAGAAGTATCGGGTCATTCAAGACCGTCTCTTCCAATCGGATTTTGACCGTTTCGATAGCGAGACCTTGTTCCCGACAGATTTCAATCCCGATAATACATAAATAGCAACATCATGACCAAGAAACTACACAAGGAAATCCCCATCGACTACGCCGTCTGCCAGCAACAAGATTGCCCTCGGGCATCATCAGGACGATATTCTCGAAACCCTTCTGATGAACATGATCCACCAGGGAGCGATCGGAACGATGCCACCGCGCCTAAAGATGGATAAGTTCGATATGGAGATTATCCGCCCCATGTGTCTGGTGGAGGAGAAAGATTTGACCCGGATTGCTGTGTGGAGAGGATATCGGAAACAGATCAAGAATTGCCCGTACGAATCCGGCTCCAGCCGTTCGGATATGAAGGAGGTACTGTCGCGTCTGGAGGCGATCAACCCTGAGGCGCGTTATAGCCTTTGGAGCAGTATGTCGAATATTCAGGAGGACTATCTTCCTAAAATCATAAATCATAAATCATAAATCATCTCATGCAAGGATTTTATACTATTCTGTTATTGGTCGCATCCAATATCTTTATGACGTGTGCCTGGTACGGACATTTGAAGATGAAGCAGCAGTTCAGTTGGTTCGAGCATCTGCCGTTGATCGGTGTTGTCTTGTTCAGCTGGTTTTTAGCGTTTTTTGAATATTGTTTTCAGGTCCCGGCAAACCGGATGGGTTTCCGTGATAATGGCGGGCCTTTTAACCTGATCCAATTGAAGGT